>ERZ857757.437-NODE-437-length-44388-cov-17.480838_pt1 | contig 44388 bp, 50 predicted proteins | sample MGYA00519764_ERZ857757 | MGnify/ENA primary metagenome ERZ857757 (study PRJEB31778, sample SAMEA3449359) | human gut metagenome | biome: human gut; feature: human-associated habitat; material: faeces | place: United Kingdom | collected 2010/2012 ...
AAAGGCTCTCCCATACCCATAAAAACGATACGGTTTACTTTTCGACGCAACAATAATATGGTTGTTTCCATTTAGACTATCTCGTTGATTTACAAACTGTAATATTAGAGATAAAAAGGGATGGGTCACGAATTGGTTACGAAAGTCTATCAACCGGATTCCCCAAACTTCGCATAACTGAATAACTCGAAAGCAAAGATAGTCTATTTTGCTTGAAAAAGCAATAATTACACGATATTTATTTGAAAATAAATACTTTACAAGAAAAAAAGCGAGCTTAATCAAGCTCGCTTTTCCCTTTCATTCGTATTGGTCGATGCAGTATGGCAAGTACGGAATACCGTAAGGCCTGTCCCGATTATTTCTTCGCGTTTTCGAGAGATACTCTGCGAAATTCCTTCATCATTTTCTCGATTTCCAGCGATGCCTTTCGTGCCCGTACACCGGCCGCTTTGTTGCCGTTTTCCACCTGAAGGTTCGCGTCCTTTACGAATGCCTGATAAGATTCCTGAATCTTTGTTATCAATTCTTTCATAGCCATTATGTTTAAGAGTTTACGCGGCAAAGATAACGTGAAATCGGTATTTACGCATCATCAGGCCTGCAATTTCCGCTCCCGATATTGTTATCGGCGGGACGTTTGGCGGATATTTCTATAAGGGCTTAACTAAAGGCCGGTTCGGAAACGCATTTCTACCTTGCGCCAAAATTCCTACACGATGCGAGCACGCAAACCCACTTACGGGCATCTGTTGTTCAGGATATACGAGCGACTCGATGCCATCGAACAACGCCTGTCGGCACTGTCCGCCGAACAGCTCTCGGAAAACGAAGAGATTCTGGACACGCGCAAGATGCGTCTGTTAAGCAAAATGTCCGACCGCACGCTGCTTCGCCGCCGCAACGACGGGACGCTGCCTTATTTCCGCAGAGGAGGCAAAATCTACTATGTCAAATCGAAGGTTTTGCGGGCTCTCGAACAACATGAGTCGAACCAACACCGGTAAACACAAATGAAAAAGATGATTATTATCGAACGAAGCCGTTTCGCCCGCTTGTTGCGCAATTACCGTAAGTCGCTTTACCTGAACACGCTGCTGACGCATATCTGCAAACAGCGCCGGACACTGCTGACGCTGACGGCCGAAGAGATTTGCGAACTGCTGCAGCTCGACCCCGAAGAGGTTCGGCGCCGGACCCTTCGCGGCCGCCTGCGTTACGATGAAATCGACGGGATTCGTTACTATGACCTGATTGACCTTATCGACCTGAAAGATTCGCTGGACAGCCAGCTTATCTTTCGGCAGACGATGGACAGCGCCGTTCCGGATACGGCTATTCAGGTCAAGAATTAAATGCCGCACATACATAGAACGGGGCCGCATGGCCCCGTTCTATGCGCCGGTACTCCGAGCCTCCTTCGGTTATACTTTGGGTCCTCCCGGTTTGACGGCATAGATGTTTGCCGGGACATGGAGGATGTCGCTTCCGCCGGCGAGCTTCTCTTCGACCGGTTTTTCCATAACGATTTGCGGCCGGGCCTGCGCCGCTGCCGTCACTTCCTGCAGCATTTCAGGCGGTATCTCCGCTTCCTCCTTCTCCACGACCTTCGCCATATTTTTCGTAAGTATCTCCGCCGCTATCCGCTGCTCCACGTCCTGCAGCCGTGTGCGTAATTCCCGCAGCTCCGACTCCCGGTCCCAAGAGCTTTCCAGTATCCGTTCCAAAGTCGGAATATCGCGGGCGTGACGGTCGCGCTCGGCGGCGTGTTTTTCGATGAGTTTGGGCATGCTGCCGAGGGCCTTGATGAAGTTCTCGCATGCGAGTTTGGGGTCGGCGGCCAAATGACCGTTGTTGTGGGAGTATTTGATACCGCTGGGTCCTTCCACCATGAATTTATTGACCACCAGGTCGAGTCCGTCCTTGTTCACCCGCTCGGAGCGTACCAGCAGCCGGAAATCGAACAGGGTGCCTATCTGCCGGTAGTCGTCGTTGGTATTGAGCGTGCGGTCGAGCTCTGTCAGATGCTTTCCGAGGACTTTGACATCTTCGGACTCCACGCCGTCGAGCTTGAGAGGATTGGGACGTCTGCCGCTTTCATCGGCCGGAGCTACTCGGTCGAAATAGGCCCGGTCTTGTTCGATGCGTGCGATAATCCGCTCATTGGTCGCCACACCGTCGGTACACTCCTTCAACCGGGTGCGTGCCGCTCCCTTGCTGCGCAGGAACGCCTGCCGGGAGGATTGGAGCGTGGCGATTTGTTTCTCCAGCCGGGCTTTTTCCAACAAGTCCGTATTGCCGGAGAGCAAGGCCACGTATTCGGCATAGTTGATGCCGTTGTTTTCATCCATCGCCCCCTCGTCGATGGTGCGTGCTGCCAAGCTGCGGCTTTTGAGCTGTCGGATAAACATCTGCTTGTTTTGTAAGATGTTGAATTTGTAGGCATCGAGCGAACGGTTCACTGCATAGATGAACGCGTGGACGGTATTGTCGGCGTACTCTTCCGCCACGCGGTTCCCCTTGCGCTGGGCACGTCCGTTGCGTTGCTCCAAATCGGACGGACGCCACGGAATGTCGAGGTGGTGGACCGCTACGGCCCGCTGTTGGGCATTGACTCCCGTACCGAGCTTCTGCGTCGAACCGAAAAGGATGCGCACCTTGCCGGCGTTCATCGCTGCGAAGAGGTCTTTGCGTGCTTTGTCGGTCGTCGCCTCCTGAATGAAGCGGATTTCATGCGCCGGGATGCCGTGGTCCTCGATGAGCTTGCGTTTTATCTCGGCGTAAACATTCCATTCGGCGGGCTTGTAAGTCGAAAGGTCGCAGAATACGAACTGCGTGCCTTTGGCCGTATCGTAACGGTGGTAAAACAGGCTTAGTTTGGCAGCGCAGACGCTGGCCTTGTTTCCCTCTTCATCGCCGTGGGACAGATCTATCAGACGCATGTCGAGCGACATTTTGTTGGAATAATTGGTCGCGATAAGCATTTTGGCTCGCTCTTCCCTACTGCTGAGCGGCTCCCGGCCGAGCAGCGTGGCATCGCCGTTTTCGGCGAATTGCACCAGCTTCGGGATAAATGCCTCCTGTGCGGGTGTCATGGGAATATTCACCAGCTCGGTGTTCAGTTGCGGGCGGCGCACCCCTACGTCTTCCGCCGTGCGGTAATCGGTAATTTCCGCATAGAAGGCCGCCAGTTCGGGGACGTTGATGAAGTATCGGAACCGCTCCTTCTGGACGATTTCGTTGGTTACAGAGAACTCGAACTCGGTGGTTTTGCGGGCGAATACGGCAGCCCAGCCGTCGAAACAGGTGATGCCCTGTCTTTCCAGCGCCCGGGGCCGGAGATATTTGAAGAGCAGGTAGAGTTCCGTAAGCGAATTGCTGACGGTCGTACCCGACAGGAACGTCGCCCCGAGGTCCCGGCCCGTGCGGGACTGAATATCGCGCAGGGCCATGAGCAGGTTCATCGCCTTCTGACTGCCTTCGGGATTTCCGAGCCCCGACACCCGTGCATGTCGGGTGTTGAAGGTAAGGTTCTTGAAGTTGTGGCTCTCGTCCACGAAAATATGGTCGATGCCCATCTGCCGGAAATCGACTACGTCGTCCTTGTTTCGCAGAAGGTCGTCCTCCAGTTTTGCGAGCTTGGCCGCAAGGTTCTCTTTTCGCTTTTCCAACCCGCTGCGCATCCTTTTTGAAACTTCATCGCCATACCGCTCCAATGCTTCCAGACTCTCCTCCAGGTCGTCGAGCTCGGCCTGGAAAATCTCCTGCTGCACCTGCGGAGATTGCGGCAGCTTGCCGAACTGGTCGTGCGTGAGAATGACGCAGTCCCAGTTGTTGTTCTTGATGTCATTGAAGATGCGGACGCGGTTTTCGGGCGTGAAGTCTTCCTTGCCCGGATAGAGAAGCCGGGCATCGGGATAGGCCGTGCGGAAAGTTTCGGCTATCTCGTGCACGTTGGCTTTCAATCCGATGATAAGCGGCTTTTTCGCCAGGCCCAGCCGATGCATTTCATATGCCGCCACACACATAATGAGTGTTTTTCCGGTGCCGACTTCGTGGTCGCAGATACCCCCGCCATTGAGCTTGAGCATTCATATGGCGTCTTTCTGGCTCCCGTACAGGGAGTCTATTCCCAGACCCTTCAGGTCGAGGCCGGGGAATGACTGGAAGGAGCCGTCGTAGCGGGGACGCACGATGCAGTTGAAAAGACGGTTATAACGGTCGGTCAGCTGCTGCCTGAACGCTTCGGGACGCTCCTGCAGCCAGTCGCTGAAAGCCTGCCGTATCCGGTTCACCACGGCGTCGGCGAGCTGCACCGCCTCGGCATCCTTCACGCGGACGGGTTTGTTGTTCTCATCGTAACCGATGCATTTGGTGATATCCGGCAGCGTATTGTGCAGGGCGTAAATGAACAGTGACAATCCGTCGTACTTGCGGTCCTGGCCCTTGACGCAATACTCCTCCGAGATGGCCGCATTGCGTTCGTTGGTCGTAATATCGAATTCGTCCAGTTTTTCGATATAGATGACCTGCGGCTTCTTTTCGAGTCCGAACAGCTCGCGGGCGAAATCCGCATAAATGGACGTATCGAGCCACCGCACGCCCAGATTGATGTCCAGCTCGTCGAAAGTCAGCGGCGTGGGTGTGTGCTCCTTCAGGGCGTCAAGCGAGCGGCGCGACGCTTCGTCGTCGGGGTGCTCGGTCAGGTAATTCGCAATCCATTCGGCCTTTTCGATGACGTTCCCCGCAATGAAACGGTCGGCAATCTCGTATGTCTTGGCCATCGGATTGTAGTAGATGCGTCCTTCGAGCTGTACGACCAATTCGTCCGGTGCGATGTCGCTCAGACGGGACATGTAAGGCAAATCGACGCGGCCGTACCGGTTGAGCGACGCCGTGAGTGCCTCGAGAGCCGTATCGACGTGCTGCACATCGTTCGCAGCGAACGACACGGGGCACGCGAAGATGTCGGCGAGGCGTTTTTTACCGTTCTCGAAGCGTTCGAGCGACAGTATTTCGCGGCCCGTGGCATCCTGAAGGATGAGCTTCGCGTTCTCCTTGCCGTTCAGGTCGCCGACCGTCCGGACGAAGTTGTCGTACAGTCTTCCGAGCTTGCGCCGCAATCCCCTGTATTCTGTTTCGTTGCGGGCCTCCAGCCGGTAAAGCTGGTGATAGGTGTCCCGCAGCGGCAGATAGGCCTCGGCGCGGAAGCGCTGCATCGTGTTTAAGCGCAGAGGGTGGAACATCGGTTGTCTCCTGCTTATATCCTTCAAATGCCCGTACTGTCCCTCCTGTTCGACGAGGGTGCCGTTGCGGTAGAAAGGCTGCACCTTGCCCGTATAGGGGCGCGGCTCCAGTGTCTGCTGCTGACGGGCCAGAAACTCTTCGTGCCTGTGGCGGTGCTCCTCGGGCGACAGCTCTTCCTGCACAGGCTGAGCGAAAAGATTGCCCTGACCGAACAGGTCGAACACCCCGCCGGCCGCCGGTGCGGGGGACGTTGCCCCGACGGTATTCCCGAACAGGGAACCGCTCCTTTCCGGGGGCATACCGAGTTCCGGACTCCGCTCGGCACTCTGTTCTTCGGAAGGACTGCGGACCGCAGATACGGTCGCTGCGGCTTTCGCCTCGTGCCGATGGGTCAGGTACAGCGTCCGGTCGAAGCGTTTCATATCGCTCGCAAGCAGGCCGGACAAACGTTCGGCCATCTGCCCGACACTCCCCTCGAAAGTATAGACCATTGCGGGTTTGCCGTACAAATCCACGTCCCGGCGGGCAGTCGTATGCAGAATCAGATGGGGATGAGCGGCTATCAGGCGGTTCTGCACGATGCCGTCGCCGTTATCGGCCGTCTGCATGAACTCCTCCTCCCACGAAGTGCGCAGGGCCTCCCTGCCGCTGTTCTTTTGCAGCACAATCAGGTCGCTGCCCGCCTGCGTGCCGGCATAGTCGGTGAACAGGTTGTTGGGCAGGCGCAGAGCGGAGACGAGATTGCAGCGGTGTATCAGCCACTCCCGAATCGGGGCGTTGCCGGGGGAATCCAGCACGCCTTGCGAGGTGATGAACGCCAGGATACCGCCCTCACGCAGCATATCCACGCCCTTGATGAAGAAGTAATTATGGATAGCCTGCTGCGAGAGGCGGCGCATCTTGTCTCCGCTGCGTTCAAAAGCCGCATCGAACACCTGCATCGTGCCGAACGGGATGTTCGAGGCCACCAGGTCGAAAGAACCGTTATAATCGCTATTGACGCGATGAAAAGAATCGGTATGGACTTCATAGCCGGGGAAGAGTTTGCCGAGGATGGCCCCCGTGAGCGGGTCCTTCTCGAAACAGACCGTTTCTGCCGCTCGTCCTTCCCCGCTGAACGCCTCGGCGAAAACTCCCGTTCCGGCACTGGGATCCAGCATACGCTCCGCAGAGATGTCGCCTGTGCGGTAAATGGTATCCGCAATGGCCCTTACGAAAACGGGAGGCGTATAGAATGCCGTCAGTACGGAACTGCGGATGCCGTCCATGCAGCGTTTGTACTCTTTCTCGTCGGTACAGTGTTTGCGCACGGTCTCGTGCAGCTCCCGCACCAGAGGGAACAGCTCCCGGTCGCTCCTTCAGCGTTCGATGTCGCGGTCCGCAGCGGCCGGCTGCAGAACGCATTTGAGACCGCCGAAACCGGAGTAACGGGCTAACTCTTCGCGTTCGGCAACGGTCGCTGCGCCTTGCTGCAAGGCTATTTCGATGGCCCGGATGTTTTGCCGGAGGTGTTCTTTTTTGTTAAAAGCCATAGCGGTCGAGGTTTTGTTGTACGATGCCTATCAATTCGGTCGTCAGAACCCGGTAAGCCGGGGTGCTCTCGAAATCGTCGCCCGGAGCGTAACGCTCGAAGACCTGCGTGCACAAGGGCAGAAGTTTCAGGCAGAAGTCCGGACGGCGGCGCGGCGCGATTTCCGGGAACCATTCGGAGACGACTTCGAAAAGCGTGTCGTAGCGCGAGAAACGCAGGCCGTCGTACAGGACGGCCCGCGAGAGTTCGAGGGCTTCATAGACGGAATGCCCGTCCCGTCGTCCTCGGGAGAAGGTGGCCGCAGCATCCTCGCTGCGCCGGAGGATAAAGTCGTTGTCGGAGAGCAATTCGGGATGGCTGCGGCGAAGGAAGGCTCGCAGCGCAGCCTCGAAACAGGAAGGCGCTTCCTGAGTGCGGGGTGTGGATGTCGTTTTCATGGCCGGGGATTATTTCAGACCGCTGTTGCGGAGACCGGGACGCTTGGGCTGCGGCAGCGATGCCTCGGTACGTGCGGAACGGGCCGTTCGGGGACGGGGACGGATTTGCCGCTGCGCCTGCTGCGGCTTATAGTTGCGGGCCGCCTGGCCGACGAGCTGGATGTTGCCCTCGGTAAAGATGACGTCGTCGGAATAGGTCGTGCCGTTGCGTCGGCGCATCCCCGTGACATAGACCAGTTCGTGGTTCTCCAGTTTCGCACGCTGCGTATCGTCGATGAGGGCGCCGTTCACGCGCTCGCCGATGCGCAGGGTCGTTTCCGTATCCTTGAAGTAAAAACCCCGATGGTTGGCGTCGGCACGCAGAATACCTGAAATGAGACGTCCGTCGCGCCGCTGGATATCGATAACTTCGACCTGACGCCCGCCGCGCAGCGCCTCCTGCTCCTGACGCGACAGCGGCTGGCCGTAGATGTGGGTCAGCGGCCGCAGGGAATCGACCGGCAGCGTAGTCAGACGGCGCGTAGGTTCGTGGTAGCTCACGTAACACTCGCACTCGCGGCCCGTCGTGAAGTCCCGCATGACTTTCGTCCCCTCCAGATGGCCGTTCGCGGCGAGCTGTTTACGCTGCCGGTCGGTGAACAGCTCCTTATAGGCGGTCATGTCGTACTGCGGGCTTTTCAGTACGGGAAGGGCCTTTACAATCGTGCGCCCCTCCTCGCGGACCGCATAGAAACAGGCTTCGCCGAGCGGCTTGCGCTCGCCGTTTATCTCTTTGTATATCGGCAGCGGCGTCGAGGTGATGTAACCTTTCATCAGATTGCCCATCTCGTGCGCATCGCGCAGCTGCCCGGGTGTAAGGCCCAGTTCGGTCAGGGAATCCGTTAGTTCCCGTTCTTCGAAGCTGTACGTTTCGGCCTGGCGAGCGTTGCGCCCCTCGTCGTTGAGCCGGTAGTCGTCCAAAAGTTTCTGGTCCGCACGGGTACCGCTCTCTTCGATACGGACCTTTACGAGCGCCGAAAGAACACGGTCCGCCATATCCACGGGAACGCGGAAAAAGTCGAACCCGATACGGGAGGGATTGCCGTACTGACGGCGGAACTGCTCGAAAAACTGACCCAGTCACGTATTGGTCGGAAAGCGGAACATACGCTCCCGATAGTCGTTCCCCTCGGGTGTCTCCCACGTGAAATCCCCCGTCTGGGGATTCAGCTCCGTCACGTAACCGTACTCCTTGTTCTGCTTGTTCAATGCCAGAAGAACATCCTGGGATTCGGGCGCCGCAGGCGCCGCGCTCTGTTGTGTTGCCATTGTCTGAATTGTTATGAATATGAATAAATGGATAATCGTACCGGCAAGCCGCACTTGCGGCTCCCGCCGCGAAGTTAATGCCCGTGCAGCCCTTTCCGTACCCGCTGGCGGGCGTTGGCCGGGGATGGCGCACGGTGGCGGAGATTTGGAGATTGTCGAGTTTTTAATTATTTTAGACGAGTAAATTATAATACTCAAATTTTACATCAAAATAATTTACGGGGAAACAAATTAACGACTTTTAATATCATTAATGGGAATATGAAAACAAAAAATACTTTGGTGTTCGATGATCAGACAATACAAAGTTTGTTCGGATTTGAAGATGCAGAAAGTGAGCCTATTGACAGGCTTAAAGAATTTTTTTTCAAAAAAGATACTTATGAAAGAGTAACGGCAGAACTACCGGTAAGAATATTAGTTGGGCATAAAGGAACAGGCAAATCAGCATTATTCAAAATTGCTATTTCCGAAGAAATGGATAAAGGAAATTTACCAATTTTGATTAAACCAGATGATATTGCAGAAATAGGGCTTGACAGCAATGATTTTTTATTAAAAATCAGACAATGGAAACAAGGCTTATTGCAAATAATTAACGCGCAAGTTTATGAGAAATTTAATATCACAGATAGCAAAACTTTCAATACTCAACTGCAGAGAGGATTAAACTTTATCAATTTCCTTGTTCAAACAATTAACCTTAATACACAAATAGATCTTTCACCAATCCAACAAAAAATGAAAGAAAATTTCTTGAGAAAACAAAAGATAGTAGTGTATTTGGATGATCTTGATAGGGGATGGCAAGGAAAAAAAGAAGATATTAATAGAATTTCCGCTTTATTGAATGCAATACGAGATTTAAGTAACGATAATGAAGGATTATTGTTCAAAGTGTCTTTAAGGTCAGATGTATATTACCTTGTACGGACATCAGATGAATCAACAGATAAAATAGAAAGTTCCGTTATTTGGTATAAATGGACAAATCACGAGATTCTCGTTTTATTGATAAAGCGTATTTTGACGTATTTTGGAGAGCCAGCTAATGAATGTAGTTTAATGAAGACTCCACAACACTATTTATCTCATCATTTAGATGATATTTTCGAGAAGCGATTTGCAGGTATGGGTAAATGGTCTAATGTACCAACATATAAAGTGTTAATGTCTCTGATTAGGAAAAGACCACGTGATCTTGTAAAATTATGCACATTAGCTGCTCAACAAGCACGGCTGAATAATTGTAATATTATAAGAACAGAGCATTTGCGAAATATTTTTGAAGAATATTCCCAAGGTCGAGTGCAAGACACAATTAATGAATATAAATCAGAACTACCCGATATAGAAAATTTAATTTGGGGAATGAAACCAAATAAAGCAGAGAGACAGGCAAGTGATGCATATATTTATACAACATCACAATTACAACAAAAAATTCAAAAGATTCAAGAGCGTAATCGCAAATTTATATTTGCTAATAGACGTGAAGCAACCCCTCAAGATTTAGCACAATTTCTTTATAAAATTAATTTCATTACGGCTCGGAAAGAATCCGCAGATGGTAATTGGATACAACGCAAATATTTTGAAGAAAACCGTTATTTAAGTTCTGCATTTGTGGATTTTGGATATGATTGGGAAATACATCCAGCATTTAGATGGGCATTGCAACCTGATGACATAAACTCCATCTTTACTCGCTTGAAATTAAGTGATGATGACTAATTGATATCGAATTGCATAATGATATAGAATCGCAAATTGTAGGTATATCAAAATATTTATAAATGGACAAGGTTTATTTACCTTGTCCATTTATCTTTATTCTTTTAGCAGGTGAGCCAGTTCCGGCGTTTGTTCGATGCGTTTGAGTTCGTCCTGTATGATTTGTTCGACCTCCTTTTTGATGCGACGGTAGTTGTCCTGCACGTCCTGCTGCATCGTGTCGCGTCCTTTTTCATCCCTGAATGAATAGATTTCCGGCAGGAGCTTATAAGTTTTCTCCTCGCGCTTCACCCGCTCGTTATCGACGACGATTTGCGCATGGAACACCTTCTGTCTGACCTCCTCTCCGAAGTTATCGGCCACTGCGCCTACGAACATTCCCTGTGACAGGTTCGATATCTTCGCCGCAGGAATCAGACTGTCGAGTTGGGTATTGACCGACATGGATGTTTCGTTGCGGTTTATGTTCATGGATTCGCGCTGCTGTACGATACGCCCGAAACGTTCGGAGAGCATACGTGCCGTGTCGCCTACCACCTGTCCGGAGAAGATGTTGCCGACGGTATTCATGATGACCGTCGCCTGCCGCTCACCGTAGTCGCGTTTAAGCTGCGAGAAATCCTGAAATCCTAAGCATACGGCGACCTTATTGGAACGTGCGGTGGCGATAAGATTGTCCAGTCCGCGAAAATAGATGGTCGGCAGCTCGTCGATGATAACCGCCGATTTGAGTTTTCCTTTTTGATTGATGAGTCTGATGATGCGGGAATTGTATAATCCCAATGCGGCGCCATAAATACTCTGTCTGTCGGGATTGTTCCCCATGCAAAGGACTTTCGGTGCCTGCGGATTATTCAGGTCGAGCGTAAAGTCGTTTCCCGACATCACCCAATACAAGGCCGGAGATATAAGACGCGAAAGCGGTATCTTGGCCGAGGCTATCTGCCCCTGCAGCTGTTCGGCCGCCCCGCCTTTCCATGCGTCCATGAATGGCGAAAGATAGTTTTCCAATTCCGGATAGGTCGAAAGAATCGTAAATACGTCTTCATATCGCTGGTTGAGCAATTCTATCACATGCGGAAAGGTGCAGTACCGGCCGTCCTTGTAGATTTTCAAATACCAGATGATTGCTGCGAAGAGTGTGATGGCGCTTTCGGGAAAGAAGTCGCCCTGTTTCTCCGTCCACGAGCGGTTCAGGTTCAGCATCACCGTATAGCTGGCTTCGTAAGCATCGGCGATGTCGGTCAGCAGCTCCGGCGCCAGCGGGTTGCAGCGGTGCGAATGATGCGGGTCGTCGAAGTTGATGACATAGAACTTGGGCCTTACCGTGTATCCGTCCAGATGCGTCCGCAGGTGGTTGTAGGCGATAAGGCTCAGATCCGGGAATTTGAAGTCGTACAGATAAATCGCGCTGCCGTGTTCGATGGACTGTTTGATGTAGTTGTTGATGACCGCATAACTCTTCCCGGAGCCGGGCGTTCCGAGTACGATGGTTGCACGGAAGGGATTGACTACGTTTATCCATCCTGTGTGCAGCTTTCCCTTATACCGGAAACGTGTCGGCAGATTAACGGAGTGTTCGTTCGTTTTCAGACGCATTTCCTGCATGAAACTCTCGTTCTCCTCGTTGAACGGGTCTTCGAGCAGGCGGCTCTTCATCAGCCGCGAGATACGCAGACTGCCGGCCATCAGACAGAGATACCCTGCAAGGAGCGTCAGCCCATACAACAGTGTCCGCAGGGCTGCGAACAGCCGCAGGCCGAGCAGCGGACCGTTGCCGAAGAACAGCACCCCTCCGACTGCAAGGAGCCACAGAATACTTCGGCGGGTAACGGACTTCTTCTTGACACCGGAGTTCATCACGCAGGCGAGAGCTAACAAAAGCAGGCAGAAGAGCTTGGTATAAAGAGGTGAGGAGAAAAGTCCCGCCGTGCGCTGAAAGCCTGCGAGAACTTTATCGACGATGGCATTGGTTCAGCCCGCCTCTGCCAGCGTGCCGTAACAGAACCAATAGAGGTGCACGGCGAGAAACAGTACGCTCACTCCGCGCATGAAATCGGCGGTCTTGGCCAGACCGCGCAGGTCATCTTCCTGTTGCATGAGGTTTTATAATTTGATATGCTTGCGTTTTTTCTTCTTACGTTTTTTGTAATCAAGCCGGAATGCCGGGTCGATATACTCTTCGTGTCGGGGCGGCAGCGGTTCGAACAGTTCTCCGAAGGTTTCCGCTCCCGCTGAAAGGAGTTCTTCGAAAAGGGACGGCAGCTGTTGCTGTGGCATACCGAGTGGGACTTCCTCCATACGGAAGTTCGGACAGCCGGACCGTTCCTGCGCAAGGACTGTATCGGATACCGGCTCCGGGCGGAATCTATCCGGCCATTCGTTCCATGTACGGGCGGCAAACTCCCGGCCCAATCTCGAACCGTTCACGGCCAAACGCTCGGTTCGGTCGATGAACGTCGTGCCATAGATGCGGTCTTCTTCCGTGCGGCGGAATATGGCCTCTATGCCTTGTTTACGAAGCTGCCGGACAAACTCCTCTTCGGAGGACGACACAGCCCGTACGGAGAGGACGGCACTCCGCAGCGTATCGAGCGAATGAGGATTGGCCTTGAGAACTGCCGTATTGCGGGCGATGCGCTTCTCGACAGACTTTCAGCCGAAAGCGGGGCCGAGCCTGCTGGCTTTGACGGTGGGGCCGATGCGCCGGTCATTATCGTCGAGGACACCGTACACCAGTCCGTGAAACTCCTGTCCGGCGTGTTGTCCCCGTGCTTCTTCGATGCGGATATTGAAGAGCTCCAGCACCGTGTTCAGCTCGCCGAGCGAATGGTAGCGGTAGCCTTCGATGACGGCCCGTGCCGTACTGCGAAGCCGTGCCGTAAAGTCGTCCGAGGGATATTCGACCTTGCGAAGCGATGAGAGAGTTTCGGCATTCGCTTCCCCGGCCTGGGGCGGGCGCAGGCCGTACTTGCGTTCCATCTCCCGACAATGTGCCATTGCCCGTTTCAGGTCGAAACGGTACGGCAGTTCGTGTCCCTCTTCGTCCACCCGGACCGAGACGATGTGCAGGTGCCGTCGTCCGGTATCTTCGTGCAGGAAGACGATGTACGGCTGGCGGTCGTAACCCATGCGCTCCATGAACTCATGAGCTATGTAGGCCATCTGTCCGTCGGAGAGGTTGTCCTCCGGTGCCGGAGAGAGCGAAAAATGGATGACCGGTTTACGGACGTTGGGATTACAGTCGGCAAAGAGCCGGAAAGTGTCGAGGCAGTCGGCAAGGTCGATGCCGCCGTCCGACTTGCGGGCAAGGCCCTGCGTTCACAGCACCTCGCCCTTGCCTGCCTCGGCCTTCAGATTATTGTAGGCAAGCACTCCGTAGAAGTTGCTGCCGTAGCTCACGGTGGGAATCATAGAATTATGAACTATGTGCGAATTGATGGTTGGCAATTTTATGATGAACGAAGTATAACGGCAACAATAACACTGCTCCCAATACTAAATAAATACATATTATCCCGAGCCAACAGCAGTTTTTCACGATATACTCATGCGGCAGATAACACAATAGCAAGGCGATAACGACAACGTATAACAGGAACCATACACACATCAACACCTGGCCGATAATAATGTTGATACGGGATACCGAATAAGCTCCGGCACTCGTGCTTTTAAGACTGTCAGACGGTTCGTTCGCCTCCTGCAAGCTGCCGTGCATGAGGTTATCTTCATCCATACTTTCATAGACGAGGCATTGACTGTATTTAGGGTCTCTTTCTATTTTATATAGAGTATTTTCATATCGTTCGTACCACAATTTGGAACCTTTAGCCATCTTTACCCACAAGACGGAAAACGTGTAACCGAGCAATGCCGCGATCATGGTTGCTGCGCACAATATATAGAATATCGGGGTAGCGTCTGCTTTTTCGGTCGCCTCGATAATCAGGGTTGCATATCCCGTAAAGCACATCAATATGAATGCCGTGAGGAATATGGAGCGTTGCCATAGGTGGGATATTTCGAAATCTCTGCAACGCCACAGAGAGTCGTAAATCTCTCGTGGGCTTATCTTGTCGTCTTCATTCCAAGCCGTAGGATTGCCGGTAGTGTTATTCTTGCGCATACTATGTTTTGAATTACGGTGGATTAACTAATGGGCATTACTCGCCTTTGAAGTGTTCGAAAATTTCTCTTCGGACAGTCTGCGTGTGTAACATTTCAGTTCCTCCTTTTTCAGCCCGAACACAAGGCATGCGAAATTCATATCTATCGGAGCGAGGACGGGGATTTCCTTTACTATTTCCCGTACTTTTCGGAATCCGCCGTAAAGCCGGAGCGCAGCGTACATATCGTCGTCCGACCCGCGCTCTATGACGCGCTGCATCACTACCATGCGCATTCTCTGCCAATCGAACCGCTCCATGTCATATTCCCATAGCAATGACGGCGATACGGTCAGCCCCTTACTTTTCTGTCTCCAATCTCCGAATACCATTCGTTCTGAATATATAATTCACATTGGGCAAGCAACTTATACGTATGTTCTGTTTAAGAGGCCACGAATCTTAATACTCCCGATACGAATTGCCGGAAACTTTCCGAACGGTTATGCTCGATGTCGATGTGAGGAGCAATCATTTGTGCCGTTGCAATTTGCTGATAATCGCCTACAATAGCCTTGAGTTTCGTTTTAGGATTTTGACAGGCATCCGGCAAACGAAACTGAGACTTTTTAAGATGCCTTGCAGGGTTGAATCTGGGGAATACTGCCTGAATAGCCTGCATATCCCCTAAATACCAAGCCTCCAATTCATGACAGACGATACGAACAAGAAACTTGATATTCGGCGCTTGATTTGCCTGACACAGCTCTACGAGTTCCTGTTTCAGTTGTAGGCAGTCATTGCTGTCCTGGTCTTGGACGATAATAAAACCGGTGGTCTGTTCTTTATGTTGGGCGAATCCTTTTAATTTTTTGGGAATGGAACGCTGCAAATCCGATTTTCCCTCATGCGGACGGATGAAATAATTCTCACCCAACACCCAAGGGGCCGGCAATATCCGAGGCAAAAGCACTTTCAGCACCTCCGCCATCGACCTTTCTTCGACAAGAAATTCCAAATGGTCCATGTTCTTCTCGATTAGTACGGTCCGCTTCCTTTCAAATAACCTTCTCTCCAGAGCCATCCCAATTTATCGCCATTGGCATATAAGGCCTTGATGGTCGCATCTTCGGATGCTTTCCGAATGGTTGTGGCGCCATTGCTTTTCTGAAGCCAGAACAGTTCATCGGGCTGCAGGGCATTGACGAAATCGGGCGAGTGAGTCGAGATGAAAACCTGTCCGCCTTTGTCGGCATATTCTCTGAACTCTTCCGCCAGTTCAGGCAACAGTTCGGGATGCAGATAGTTCTCGGGTTCTTCCACGCATAACAGAGGATGTTTTACCGGGTCATTCAGTAACACCAAATAAGCGAACATTTTAATCGTACCGTCGGATACGAAACGCGCAACAAAAGGATCTTGGAAAGAATTATCCTTGAATTTAAGAACAATACGACCATCCTGTGTCTCTTCCGCAATGACATTCTCGACACCGGGAACACGCTTTCTGAATTTCTCCAAAATGGTATCGAATACATCCCGGTGATTTTCCCAGATATAGCGGGTGACTTGTGCCAGATTATTTCCGCTCGTAGAAAGATGTTCGCTGAAGCCGACATCTTCTACATTACGGGCTTCCTGTATCTGGAAATTCGACACATACCAATCGTCCAACAATCTGCGAAAAGAGCTGATCGCTTTGAATTTCTGAAATTGGCCCAATCCTTTTATCGCCAAAATATCCGGAGAATCGAGGGTCTGCTGCTCCCGACGGTCCTGAAAAGTGGATGATGAGGAAGAAGAATATTCATCCTCATTGATAATAGCCGTTCCCTCGCCCCGATGAAAATCGAGGAAACGATACGGGCGGCCATATCCGCCACGCCGATAACTCAGGATTTCAGTAGTGATAATAGGCAATCCGTTTTCAAATCCGATTTCCAAGCGATAAGTAATCAGAGGCTGTGTTTCGCCTTCGATTTTATCGTTACGGAATTTTATTTCAAAAAGGATGGGCCCCTCACCGTCACGCGAATATACTTCCCGGTAACCGCCTCTTTTGTTAAGTGCGGTTTTTACGTTCGCTTTCAACGCATCGCTTAAAAAACCGAATACGTCGAAGAGCGTCGATTTACCGGCACCGTTCGCTCCCAGGAAAACAGAGAAATTGGATAAATCTCGAATCTCTGTATTTCGATATACCTTATAGTTCTCAATTTTTATTTTCTCTATTTTCATATCGACGTTATATGTAAATTACCTGTCAAATATAATCAATTAACAATGTGGCTACAAACAGTGGCAACAGATATCTCTTAACAAAATAGACTGAAATTCCATGAAGCGTTCACAAGTTTCTCTCCGGGCAGTCTGCGTGCATCGCATTTCATTGCTTTTTCCAGATTGAATACTGTTTCTACGAAAGCCGCCTCTTTTGGGGATAGATCCGGAATCTGTTTGATGAGTTTTCGAATATTATCCACATCTCCATACACCTGGAAATAACGTAAAAGTCATCCGGCAACCTCGTTCCACAGCACGCTGTACGACCAATAGTTTCATGCGCTGCCAATCGAAATTCCTCCCATAGTAAGGCATCGGAAATCGCTTTGCCGGTCTCTTATTTTTCCAATCATCGCAAAACACAAGTCTATCGATTGTTGTAAATCATACAAATATAGACAAAATTCATGGTTTTTGCAATTCATCCGCCGCAATAATCCGGCCGAACGATTTGTTTTTTCGTCCTACCGACACACTGTCTTCCCGCAGATAACTTCTATTTCACGACGTCGTTCTTCTGCATTGCATCGGTTCCTTGTTCCCGATACCATTTTTGCATTTCCCTCGTGATGCGCACGACCTCGATGATAAGCTGTTCCAGTTTCCGGGTTTCTGCGGTGAGTCTGTAGAGAAAAGCGAGCGCTTTCTTCTCGCCGTAGATGGTGTGAATGGCCTTGACGCATTGATTGTAGTTTCGCCCGACGGCCCGGAACTGTTCGTAAAATTCGGTCAGGCGGACGAGAAAATCGTGCGTATTGCGGTCGCGCATGGCAACGCGAAAAGGTCAGTCGAAGAGGCGTGCACGGATAAAATCCGCCGCACGGCGGTATTGTGTCTGCCGCATCATCGACAGGAATCGTTCGTTTTCCTCGTCGTTGAGCTTCAGGTAGTACCTGTGTGTCTTTGGATCGGCCAGCACTTTGCGTCCGGCGGCATTTCTGTTCGTGTTTCGCATCGGCATATCATATCGTGTTCAAGGTTCGACTCGGGAGAACCGTCGGCCGTGCAGAGTTTCTGCGCGGCCCTTTCGGGCGGCCGGATTGATTTCGGGCGGCCGAAAGTACCCCTTGCTATTAGCGTGTGCTAATAAAACCGGCCGCAGGGCCGGTTGAAGGAGGAAAATCGTGAGATTTTCCGACATGTCCCCTTGCGGGGGATTTCCCGCTGCAAAGATACGGCCCGTTTGCCGGAAATGTAACTTTTCAGCCCTCGCCATTCTGCGCCAAAGAGCGCCAGCACGCGCCACGGCTGTCAGGCCCCGTACAATCCTCTTGCCGGCATATTTACTTTGCACCCTGTTCGGCCGTTTATCCATCTGTCCGGCTATGTCCGTATCCGTGCGGATAGCTGAATATTCGGATAGCCGCATAGCTGAATAATTGCATAGCTGTTTAGCTATCCGTCCGTCGGGACGAATACGCAGCTGAAAAGACAGACGGACATTCGTACGAACACCTATTCATTCACTTATTCATCGATTCATCTTTATGGAAACACGTCCCGTTCATTTCGCATTTGCCAGTCAAAAAGGCGGCGTGGGCAAATCCACCTTTACGATTCTGACGGCCTCGTGACTGCATTACGTGCGCGGCTTTCGCGTGGCCGTGATAGACTGCGACTACCCGCAGTATTCCGTTCTTCGGCAGCGGCAGCGCGATACGGCTTCAGCCGAGGCCTCGGCACTCGTGCGGCAGCGGCTGGAAGCGCAGTTCGGCCGTCTGGACCGGCAACCTTACCCGGTCCTTGCGGCCCGCCCGCAGACGGCACTCCGGGAATGGGAACAGTATGCTGCCCGGGGGCAGGAAAGCTGTCAGGCGGTACTGTTTGACCTGCCGGGGACAATGGGCACGGAAGGCGTCCTTTCGACGCTGGCTGCCCTGGATTATCTGGTCGTGCCGCTCAAGGCGGACCGCATGGTGCTGGAGAGCTCCCTGAACTTCGCCGCGACGCTCAACGACCGCCTTATCACCACGGGCGCCTCGCGCTTGCGGGGCATCTTTCTGTTCTGGAACCTGGTGGACCGCCGCGAGCGCAACCGTCTGTACGACATCTATGCTACGGGCATCTCCCAGCTCGGCCTGCGGCTGCTGCACAGCCGCATTCCCGTCCGTGCGGCGCTGGGCCGCGACCTGGTGCCCGGCACTTGGGCAGGCCGTTCGACGCTGCTGCCTCCCGATGCGGCGCTGGCCCGGGAGTGCGGCCTTGCAGACCTGATGAATGAACTGTGCCTCGCACTGAATCTCGACCCGAAGGATGAAGGACGAAACGGATAAGAGGCTCGACGAAGAGTACCTGCGCAGCCTCATGGCAGGAACGGGTCCGGATGCCGCAGCACACGGCACCTTCCCGTCGGAGCGACCGGAGCACACGCTGCCTCGCAGCAAAAGCGCCCTGCACCTTCCGTGCGACGACTACACGGCACGTTTTCTTGTATCGCGCCCCTGCAACGAACGGCAGGGTGTCTATATCGACCGGGCGCTGCACCGCAAAATCACCGCTCTTATCGGGCTTCTCGGCAAGCGGAACCTGACGGTCGGCAGTTTTATCGACAACATCCTCGCATACCATTTCGAGCAGTATGGCGAACGGATAAGACAACTTTGCTCGAAGGATTTGAATAAACTTTTTTAATATGCACGAATCGGTTGTAAATTGGTTTGCTACGCATGCGCAGTGCGCCGCGTGGTTCACGGTGCTGGGTGCTGCGGCCTCGGTGCTTCTCTTGCTCGTACTCCTGCGATGCTGACTGCATCGGCAGCGGTATCGGACGACGGTGCGGGCGCATTACCTGCCCTGGCACATCACCCCGGAGCGTTACCGGTCCCGTTTTCTTAAACCTCACCTTGCGGTCGGCGGCCGGCGTGCCGTGTACCTTACCCCCGAACAGCACGCCTGTCTGGTCTGCCTGCTGCGTGAGCTGACTCCGGAAGGCGACTGCACCGTATCGTCCATCGTACGCAACCTCGTTGCGGCGCATCTGGAGGAGTACCGTTACCCGCTTCAGCGATGGACGCGGGGACGGTGTTAAAATGGCTCGGCGGAGGGATTTTCTGTCTGTTGTTCTGCTACCTGTTCCTCGACCGGTTTCTGTTCGCCCGGCGGCTGGATGCGCTGCTCTTCGGTCGGCCGCTGCGTCGGCTGGCAGAGCTGCTGGAGTGCTGGGCGCGAAAGACGGGCGTCCCTGCCGACGTCCCGCAGGCGAAGGACCCTTTCCGCCGCGATACGGCTTCGGTTCCGGAAGACGACCTGGTACCGCGCGGCGGGAGCCTCCGCCATATTGCGCCAAAGAGCGCCAACGCACGACAGGGTGGAGAATCCGCCGCCGCAGGCGATACCTTTGCTTCCGCAACTGCCGGAAAATCCTCCGGGCGGCTGCCGGAGATGTTCACCGACCCTGTTCGGATAGCGTTTTACGACGACTACCTGCGCAGCACGCTGCAAGGCCAAAAACCGTCTGCAGAGCAGCCGGACGACGGGCAGACTCCTTCCGACACCGAGGCACCGCACGACGCGGTCATGGAGAGCGCGTCCCCGGGGCTGCACGATTGCGGACAAGGGATAGGTCCCCGCGAACTGGAGTGGATAATCCGTCTGTGCAACGGACAGCAGGTCGCCGCCGAACACCGCGCCGCACTCGTGCGGGCCGTGCGGAGCATTCAGGATACGCAGATTTACGCTTCGCTGCTGGAAAGCATCAGCGGCAGCGACGACCGTATCGCCCGGTTTCTCGACCAAGCAGAAGCGGCGGACACCTCCGCCGAAGAGATTGTTTAACCTAAAAAAACGACACCTATGGGAGCGTATTTCGATTCGAGCTGAAGGTAACCTTTCGGCATATTGCGGGGCGGGCCGGCCACGGGCCGCCTGCCCCTATCTTCGAAACGATGACAAAAATCCATCTGACAATGAAAAAGAAACTCAGCATAACAAGCCTGTGGCTGCTGTGAACGACGGGCAGCCTTCGGGCACAGAGCGGTACCGGGGTCCAGGGACTGCTGGACGCCACGAGCATGGTGCAGTCCTACTTCGAGCCGGCCGTCACACTCACGTATGCCGTAGGTGCCATCGTCGGACTTATCGGCGGTATCCGCACCTACCAGAAATTCTCCTCCGGGGACCCCGACACAGGCAAAACGGCGGCGAGCTGGTTCGGCGCCTGCATCTTTCTTATCGTCGCGGCTACGGTGCTGCGCTCATTCTTCCTGTAACGCGATGGCCGAATACGAGATACACAAGGGCGTGGGACGCGGACCCGAGTTCAAGGGGCTGCGAGGCCCTTACCTGTTCCTCTTTGCCGGAGGCCTGCTCTTCGACGTTCTACTCATCGTCGTCTGCCGCCTGGCGGGAATGAGTACGGCCGCCTACCTGACGCTGGGCCTCGCGGTGGGAGCCGGAGCCACGGCGCTTACATTCCGTCTGAACGCCGTTTACGGGGAACACGGGCTGATGAAAAGAGTCGCCCGCTGCCGACGCCCCCGCCGCATTGCCTCGCGCCGGAGCGTGGTGACGATGCTTCACATTAACAACGATACGTATGGAAAATATCCTGAAAACCGCCACGCTGGAGAGTAAACTTCCGTTGCTGGCCGTCGAAAACGACTACCTGTTGTCCAAAGATGCCGACATCACGGCGGCGTTCGCCGTCCTGCTGCCGGAGCTCTACACGCTCTCGGCCGAGGAGTACGAAGCCCTGCACGAGGCGTGACTCAAGGCCCTGCGCGTGCTGCCCGAATACTGCATCGTGCATAAACAAGATATCTTTCTGCGGGAACAGTACCGGCCTGAACTGCAAAAGGAGAACCTGAGCTTTCTGGCACAGTCATTCGAACGACATTTCAACGAGCGCGAGTTCTTCGCCCACACCTGCTACCTGTTTCTGACCAAGACCACACGGGAGCGCAGCCGCCGCCGGAGCGACCTGTCGATGCTCTGCCGGGGCCGTATCGTCCCGGCACCGATGACGGACGCCCAGACGCTGCAAGGTTTCGCCGAAGCCGTCGGACAGTTCGAGCGTATCCTCGCTGACAGCGGTCTGGTCAGCCTGCGGCGACTCCGTGACCGGGAGCTGACAGGTACCCGCGAGCACGCGGGCATCATCGAACGCTATCTCACGCTTTCGGGGTCGGAGACGCCCGGGCTGCAGGACATCCGGCTGGATTCCGACCGTATGACCGTCGGCGATAAGATACTCGCGCTGTACACGCTCTCCGAGCTGGACGACCTGCCGGCCCTCGTCGGCACGGATTATCGCTACGACCGGCTCTCTACCGAGCGGAGCGACTGCCTGCTTTCGTTCGCCGCACCCGTGGGTATCCTGCTTCCGTGCGAGCATATCTACAACCAGATGATTTTTCTGGACAGCCCGGCCGAAATCCTCCAGCGCTTCGAGAAAAATGCCCGGACGCTGCACGCCCTGTCGCGCTATTCGCGGGCCAACGCCATCAACAAACAGTGGATAGACGCCTATCTGAATGCGGCCCATTCGCAGGACCTGCTGCCCGTTCGGGTGCACTGCAACGTCCTGGCCTGGGCCCGCAGCGAACAGGAACTGCGGGCCGTCCGCAACGAGGTGGGAGCGCAGATTACCCGTATGGGCTGCAACCCGCGTTACAATACCATCGACACGCCGACACTCTTCTGGGCCGCCATCCCGGGCGGCGAAGGAGGATTCCCGGCCGAGGAGTCCTTTTACACGTTCGCCGAGCAAGCGCTCTGCCTCTTCACAGAAGAGACTGCTTATCGCTCTTCGCCGTCGCCTTTCGGCATCCGCCTGGCAGACCGACAGACCGGACGTCCTGTCTTCGTGGACATCTCGGACGAACCGATGAGGCGAGGCATCACGACCAACAGAAATAAATGTGTCATCGGGCCTTCGGGAAGCGGCAAATCGTTTATGATGAACCATCTGGTCCGTCAATATTATGAACAGGGCACGCACGTCGTGCTGGTCGATACGGGTAATTCGTATCAGGGACTGTGCACGCTCATTCACCGCACTACCGGCGGGCGGGACGGGATTTACTATACGTATTCCGAAAAGGAACCCATCACCTTCAACCCCTTTTATTCGGAAAACGGAGTTTATGATTTGGAAAAGAAAGAGAGTATCAAGACACTGCTGCTGACTCTTTGGAAACGGGAGGACGAAGCTCCGAGCCGGGCCGAGGAGGTAGCCCTCTCGAACGCCGTTACCCTTTACATCGAACATCTGGAGTGCGATGCGGCCGTCGAGCCCTCCTTCGACACCTTTTACGAGTTCGTGAAGACCGACTACCGCGCCGTGCTGAAGGCCAAGAAGGTCCGAGAGAAGGATTTCGACATCGCCGGTTTTCTCAACGTCTTGGAACCCTACTACAAAGGGGGCGAGTACGACTATCTGCTCAACGCCCGGCAGAATCCCGACCTGCTGCAGAAGCGGTTCATCGTCTTCGAGATAGATGCCGTGAAAGACCATCCCATCCTGTTTCCCGTGGTGACGATAATCATCATGGAGCTCTTCATCTCCAAGATGCGGCGCTTGCAGGGGCAGCGCAAGATGCTCGTCATCGAGGAGGCGTGGAAAGCCCTGATGAAAACCGGCATGGCCGATTTCGTGCAGTACACCTACCGCACGTGCCGCAAGTTCTTCGGCGAGGCGGTGGTGGTCACGCAGGAGCTCGACGACCTGACATCCCCGATTATCAAAAACACCATCCTGAACAATTCCGACTGCAAGATTCTGCTCGACATGCGCAAATACGTGAACCGCTTCGACCAGGTGCAGTCCCTGCTCGGTCTCACGGACAAGGCCCGCGACCAGATACTATCCCTTAATCTTGCCAACGATCCCACCCGGCAATACAAGGAGGTATGAATAGGACTGGGAGGCGTACGGTCGGCCGTCTATGCAGTTGAAGTATCGGATGAAGAGTACGGGTGTTATACGACCGAAGAACGCGAGAAAGTGGAAGTACAACGCCTGGCAGCCCGTGCGGGCGGTGATATGGAACAAGCACTGCGGGAGTTCGCCGCCGCGCGGCGGGCCGAAGAACAAAAACGATAAACGATGAAACACGAACACGGAAATACGACGACACTGAAACATCCCCGGCGGTTGCTGCTGACCCTGCTGGTCGTTCTTTCAACGACGGCGGCCCACGCACAGTGGCTGACATTCGATGCCTCCAATCTGGCTCAGAGCATTGTGAACAGCACCAATGAGGTGATCGAAACGGCGACGACCGCTTCGCACATGCTGAATAACTTCAAAGAAACGGTCAAAATCTATGAACAAGGGAAAAAGTATTTCGACGCCCTGCGCTCGGTGAACAATCTGGTACGCGACGCCCGCAAGGTTCAGCAATGCGTGCTGATGGTCGGCGAGATGGCCGACATCTACGTGAACAACTTCCGGAAGATGCTCGCGGACAGCAATTTCTCGGCCGAGGAGCTGACCGCCATCGCCTCGGGATATACGCTGCTGCTCTCCGAGGGCAGCTATCTGCTGGACGAGCTGAAACAGCTGACATCGGTCACGACGCTGCGCATGAACGACTACGAACGGATGCAGATGATAGACAAGGTGTATCGGGACATAACACGTTACCGTAATCTGCTCCATTATTACACCCGCAAGACAATATCGGTCTCCTACCTTCGCGGCAAGGCCGCCGGCGATTCAGCGCGGGTGGCAGCCCTGTACGGTTCGCAGCAGGAACGCTATTATTAACCTTTCGATTCTCATCCTCTTATGGTAATGCCTTTGGATATACACTGGGACAATCTGCACCAGCTCCTTCGCAACCTGCAAGGCGACATGCTCGTACAATGCGGCAGTATGGCTGTCGTGGCCAAATGCGTCGCGGGCATCGGAGCCATGCTCTACGTAGGTTACCGCGTGTGGCAGTCGCTGGCCCGCGCCGAGCCCATCGACGTCTTTCCGCTGCTGCGGCCCTTCGTGCTGGGCTTGTGCATCATGTTCTTTCCGACGCTGGTGCTGGGCTCCATCGACGGAATACTTCGGCCGGTGAACCGCGCGACGGCCTCGCTCATGGAATACGAAACATTCAATGTGCATCGCTTCCAGCAAGAGAAGGACCAGCTTCAGCGCGAGGCGATGCTCCGCAATCCGGAAACGGCCTATCTGGTTAGCGACGAAGAGTTCGACCGTCAGCTCGATGAGCTGGGATGAAGTCCCCGCGACCTGGCGGTCATGGCCGGGATGTACGCCGAACGAACGGCGTACAACATCGGAGAAGCGGTCCGAGGATGGTTCCGCAGCCTGCTGGAGTTGTTCTTTCAGGCGGCCGGCCTCGCGGTGGATACCCTGCGCACGTTCTTCCTCATCGTCCTCGCGCTGTTGGGGCCCCTGGCTTTCGCCATCTCCGTATATGACGGATTCCAGTCCACGCTGACGGCATGGATAGCCCGTTATGTGGGCATCTCGCTCTGGCTGCCGGTGAGCGACCTGTTCGGGGCCATGCTCTCGCGTCTGCAGACCCTGATGCTCTCGCAGGACATCGAACAGCTGCGCGACCCCGACTTCATCCCCGACGGAAGCAATACGGTCTATTGCATTTTTCTCATCATCGGTATCGTCGGCTACTTCTTCATCCCGACCGTGGCGAGCTGGATTATCCAGTCGGGCGGCGGAGGCATGTATCAGCACCGCATCAATGCGGGGGCCAGTGCCCTGGGCGGCTATATTGCCGGAACTGCCGGAGCTGCGGCAGGCAATGCGGCGGGGCATACCCGAAATATCGCACATCCTCAATCTTACAATCATGGAGTTCAAGACACTGACCAATATCCAGAGCGCGTTCGACCGCATACGACTCGTCGTCGTGCTCGTCCTGGCAGGTAACACGCTGCTGACGGCCGTCGCCCTGTGGCGAAGCTACGACTTCGCCGAGCGGCAGCGGCAGAAGATTTACGTACTCGACCAGGGCAAAAGTCTGATGCTGGCCCTCGCACAGGATGCCGCGCAGAACCGCCCGGTCGAAGCCCGCGAACACGTGCGCCGTTTTCACGAACTGTTCTTTTCGCTGGCTCCGGACAAAGAGGCCATCGAGAGCAACGTCGCACGTGCCCTGGCCCTGGCCGACGGCAGCGCCTACGCCTACTACCGCAACCTGGCAGAGCGGGGCTACTACAACCGCATCATCGGAGGCGACATTATCCAGCGGATAGAAGTGGACAGCATCGCTTGCGACTTCGACAGCTATCCCTACCGGGTTGTAACCTATGCCCGGCAGCATATCGTCCGCGCCAGCAACCGCACGCTCCGCAGTCTCGTGACGCACTGCACGCTGCGCAACACCCAGCGTTCGGACAGCAATCCCCAGGGATTCCTCATTGAAAATTTCATAGTAACGGAAAACAAAGACCTCACAAACCATGAAAAATAATCTCGAACATCTCCGGGAGCGGCTGCGACGGGCCGCAAAGGGAGTGCGGCACCGCTGCGATGCGCTCTCTCCGCAACAGAGGAGATGGACTGCCGCCGGCCTGCTGCTCGCACTGCTGACGCTGAATCTGTTCACTACGCTGCGGGACATCTCCTCGGGCAGGGAACGGCTGCGCGGCCGCATCGAACACCTGCATCCCGTACCGCTGATTACCGATATGACAGACAGCACCTCGATAAACTCCGTATGTTATGGCAGCGACACAACCCGGTAAAGAGTCCCAGCAGGCATCCAAACAAAAGGCATGGCAGCACCTGCGCTCCGGACTTGCCATCGGTGCGATGACGGCCCTGTGCGGCGGTTTTCTGTGGATGCTCTACGCCCCGCAGGAGAAGACGCCCGGCAACGAGATGTTCGAAGGTTTCGATACGTCGATTCCCGATGCGACAGTGAGCGAAATGAACGCTGATAAACGCAAGGTTTATGAAGAGATACACCGGCAGGAGCTGTGGCAGGACAAAGTACGGTCGCTGGAAGACTTCTCCGAGGACACGCTGCTTTCGGACAGTATGACAAGGATAGAAACTTCGCCGACACCCGGAGCCGGAGCAAGCGCCATCGACGCCTCGCACGATACCTACCGGACGCTGAACCGGCAGATAGCCTCCTTCTACCGTCCGACACCTGCTGAGGATCCTCGTGTCGCGGATTTGCAGCGGCAGGTCGAGGAGCTGACCCGCCGCCTGGAAAGCCGGACGTCTCCGTCGGTAGAACATCCTACGGCAGACGAGGTACTGGAGCGGAGCTACGCTCTGGCAGCACGTTACTTTCCCCAAAACGATATGACTGAGGGCAAGGAACAGGCAGTCCCCGTTCCGGCGACGGTGCGGACAGCCGAACGGGTGGCCCTCGTGCGTCCTGTCTCGTCGGTAGCTTCGACACTCGCCCTGCCCGATACCTTGTGTGCAGGCCCCCGCAATAGGAATTTCAATACTCCCGTTGGCACGATCGCAACACCCCAGGCCCCCATGATTCGTGCATGCGTCGCCGACGAACAGCGTATCGCGGCCGGAGAACGGGTGCGTCTGCGGCTGCTCGACCGGGTGCAGGCCGGGGACATTGTGCTGCCGGCAGGAACGGCCCTATACGGAACAGCCACGATCAGCGGCCAGCGGCTCGGTATCCGGGTGCAGTCGCTCGCATCCGACGCTGGACTTCTCACTGTCAATCTTACGGCCTACGATACGGACGGCCAGCCGGGACTCTTCATTCCCGACGCTGCAGAGCGCACCGCGCTCAAGGAAGCGGCGGCGAGTGCCGGCAACAACCTCGGCTCGGGGATTACGGTGACACGCGGTGCAGGTCAGCAAATCGCTTCAGACCTTACCCGCTCGCTCCTCTCGGGAGGCACGAAGTACCTCTCGACCAAACTGCGCGAAGTACGCATAACGCTCAAAGCGGGACACACGCTTTTTCTTGTCTCGGAACAGTAAAATCGAAAAACAGCCATGAAAAGATACATCGTCTTTCTGCTCTGCCTCTGCGCAGGTCGCAGCGGGCAGGCCCAGATACCGCAGTCGGAGATAACACCCCGTCAGGTCGAAGTGTCGTTCAACAAGACCACGCACCTGATTTTTCCTGCCCCCGTGCAGTACGTGGATCTCGGTTCGACGGATATCATCGCCGACAAAGCCGCAGGAGCGGCCAACGTCGTGCGACTGAAAGCTGCCGTGCGCGACTTTCAGGCAGAAACCAATCTGACGGTTATCACCGCCGACGGCCGCTTCTACGCTTTCGACGTGCGGTATGCCGATGACCCCGGGCAGCTCTCGATACGCATTATGAACGACCTGCAGGCGCAAATTCCTGAAGGGAAAGCGCCGACGGTACCTGTGCGCCTCGATGCGCTGGACGGGGATGACGCAGCTCGCATAGACAGTGCGATGGAACAAATTTACAACAATGACAAGCCGCAGATTAAACATATCGGTTACAAGCGCTACGGACTGCAAACGCTTCTCACAGGAATCTATATCGACAGCGAGGGATGGCTCTATTTCGGTATCGAAATGCGCAATGACAGCCGCATACCCTTCGACATAGACCATATCCGCATGTATGTTCGGGACAAACGCTTGCCCCGCCGCACGGCCGTGCAGGATATAGAAATCGTTCCCGTCCGCCGCCTGCACCCCCTGTCCGAAATCGACACGGGCAAGACGGGCCGTACCGTGTGGGCCATTCCCAAGATGACCATTCCCGACGGTAAAGCTCTGCACATAGATATTTATGAGCGAGACGGAGGACGCCACCAAAGTCTCCGTGTCGAAAACCGAGACATCCTCGCCGCCAAACCTATTCCTGAATCCCGATAACAACGCAAGAGACATGAAAGGACTTATCACCGCATTTTTTCTGCTCCTCGGCATCTGCCCGGCAACCGAGGTCGCAGCACAGCGCGACCTGCACCGCCAGCTATCACTACACATGCAGGCAGGAACGGTGGACGGACTGAGCGTATGCAGCCGGTACGGAGAGTACGCATGGGGTACGGCCATAGCGCTGGAGCGGACAAACCGGAACCGCACACATTGGAAGTTCGGAGCCGAATACCTGCACCGCGACTTCCGCTACGGTCCGCAGTGCGTACCCCAGCGGCAATATTTAGCCAGCGCCGGCTACTACGTCCACCTGCTGCACGACCGGGGCTATCACGTCCGCGTATCTGCGGGCGGGACCCTGCTGGTCGGCTATGAAACAGTCGGCGGCCGCAGCAGGACACTCTACGACGGGGCACGGTTGGTAAACGACAATGCCGTATTGTGGGGAGGAGCGCTCTCGGCGGAACTGTCCGCCTTTCTTTCGGACCGGGTAGCTCTGTCGCTGGAAGTGGCACAACGCATCACCGCAGGTTCCTCCGTCACACTCTTCCGCACCACCGTATCCGTCGGGATACGCTTCATCATCAACTAAAGCTACGTCAATCGCTATGGAAATCGCACGTATCTACAAACGTCCCGGCGACGAATACTATACGCCGCACTATGCGGTAGTTCCTGTTTTGAAATATATTCCACGCGACAAAATCGTATGATGCCCTTTCGATACCGAATACAGCGAATATGTCCGGGCCCTGCGCTCACTCGGCATCCGCTGCGTATGGTCGCATCTGTCCCGGGGACAGGATTTCTTCAACTTCGAACCACCGCATTGGGATATTTTGCTTTCCAACCCGCCGTACAGCCGTAAGACCGAGATTCTGCGTCGGTGCATCGCTCTGGGTAAGCCTTTCGCCCTGCTCCTTTCGAACAACACTTTCAGCAACGGAAGCTGTATGCGGGCTTTGGCCGGAGTTCAGCTGCAGCTGCTGATGTTCGACCGACGTATCGAATACTCCGCCACGAAAGGCACACCCTGCGGTTCGACCTATGTCTGCCGGGGCATACTGCCCCGACCGCTCGTCATCGAACATCTGGAGCGGTGCGGGAAACCGAGCGCCATGTACGACGACCGACGGCTGGCGGCCTGGTGCAACGACAACAAATTCTAACACAAACAACAACACAGATGAAAACACACGTATGAACGGCCGCCTGCCTGCTGTGCGCAGGACTTCTGGCGGCAGCCTGCAGTGACGGCATCGAGGTCCGGCAGGAGTATTCTTTCAAAATTTCCACCTGGCCGCTGCCCGCAGAGGTCGCACCGGGCGAAGAGGTGGAGATACGCTTCACTCTGGAGCGCGAGGGCGACTACGCAGGCACGGAGTACGGATTCAGTTGGGTGCAAACCGACGGGAAAGGCACGTTGCGCGATTCGCGCGGGATGTACTACACGGACCGCGAGGAGTACGAACTGCGCGTGGTTCCCGACCTGTACGTTTCCGACCCGCTGACGTGGCGCTTTACGCTCTGGTACCGGCCGACGGGCAGCGACGACCCCTCCCTGCACTTTATCGTAACCGACAACTTCGGGCAGCACCAGGAGGTGGAGTGTTCTTTCCGACTCGTGGAGTCGGACGATGCCGTATAAAACAAAATCGATAACCCTCAAAAATTAACTTCCGATGAAACTCAAATCAATGATTATTCTTTGCGGCCTCGTCGCTGCGGGATGTGCCGCCTGCTCGCGCGAGATACAGCCCGCCGGGGAGCGGAACATTTCCGAAGGGCAGGTACGGGTCGTTATGCCCGTACAGGCCGGGCAGATGGCGTGCGTAACACGCGCGGCGGATGAAGACACGGTAAACGACCTGAACGTCTATCTTTTCGATGCCTACTCCCGGGAGCTGGTTCAGCACAGCTATCTTACGTCTATGGAGCTGGAATTTAATTGCGTTCCGGGAAACTACGAACTCTATGTCCTCGCCAATGCCTATGCCGACCTGGGAGAATTGCAGTATGCGCAAGTTACTGACAGGACGGTAAACTTTATGGTCGGGCTTCGGAGCCTGCCCATGTCGGCGATGCGGGAGCTTCAGATCGAGCAGCAGCCGGGCAATCGGGTGATGTTGCCGCCGCTGGAACTCGAAAGGGATATGGCTAAAGTGACGTACAGCATTTACGCAGCTCCTGCCATGAAAGGTATGGAGATCGTGTCGCTGCAAGTCTGCAACATACCCCGGCGGGGAGCGGTCTTCGGCGATACGGCTCCTTCGACGCAGGAAGACGAATATGTTTCCAGCAACCGGAGTATCGTAATGGACGGACAAGGACGCTATACGGATGAACTGTACATGCCGCAGAACTGTCAGGGTATTGTTGCCTCCGTTACCGACCAGCGCCTGAAGGATGCCGACCATGCCCCGCAGTATGCGGCGTATTTGATGATTCGGGCCGTGCGGGAAAACAAGGTACTCGAATACCGGGTATATCTCGGGGAGAACAACACGACGGATTTCAACGTCCGCCGCAATACCCGCTATTCGCTCGACATCACCATCGAGGGCGAGAGCGAAGTGGACACCCGCGTGCAGTGCTACACGCTCGACGTGTACGACGATTTGGAGAACTCCGACGCAGCACTCTCCGGCTATTGCATCCCCTCGAAGGCGTGGAATCTGCATTTCGACATTGCCGGGAATACGGCCGGCCGCAAGATAGACGGCACGGTGACGCTCCGGGAAGGCGTGGCCTCCTGTTTCAAGTTCAACACCAATCCTTACGGACAGACCGGGACGATCGCCCTGTGGAATCAGAACGGCCCAAACTCCCTGCCGGTAATCTACAATCCGCCCGTCGTGACCGAGGCGAACGGATGGATAGAGTACGACGTGCTGCTGGTCGATGACGGAGGATTCCGCAAGACCTACACCTTCCGGCACATGCTGGCCAACGAGGTCCGGGCCGTGCCTTACGGTGATGAAGCGCTCACGGTGACCGGTGCTCCGTACTACCTGCGCCAGGAGGACGGAACCCTGCGCATCGCCTGTTACGAAAACGGATGCACCCTGCGGGCCCCGCAGTACAGCGCAGGGATGCGGTTCGCCGGCTGGTATGCCGATGCCGCTTACCGAACGAGGCTCTCGACCGAAGTGCAGTACCTTTGCAAACCTTCGGCGACGCTGACCGTTGTATATGCCAAATACGAAAAAATGTAGCCGGAAGAGAGACCCCCGTAGAAACGAACGAAGGCCGGGAAGCAAATTCCCGGCCTTCGTTCGTTATTATAGCTCTGAATTAGGATACACATAACCGATTCGGCCGTGATTGATGGTTTTCAATGTATATGCTTTTTTCGTAACAGGATCGGTAGAAGTGTATTGTTGGTTGGGTTTGTCTGCTGTCGATACGTATCTGAATGCGTTTACGATTACATTGTTTTCCAATCGTACCTCTTCAATCGAATACAGTGGAACTGCGCCGGGACGCACTCCGCTATAAATATAACATAATACCGGAGTGTCGTTTGCGGTATTGCCCCATTCACTGTATATCTTCGTATCATAAGCGAATTGATTGTTCTGGTATTTGTTTTCATACAATGGAACGATGTAACTGTAATTCGGATGGTTCTCGAACGGCAGATTGGAAAAAGCATAGAAATCATAACTACCGCCCAAAGTATCAGACGAAATCGAGTAAAAAGGTCCTGCATTGTATATGATACGCTTTTGGGCAGTACCATTGTTTTTCAAGTAAGCTCTTACTCTGGTAATATAAGTAGAATCGTTCGGCCAAGGTGTGACAACTCCCGGCATTCTGACAGTTTCAGTAGGGACGTTGATTTCCAATTCCAACGTCTCGTAAGTACTGATTCCTGTTCTATATGTGGCTTGGATGACATATTTGCCTCCGAATCTCGGTACGATATAGAAGTATTCTTTGGAAGGGGTATCCAAAATGAAGAAGTGGGAAGAGTAATCCACGAACTGACGGTTTTCATACCGTCCGATTGACCAATACGGAATAACGGTATTTGGATAGTTTTTGATCGTATAACAATTTCTGTCCCCGATACGCGGCTGCGTACTCGACAAGGCACAGGCGATGATTTCCGGCGGGTCTGCAACATCTACTTCCATAACGGCACGCAAAACGGTATTCAGCTTCAGATGATTGACCGTGAGCGTTATCGTACGTTTTCCTCTTGTAGAAAAGGTTACGTAAAAATGTTCTTGTTTAGCATCCGATTCGATGTTGCATCCTTCGCCCGAAATCTCGAACGACAGGACCTCGACATCTCCCATATAACGGGAATTGATATAATAATCATTTTTTACTCCGACGGACGTATGTTCCGGTCCTTTCAGCATCTCGTTGTAATTGTCTAAAATGAGACGGTACGGGTTGTCGAGTATCAAATCGAAAACGCTTCTATCCAGTTTGTCCTGGACTCTCGGGACTTCCCATATCTTCTGCATCCATTCTGCGAAGGTTGCGGAATAGATGACGGTGTTTTGCAAATCTTCTACCGTAACTCCGTTGCATATCAACGAAGGTCCGACTTTAGTATAATCCGGATGAGAATCATGCTGCAATAAATCCCCGGCCTTCGTTCGTCCGTAGATGAGGCTGGATACATAGTATTGTACGGTAACGGCATAACTTTCGACCATTTTGTTTTCAGCCTTTTTATAATTTTTGTTTCTGTCCGATCCAGGAGTGCTGAGAACGGATTGAAAATGGGAAGCATGGCCAAATTCATGGATAGTAGAAGCTACCATAGCTGCTTTGGATATAGTATCATTTAAAGCTAAACCGTATATTTTTATGTCGGTACGCTTACTCAAGCGGTTTAGCCGTTCATCATAAATAAACCATCCGCCGGCTCCGGGATGTTCTATGCAATTTTCTTCCGGGAAGACACCGATAATCATCAAATGGTCGAAATTCTTGAAGTTCTTGTTCAGTACATTCTGCCCCATTATAAAGGCATAGGTTCCCAAGTGGGTAGCTGCGAAACATTGTAACCGGTGGGGAGTATCATTGTTTCGGGCATCAATAAATAAATTCCAGTTCGTATTCATCATGTTCTCGTTGTGATATTCCGCCGTTAAATACCCGCAATCGCGAATAATCCACTCAGTGCCGCCTTGGTCATTCTCAAACCGTAGGACATATTGCACATAATCGGTGAACCATCGACCGGAATTGGCTGCAATATCCCGTGCAACACCGTCCGTTCCGGTATAGGCGAATCCTTCATTCGTAAAATCTCTTACGACGACCTTTACCCCGGGTAACGGGATGGGGTCGGTCAGTTTGCCATCCTGATACGTAACCCTGACGGAAGGATACCAGTCGCCCGATGCAGTAGAAGATGGCCCGGTGGGAAGCTCTATACCTACATTTTTTTTGGCCTGCTTAAGCACTTTTTCCCAGCCTGCTTCTGACAATTGAACAGCTGTGGCTGAAGTCCTATACAAACCATTCTCCACTCCTGAAGACTCGTCCGTATTTCCGTCCATCATCTCTTCTTCATTCTCCATAGAGTTTGTTCTCAACAAAGAATTGGTCGGCTGCATATACAGGGTATCCAAAATATTGCATTGCACAATGGAAAGAATAGATAAATTTTTTATCGGTAATACGGAATAAAAATATTGATTGTGTTTGTTGGTCAAATACTGGTGCATTTCACCGGAACTTAATCGGCGGTCCAACGGATACGGGTAAAGCGATAAACGCATACTGTCACTCAACATGCAATATTGAATCGTATCTTGTACGAAAAACCGGACATATAGATGGGTCGGAGTTAAACGTATAGGGGTTGTTCCTTCAAAAACAGCTATTTGATTGGCTGCCGATTGGATATTTTTGAATGAATAGGGATTGCCGTTATTCAATACCATTCCGGTCCTCGTTTCGGGCAGCATTTCCTCACATTGATATTCCTCCTCGAATTTAGTACAAGAGAAACAGACCAGAATAATGAAAAGACAAGATAAAAACTGTTTCATAGGAATAGTAATTTTAGGTAAAGTCAATAATGGTTCAACGGGTAATAAGAATGGTTCTCGCGGCGAATACAGATTAAATTCGAATTATGTAGGAAATCCGGTTGCGTGAGGTGCGGGCACACGCAACTAAATAACAAGATAAATTTACTGAAAAATCATAAATTAAAAAAGGGAAAGATGCAGAATCTTTCCCTTTTTGTCTGCGATACACTCGGTCTATAAGGGCGTTCCGTTCTCGAACAGTTTATCCGTTACGACGAACCGATAATGCGCTTCTTCCCAAAACGCATCGTCGTACACGCTTCCCGCATCGCCGGGACGCTGGACGACATATACCTTGCCGTTGGATATGGTCGTATAGTTCTCGGTCGCATCCGGCAGCAGGTAGAACGGATTTGTGCTGTCAAAAGAATAAACTTTATGTTCATTACTTCGAAGTACGAAAAAGCCATCTTCCTTTGGCATTTCATTGGAATCGGAAGAATAGATTCTGAAAATTACATCTGTAGAAGAAGAATTCTGAAAGGAATAGGTTATTATCTCTGTCGGATAATATTCTGTGTATTCGACGGGGTTGCAGTCCAATAAAAATAGCGACAACGTCAGCAATAAAATTAGTTGTATTTTTCTCATAATCAATAGATTTATTGATTGTTTATCAGCCATTCTTGAAGTTCCTCGATTGGTTTCCCATTCTTAAATAAATCGTCTTTAATTGTATAAACATGGAAAGTAACATTGTTATCTGTATATGTCGAGTCATAGAACCTATCGAAATACGGACTATAACCGTCCTTTTGAAATGTATATTCTACATATCGTTCATTGTTATGGATTATTATCCAGTCGAAGTTAGATTCGTCCCCATTTATTAGTAGAAAAGGACTTTCGCCATCATAAGCGAATAAAAACAGAGAATGGGAATTACCTTTAGGAACGATAAAGCCGTCACGTTTCTCTTTTTCTCGATTATTTACGATGTGAGACGAACCATAAAGACAATATACGTCTTTAGAACTGGCATTAATAAACTTATATTCATCCCAATAACGATGCTCATAGGTAATATTTACTTTCTTTTCGCAACCGGTAGCCAATACGGGAAATAGGCACAGCAACAAAATTCGAGTGAAGGTTTTCATAGGCATAGAGTTTAAGTTTTTCAAATGCCCGTGTAAAGGACACGACCAATAAACAGGGGCACTTCCATTGAAACAAATTTAACAATAACCTTCCTAATACCAAAAGGCTGATTACAGTCCGGCCGGTTCCGCTGAGCCTCTCCGCATTTAGGGATTCGAGGCAGCCACAAGACAAGTATTCATGCATACCGCCCTCTGAAGGGGGAGGGCTTAGGGTCGCTCGTGCAAGCTGTATCTTATTAAAAAGAGAAGAGGACAACCATTCGATTGTCCTCTTTGATTCTGAGCGGAAAACGAGACTCGAACTTCCGATTCGTTATCGCTATGTATCAATATGTTGTGGCGATTCTTTCGGTTTTCGGGTCACTGATTCACAGTGATCGAGCGATACGCCTTTGCTTCTCTATGCGCATACAAAGATAGTGAATATCTCCTAATACTCAAAACTTTCCTTTCAATTTATGTCATGGACGGCTTAAAGTTTCTGTAATTTTTCTCTAATATTTCGTTCAATTTGGTTTCGGGGTATAGCAATATTCCTCCAATAGAGGTATAAGGTATTTCCCCGTTATCGCGGTAATTCTGCAAGGCACGACGGGAGATATGCAAATATCGCATTACCTCTGCCGATGTGAAATATCGTTCCGTAAAAAGAGATGGCTTCACGGTCGTTTGAATGCGGCTGGCTATATGTTCCGCATGTTCGAGCATAGCGATACACGACATATAGTCCGGAGTATTCCGGTCGATCGTATCGCCAACTTGTATTTTGATGGTTTCATCGTTCATGTCCTGTTACTTGTTTTTGCCAGTCAATCCTTTTTCGAGGAGCGCTCTGATGTCTTCTGTTTTATAATAACATTTCTTCCCGATGTTCGTATAAGGAATCTTTCCGCTTTCCCGGTAATATTGCAAGGTCCGTTTGGATATGCCGAGTCACAGACATACGTCGCTGCTGTCTATCCATTCGGCCGAGGACGGCAAACACAGTTGCTTCTCCAACCGCATTATTTTATCCGCCATTCGTTTGGTGTGGGCTACCAACTCTGTCCACGCCTTCTCTTCAATCAATAAGTAATGCATACCACAAGATAAGTTATTAAAATACTCAATTTTTCGGACAAGATACGTTATAGGCCGCTATTTCGTATCTTCATTCCTGTTCCTGGCCCTCAAAGGCACCCTCGGGCACTTTGAAGAAAACAAAGATAGGGCGGAATAACGCAGTGTATAGAAGATGGCGTATCGGTGGCTCGTGTTGGCGCAAGCTGGCCGGATAGACTTCTTATATAAATGCAAATCCTTAATAAAGCACGCTTCTATATGTGCCGAGACGCTTCCCTAAATAAATCGGCTCGCTCCGAAATAGCTTTGTAGTTTTCTTGACAGATATTAAGATTGATATCTGCGTATTTAGCTAATCGTTGAAGTACAAAAAAATAAAAGACACGGCCGACACATGGCTTAATCATTCCACAAACAACTGCCCGTCCCGGATAATGATATAGCTGCCATAGCCAGAGTTTTGTATCATTATTTTTGTTACTTTACAGTAACAGCAAGGGGTACTTTCGGCCGCCCGAAATAAATCCGGCCGCCCGAAAGCGTTCCCGCAGCGATACTGCGGGAACGGTCGGATTCTCCCGAGTCGAATCCCCGATTCTGAGATTCCCGGTCTGTTGCTTCGGTCCGTTACCCGCTGATTTGTCGTTCGGCTTTGGGTTAGCGGTGGGGCTCCCCTTCCTGCCGTTCGCAAAGGTGCGTTTTTTCAGGAGAGCGGGCAAGGCTATACGAGCGCATGGAGGGATGGATGCGGCCTTGCCCGTTCTCCCGAAAAAACGGTTGCTGGTCGCTACCGGCAGTAAGGAGAGGATGTGCAGGTATGCTTTATCCGGTCGGCCCCGGCCCCGGCACCGACTGCCCTTTCCATGTGGTTGGCGCTCGGGGACAGATGGGAATTGTAACGCAGCAATACATTTATCTTATATTATCTGTTTGTTCATCCTTCATTCGGGGCTAATAGAAGTATTTTGTATTCCAGACAGTCCGGAACATCGGTATTGTGATAATCACAAAGTTTTAAATTACAGGATATACACATGCTCCAATACAGAAAGGATGCCTTGTATTTTGGTGTCACGCTCCAGCACTTCGAGGCACTTTAAGGAGATAGTTGAGTTTTGGTAAATTCGCCATTTTGCAATACGTTTTTAATGTAAAAATTGCCATTGCCGGAAATAAAGACTATATTTGTAAAAAAAGAAAGACATTGTATGGAAACTGTAAAAAGAATATTGCAAGATAAAATAAGCAACCGTATCGCACCGGGTAAGGCCGTATTGATTTTCGGCGCTCGTCGTGTAGGAAAAACGGTGATGATGCGCAAAATCGTGGATAGTTACCCGGGACGGACGATGATGCTTAACGGCGAGGATTACGATACATTGGCTTTGTTGGAAAATCGCTCAGTTGCCAATTATAGGCATTTGTTGGAGGGCATCGACCTATTGGCTATCGACGAGGCGCAGAACATTCCTCAAATCGGCAGTATTTTGAAACTGATCGTAGATGAATTACCGGGTGTAAGCGTATTGGCAAGCGGTTCATCGTCATTCGACCTGTTGAACAAGACGGGCGAGCCGTTGGTCGGTCGCAGTACGCAATTTGTACTTACGCCATTTTCGCAGCGCGAAATCGCGCAAACGGAAACGGCTCTCGAAACCCGTCAGAATCTCGAAGCTCGCTTGATTTACGGCTCCTATCCGGAGGTGGTGATGATGGATAACTATGAGCGTAAGACCGACTATCTGCGCGATATTGTCGGTGCGTATCTTCTGAAAGATATTTTGGCGATAGACGGGCTGAAAAATTCGAGCAAGATGCGCGATCTGTTGAGATTGATTGCTTTTCAGTTGGGGAGCGAGGTGTCGTATGATGAATTGGGCAAACAGCTCGGCATGAGCAAGACAACAGTTGAAAAATACCTCGACTTGTTGGAGAAAGTCTTTGTCGTCTATCGTCTGGGAGCCTACTCGCGGAATCTCCGCAAGGAGGTTACAAAGGCCGGGAAATGGTATTTCTACGACAACGGTATCCGCAATGCGATTATCGGAGCATTTTCGCCTCTGGCTATTCGGCAGGATGTCGGGGCATTGTGGGAAAACTATATCATCGGGGAAAGACGCAAAGCGAATTTTAATGAAGGGCTGCATAAGGAGTTCTATTTCTGGCGTACTTACGATAAGCAAGAGATTGATCTTATCGAAGAGAATACGGATAATCTGACCGCCTTGGAGTTCAAATGGGGCAATAAGATGCCCAATGCCCCGAAAGTGTTTCAAGAAGCATATCCCCATGCTGAGTTTCATGTCGTGAATCGGGATAACTATTTGGAGTTCATGTAATCAATAAATTACATATATGAAAACTAAATTACAACCCCAACAGATTCAATATCCGCGGTTTATTCAAAATAAACCGTGCGGCATTGATAAATTAGATGGAGGTTCGCAAGAACGGTTAGCAAAAACTATTGCTCGCCACTTTCGTCAAAATGATTCCTTGAATGACGATAACGCTTTACCTCGAATTATAGGAATTGAAGGTATTTGGGGTTCCGGCAAGTCTAATGTTGTCAAGATATTGGAAAAAGAATTATCAGACAATTATTATTTTTTTGAATATGACGCATGGGGACATCAAGAAGACTTGCAACGTCGATCTATATTGGAATTGCTGACAAGCAAACTTATTAATGATGGTATCTTATCCGGAGATACGACTATAAAAGTCAAGGGAGGAGGTGAGAAAACCGTATCATGGGCTGAAAAGTTGAAATATTTATTAGCCCGTAAGACTGAAACTGTAACCGAAAAATATCCTCTCATCAGCAATGGTATGGTCGCAGCATTTTTAGTTGCAGTTCTGACACCGATATTTACATTTATTGCATACGCAATAAAACCTACACCTTCAACATGGTGGTTCTCTTTATTATCTATTATGATAGCTGCACTGCCAGTTATTGTTGCGTCATGTATTTGGTGGCGAAAGCATCGTAAAGACCCACAAAAATATGGATGGAGTTATTTATTAGCTATTTATCAAGATAAAATCGAGAATGATGTATGCTATGAGACTTTGAGTGAGGATGAACCGACTGTTTGTGAATTCAAAGCATGGATGCAGGATATTTCTGATTTTATCAAAAAAGAAGGTCAACAAAAATTAGTTCTGGTTTTCGATAATATGGATCGTCTGCCGGCTGAAAAAGTAAAAGAATTATGGTCTTCTATTCATACGTTCTTTGCCGATAGCGGTTTTGAGAATATTTGGGCTGTTATTCCTTTCGATGAAACACATTTGGCTTGTGCATTCGGGGATGAATCCAATGAACAAACGAAACAACTGACCAGATACTTTATCAATAAAACCTTTCCTATTATCTATCGCGTTGCTCCTCCTGTAATTACAGATTATCGGAACATTGTGGATACATTTTTCGTTGACGCATTTGGAGAAAACAGTGATGCTGCTGAAACTATAAATCGGATATTCAGGTTAACTAATCCTAATGCCAATATCCGTGAAATAATTTCATTTATAAATGAGATGGTTGCACTCAAACAGGAGTGGGGAGACGCCATTTCTATGATAAATATTGCTTTATTTTGTTTGAAGAAAACAAAAATTCTTGAAAATCCGGTAGAGCAAATATTATCTGGCGATTACCTGAACGGTATCAAAGCAATAATATCTAATGATCTGCAAACTCAACGAGAAATCGCAGCTTTGGTGTATGGCGTAGATGTTGAACACGCTCGACAAATTCCATTGAAAAAATATATCGAAGGCTGCATCAATGAAGAAGAATACCATGATATAAATCAATATGCAGAGTCCAATAAGCAATTCGACATTGTGTTAGATGAAGTTACAAAGGGGATGGACAATGCGCTTATCAATAAGATTATACATTGTTTGCATAAATTAACTCGAAAGAGCGATGTTATTCTGCATATATGGCAAAGATTAGCACTATCAAAATTAAAAGAGCCTATTGAAAAACAAGTATTTTCTGTCGAATACCAAGAATTGCTATTGCATTTAGACACGGAAAGTCAAAACCATGTGATTGCTCAACTATATAAGAAAATATTTAGATTTCAGGAGTTTAATGGAGCGGATTATTTCCAAGCGTTAGATGAAATAGAGTGGTTTATTGCGCAAAATGAGTTGTCGTGTGATTTTGTATCATTGATTGATGCAAAAGAAGTTGAACCTAAAATATTTATCGACTATATTCAAGTTGCGAATAAAACAGATGTTTTCCCTCGAAATAATGCGCCTGCAAATGCTTATGAATATTATCAAATTAAAACAAATCCAAAAGCTCTTGATACCTATCTGTCCGAATTATTGCCTAACAATTTCAGACATGCCGATATTGTAAAAGCGTTAAAGGATAATTCTGCATATACATTTACAACGCTTTTACAAACAATCACGAATTGCATTATAACGAAGAATATAAACAAAGATAACGTAGGGGCTATATTTGCATCTTATCGCTTATTGGCATCTGACGAGGAGCGACCCTTGTCTGCAACATTAGATTCGAGTTTTGTAAATCAATTACATTCGGAGGTGGAGGCCGATGGCAGCAACATTCAAGAATCAGGGTATTACGATTTGGTCGCCATGCAATTGGCGCATGGTCGTGATGTTTCTTTAATAAAGGGTTGCGATGTAAAATATGTCGCTGAAATTATGGACTATTATATAGATCATGGCGATTTACTGATAAACAGTGTGGAATGGGACATACCATTATTAAATGAAACACTACAATATGCGGTAAACAATAAACTGGGAGATAAATTGTTGATTTCAGACATATTACCTCAATTTGAAAATATTAAGAACAGAATAGGTGTAACAGATGAAGCATTTATTGAACATCTGGCTGATTGGAATAATGATTTGGATCAGAACATTACTATAAACAATATAGAAGATATCATTCCCGATGCATCTTTCTATGATGTGACCACTCAGATAAGCAATGCACTTACTGAGCATATCAATAACATAGCAATTGAGGCTTTGTCTGAAATAAGCATTGATACGTTGTATGCACAAAGAACAGTCTATACATCATATTATTGGTTTGTAGCAACAAAACATTTATTGGAAAAAATCACATCTCTGCCAGATAACCTGACAGAATTTGGTAAAAAGATTCTAATAGATATTGCTTCTGGGGCTCAGAATCTTAGCTCTTTGCCTGATTGCTTTAAGAATATAATTGCAAGATTGGACAAACGAAAAATTAAATCGACAATAACAAATATAAGAAATGAATTTTGCAATGGAACAAAAACTATTAATGCAGCAAAATTCCAATTTTTCGAGCCTTGGTTTAGGTTACATGGTAATCTATCAAGTCGAGCAGGAGAAGTAGTAGATAAAATTATAAAGCCAGTAATAACTGAACCAGCTTGTAGAACCTTGGTTTTGGAGAATGATAAATTTTATATTACTTTGATAAATCAAGGAGGCGATGATTCTTTTGATCTGAAACAAATTTGTCAACAATGGATTCAGAGAGAAACAGAAGATACAAAACTCATAGAGTTTCTAAAAGGCATAGGGGTAGAATCGATGACTGAAAAATAATATTTACATAGCAAACCCGATTGCTTTTTCTTGCGGTAAGGGCAGTTGGGTTGACATTAAATGCCTTGTCTTCTTGAGACCCAGCACAACAAAATATTCAAAATAATGAAAAGCTCCGATCGTCTATGTAGCTTGCATGCGCCCAAAGAAACTATTATGGATTGCCGTACCAAAAGACGGTGTTGAATATTGGCGAGATAAATTATTTGAAAATAGAGTTGACTAAGATCTTTTATATATAAGTCAATAACACAGATTTTTATAAATTATGTTTCAAATCGTGCTCCTCGCCTTTAATAGTTTTATTCTCTATATAGATATAATTTTGTTGGAATATTTTATCTAAATAGTATAAATTCTTTTCCGGTCCCCAGAGCCTTTTGCGATTTGTAAATACTCTTTTTTCGACAAATAATAAGTATCATATCACCAACCCTTCTATCATTATAGATTTCATTCTGCCGGTGATTACAGTGAGTTCACTCATTCAGTGAATGCACGATTGCAAAGCCTGCGGTCATTCATTTGCAGACAAAGAGACTACTTGAAAATCTTCTCGGATTCCGTTCCGGGAATACGACACTCACAGGCATCCGCAGGCCGTTTCGGGTCATTGTGCCGTTATGGATTCTTTCGTAACATTGCACCGTCGGACGAACCGGTAGTTTCCCGGCATCGAAGGCCGCTCCGCACACGGAGCGGTTTTCTCGGCAAGGGCCGAGAGCAAGGTATCTTTTCGTATGCGGAAAATGTTTCCCGCATACGAAAAGGCCCGGCGGCCTTCGGCTGTCGGGCTATGGTTCGCTCCCAAGTCGCAAACCCTTTCAACTATCATTATGACACACAAGAAAAGCGGACGGCCTAAAGTTGCCGACCCAAAAACACACCGTTACAACTTTCTGCTGAATGACAAGCAGGAAATCCGCTTCCGCAAGATGCTCGAAGAGGCCGATTGTACGAAGAACATCTCCCGATTCATCCTTTCACGACTCTTCGGCTGAGAGCTGAAAGTCGATAAAATCGATACCTCGAAAGCCCAATTCATCGCCCGGCTGAACGATTTTTACTGGCAATTTTCCAAGCTCGGGAACAACTATAACCAGGTCGTCCGGCAGGTACACTCACGCTATTCCGACCGCGCTATCCTCACGCAACTCGATATTCTTACCGGCTATACGCGCCAACTGAAGGCGCTCAGCTTACGTATCGAAGCGCTGGCAAAACAAATGCGTGAAGAATGGTCGCAAGAATAACTTACGGCAGAAATATCGTCGGCGTGCTGGAGTACAACAAGCTGAAAGTCGATAAAGAAACGGCCGGCGTACTGTGCTGTCACAAACTCCCGGTAATGCCCCTCGACGGTAAAATAGACTTTCGTGCGCTCGCGGAACTGCGGTACCCAATCCTCATGAAGAATACGAAATGATTAGAAGCGCAGAAGATGACAACCGTTCGGCACTCTCGTGTAGGCCGCAAAAATACGGATGCCGGACGCTGGACAGCTACCGCCCCTCGGTCTTGGGAGAACGCTACCTGACCGGGGAGGAGGTGTGCGGATACCTGCATATCCCCCCCGGAACATTGCAGACCCTGCGCGACACGAGGCAGATTTCCTATACTGTCATCAGCGGGCGGGTATTTCTCTATCCCGAAACGGGGATACGCGAAACACTCGGCAAAAATTACCGGCCTGCCGAAGGCCCGTTCTAACCCCGCACGGGCCGGACGCAACCGAACCGGGGCGCCTCGGACAAAATGTCCGAGGCGCCCCGGTTTTGCGTACTGTTCTGTCCGTCGCCAAATGATAATTATTTTACTTTTACCTTGTTTTAACGATAAAATTTACATACATTTAAAATAGGATATACAACCGCATCGTGACGATACGGCGGATTATCGGAACGGATTCTTTCGATGTGTGGAATTTCGAGGTTATGAAAAAAGGCCCGGTATCATGGTGATCTGACGGATTTGCAGCGTGCAATACCACAAGATTATCAATATCGGAAGCCAACGGCGGGGAGCGCTCCGCCACATCATTAACCTTAAAATTACACTGACATGAAAAAGTTATTCTTTATGGCAACGGCATGTGCAATGGTATTGGCGGGCTGTTCGGTAGATTCTATCGA
>ERZ857757.450-NODE-450-length-43465-cov-13.338194_pt1 | contig 43465 bp, 47 predicted proteins | sample MGYA00519764_ERZ857757 | MGnify/ENA primary metagenome ERZ857757 (study PRJEB31778, sample SAMEA3449359) | human gut metagenome | biome: human gut; feature: human-associated habitat; material: faeces | place: United Kingdom | collected 2010/2012 ...
GCAGAGCTGGTGAAATCCAAGTTTATGAAGCTGGACAGCTCTCACATCGAGTTTGTCTTTGACTGTTTGAGCAAGAACACTTCGGAAATCCGCAACATCAAGAAATACCTGCTGGCTATGCTGTTCAATGCGCCCAGCACGATCAACGGTTACTATGCCGCGCTGGTGGCCCATGACATGAACACCGGCAAAATCTGAAAGGAGGACGGCCCTATGAAACAGGGTGCATTGATTTTCGACGAGCGCAGCGACCGTTACGACATTCGCTTTGATCTGGCGGACTACTACGGCGGCCTGCACTGTGGGGAAACCTTTGATGTGATGGTGGGCGGCAGGTGGAAGCCCACCCGCATTGAGTACGGGGCCAACTGGTATCTGGTTGGCATCCGTGCCGACGATCTTTCCGGCCTGCGGGTGAGGATTTAATCGGGGACAACCGGCGCAAGCGGCTGTCCCTTTTCTGTTTCCTGCGGCGGCTGACGGTGCCACCTTAACCGTCCCGCCGCACTTCTGCGAAAGGAGGGATAGCGATTGCAGGAGGAAGTAACCCAAAAGACAATAGCCTTTTCCATCAAATCGGCCAAGCTGACAATCCAAGTGCTGCAAGCGGCGGCCCGCAAGTTTCTGGAAACCCAAAACAAGGGCAAGACCAAGCTGCACCACGGCCAGCAGAGCCTAAAGCAGCTCAAAAAGCACGGGGCGGCCCTGTCCAATATCGAGATCACCGACGCCAACATTGGACTGTTTAAGCCCTGCGCCAAGAAATACGGCGTGGACTTCACGCTGCGGAAAGACGCCACTACCCAGCCCCCGCACTACATCGTGATTTTCAAGGCCAAGGACGCCGACAACATGGAACAGGCGTTCAAGGAGTTCACGGCCAAGAAGTTGCAGCGGGAGGAACGGCCCTCGATCCGCAAGGACATTGCCGCAAGCAAGGAAAAGGCAGCAGCCCGCAACGCTGACCGGGCCAAGGAAAAATTCAAAGAAAGGGGGCTGTCACGATGAAGCCGGAAATGAAAAAACTGATAATCGCCAATCTGCCCTATCTGCTGTTTGTCTATCTGTTCGGCAAGCTGGGGCAGGCGTACCGGCTGGCGGAGGGCATCGACCTTTCCCAAAAGCTCCTGCACTTTGCGGATGGCTGCGCGGCGGCCTTTGAAAGTGCCGCCCCCAGCTTCCACCCCACTGACCTGCTGATCGGCGTCGCTGGTGCTGCGGCGCTGCGGCTTATGGTGTACTGCAAAGGCAAGAACGCCAAGAAATACCGCAAAGGCGTGGAATATGGCAGCGCCCGATGGGGCGGCCCCAAGGATATAGCCCCCTATATCGACCCCAATTTTGACAACAACATTCTGCTGACACAGACGGAACGGATCACCATGAACAACAGGCCGAAAGACCCCAAAACCGCAAGAAATAAAAATGTTCTGGTGATCGGCGGTTCCGGCTCCGGCAAGACCCGGTTCTTTGTAAAACCAAACCTGATGCAATGTGTGTCCAAGGACTATCCGACCTCATTTGTGATAACCGATCCCAAGGGCAGCTTGATCGGTGAAGTGGGCCAGCTCCTTATCCGCAGCAGCTACCGCGTGAAAGTGCTGAACACCATCAATTTTTCCAAGAGCATGAAATACAACCCGTTTCGGTATCTGCACTCGGAAAAAGACGTGTTGAAGCTGGTAAATACCCTGATTTGCAACACTAAAGGCGAGGGCGAAAAAAGTGCGGAAGATTTTTGGGTGAAATCGGAACGGCTGTTCTACACGGCCCTGATCGGCTATATCTGGCAGGAAGCGCCGGAGGAAGAAATGAACTTCACGACGCTGCTTGAAATGATAAATGCCAGCGAAGCCCGCGAGGACGACCCGGAATTTCAGTCGCCGGTGGATTTGATGTTTGAGCGATTGGAGGAACGCGATCCAGACCACTTTGCCGTCCGCCAGTATAAAAAATTCCTGCTTTCGGCGGGCAAGACACGTTCCTCTATCCTTATCAGCGCAGGCGCGAGAATGGCCCCTTTTGACATCCGCGAGGTGCGGGAGCTGATGGAGGACGACGAACTGGAACTTGACACCATCGGGGACGAGAAAACGGCGCTGTTCCTGATTATGTCGGACACGGACACCACCTTTAATTTCATTCTGGCAATGGTACAGAGCCAGCTTATCAACCTGCTTTGTGACCGGGCCGATGATAAATACGGCGGGCGGCTGCCGGTTCACGTCCGCATGATACTGGACGAGTTTGCGAACATCGGCCAGATACCCAACTTTGACAAGCTGATCGCCACCATCCGAAGCCGTGAAATCTCGGCTTCTATTATTTTGCAAAGCCAGTCACAGTTAAAGGCCATCTACAAGGACGCTGCGGAAATCATTTCCGATAACTGCGACTGCACGCTTTTTCTTAGTGGGCGGGGCAAGAACGCCAAGGAAATCTCTGACGTGCTGGGCAAAGAAACCATCGACAGCTATAACCAGAGCGAAAACCGGGGCGCACAGACCTCTCACGGATTGAATTATCAGAAGTTAGGAAAGGAGTTGATGTCACAGGACGAAATCGCAACGATGGACGGAGGCAAGTGTATTTTGCAGGTGCGCGGTGTCAGGCCGTTTTTCAGTGAGAAATACGACATTACCCGTCACCCCCGCTATAAATACCTTTCCGACGCCGACAAGAAGAACTATTTTGATGTGGACAGCTACCTGTCGTCCCTGCGCCGGAAAAGGCGGCGCGTGATAACGGAGGACGAACCCTTTGACCTCTACGACATTGAGCTGTCGGAGGAAGATTTTTCCGCAGAATAAAGCGGCCATAGAGAAAGGAGCGTGACCGATGGGACACTCGGACGAATGGACATTTGCGGATTATTTCAAGTATGAGAAAGAAATCTACCGGGCAATCATTTCCGCTGCGGTGCTGTGCCAGTGGATCGCAGAACATGATACCCCGCCCACGGACGGGGAAGCCGAAGAACTTGCAAGGGAAATAGACCGCAGACTGTGTGAAGCATGGGGCGAAATTTTTTCGCTGGCTGTGCTGGAATGGCGGGACGGCCAGTAACTCCGGGCCGTCTGCGGATTGTGAGGCTGCCGCTGTGAACGGCGGCTTTTTTTGCACCCAAACACCATCACAATCTGAATTTATGGAGGTATATTTATGGAATTTTTCAATAGTGCAGTTGATACTTTGCAGACCATCGTTGTGGGCCTCGGCGGCGCGCTTTGCGTATGGGGCGGCGTCAATCTTTTGGAGGGATACGGGGCGGACAACCCTGCAAGCAAGTCACAGGGAATCAAGCAGCTTGTCGCCGGAGGTGGCGTTGCCCTCATTGGCATGACCCTTGTTCCGCTGCTGTCCGGGCTGCTGGGATAACCCCATGTGTGTTAGAAAACCCTCCGCGTCCTCTCTGATCTGGGAGGGCGCGGGAAAGGAGGTGTCCCCACATGATCGGTGATTTAATCGGGGAATGGATCAAAGGAATCCTGATCGACGGTATCATGGGCAACCTGTCCGGCCTGTTTAACACGGTCAATACCAAAGTCGGGGAAATCGCGTCGGATGTGGGCAGTACCCCGCAGGACTGGAACGGCGGCATTTTCTCCATGCTGCAAAACCTGTCCGAAACGGTGATCGTCCCCATTGCGGCGGCCATTCTCGCCCTTGTGATGTGCTATGAGCTGATCGACATGATTGTGGAAAAGAACAATATGCACGACTTCGACAGCTCCATGTTCTTCCGCTGGATTTTCAAAAGCGCCTTTGCCATCCTCATTGTGACGAACACATGGAATATCGTCATGGGCGTGTTTGACGCCACCCAGCAGGTCGTCAACCAGAGCGCCGGGGTGATTATCGGAGATACCAGCATTGATTTTGACACGCTGCTCCCTGATCTGGAAAGCCGCCTTGAAGCAATGGACATCGGGCCGCTTCTGGGCCTGTGGTTCCAGACCCTTGTTGTGGGGCTGACGATGAACATTCTTTCCATCTGCATTTTCCTTGTGACCTATGGAAGAATGATTGAAATTTACGCCGTGACCGCATTGGGGCCGATCCCCCTTGCCACGCTGGGCAATGCAGAGTGGCGCGGCATGGGCCAGAACTACTTGAAATCCTTGCTTGCGCTGGGCTTCCAAGCCTTTTTAATCATGGTGGTTGTCGGGATTTATGCGGTGCTGATCCAGCAGATCGGAACCGCCGACGACATATCCGGTGCGATCTGGGGCTGTATGGGCTATACCGTTTTGCTTTGCTTCTGTCTGTTCAAGACGGGAAGTATCAGCAAGGCCGTATTTACCGCCCACTAAAGAAACGAGGTGACTTTTTATGGCTTATGTAACTGTCCCCAAGGATTTAACCAAGGTCAAATCCAAGGTAGTATTCGGGCTGACGAAACGCCAGCTCATTTGTTTTGGCGGTGCGCTGCTTGTTGGCGTCCCGCTTTTCTTTTTGATCCGGGGCCGCGTCCCGACCAGCGCGGCGGCGCTCATTATGGTGTTTGCCATGCTGCCGGGCTTTCTGCTGGCACTTTACGAAAAACACGGCCAGCCCCTTGAAGTGGTGGTGCGCCAGATCGTAGAGTGCTGCTTCATCCAGCCCAAGGAACGGCCCTACCAGACCAACAACGCTTATACCGCCCTTGTGCGGCAATCCCAAATGGAAAAGGAGGTCAACGCCATTGTCCAAAAAGCAAAAGAACGAAACGAGCGCAAAAGCGCCGGTCAAGCTCACCCGCGCCGAAAAGAAAGAGATTCAGGCCGTCATCCGAAAGTATAAGGGCGACGGCAAGCCCCATTCGGCGCAGGTCAGTATTCCCTATGAGGCCATGTATCAGGACGGCGTGTGCCGGGTGACGCCCCGCACCTTTTCCAAGTGCATTGAGTTTACGGACATCAGCTACCAACTGGCGCAGGCGGACACCAAGACCGCCATCTTTGAAAACCTGTGCGACCTCTACAACTATCTGGACGCCTCCATTCATGTGCAGTTTTCCTTTATCAACCGCAAGATCGACCCCAAGCAGTACGCCAAGAGCTTTGAAATCCGGGCGCAGGGGGACGACTTCGACGACATCCGCAGCGAGTATTCCGACATTTTGCAAGACCAGCTTGTGAACGGGAACAACGGACTGATGAAGCGGAAATTTATGACCTATACCATCGAGGCGGACAGCCTGAAAATGGCCCGCGCCAGACTGCGCCGGATCGAAACCGACCTTTTGGGCTATTTCAAGAGCATGGGGGCCTCCGCGTGGGGACTGGACGCCAAGGAACGGCTGGAAGTCATGCACAGCATTTTCCACCCGGACGGGGAACCGTTCTCCTTTGACTGGAAGTGGCTTGCCCCGTCGGGGCTTTCTACCAAGGACTTTATCGCTCCGTCCTCGTTCCGCTTCGGCAATGCCCGGATGTTCGGGCTGGGCGGCAAATACGGGGCGGTGAGCTTTCTGCAAATCCTCTCCCCGGAACTGTCGGATGAAATGCTGGCCGACTTTCTCAACACGGAAAACGGCATTGTGGTGAACCTCCATGTGCAGGCCATCGACCAGAGCGACGCCATTAAGACGGTCAAGCGCAAGATCACCGACCTTGACGCCATGAAGATTCAGGAACAGAAACGGGCTGTCCGCAGCGGCTACGACATGGATATACTTCCCAGCGACCTTGCCACCTACGGGCAGGACGCCAAGGAGTTGCTAAAGACCTTGCAGAGCCGGAATGAACGGATGTTCCAGCTTACCTTTTTGGTGCTGAACACCGCAGACACCCGGCAAAAGCTGGAAAACGATGTGTTCTGGGCTGCCGGTATTGCACAGAAATACAACTGTTCCCTTGTGCGGCTGGACTACCAACAGGAACAGGGGCTTATGAGCAGCCTGCCGCTGGGGGCCAGCCACATCCAGATTGAACGCTCCCTGACGACTTCCAGCGTGGCCGTGTTCGTCCCTTTTGTAACGCAGGAGCTTTTTCAGGGCGGCGACGCCATGTATTACGGGATCAACGCCAAGACCGGCAACATGATTATGCTCGACCGCAAACGAGCGAGGTGTCCCAACGGGCTAAAGCTGGGGACACCGGGAAGCGGCAAAAGTATGAGCTGTAAATCAGAAATTTTGAGCGTGTTCCTCTGCACCCCGGACGATGTGTATATCTGTGATCCAGAGGCCGAGTATTACCCCCTTGTGAAGCGGCTGCATGGGCAGGTGGTGAAGCTGTCGCCTACCAGCAAAAACTATGTGAACCCGCTGGACATCAACCTGAACTACTCCGAGGATGAAAACCCGCTGGCCTTAAAATCCGACTTTGTACTGTCGTTCTGTGAGCTTGTCATGGGTGGCAAGAACGGGCTGGAAGCCATTGAAAAGACGGTGATCGACCGGGCGGTACAGGTGATCTACCGGCCTTATCTGGCAGACCCCAAGCCGGAAAATATGCCCATCCTTGCAGACCTGCACAAAGCCCTGTTAGACCAGCATATCCCGGAGGCCGACCGGGTGGCGCAGGCCCTTGACCTGTATGTGTCCGGCAGCTTAAATGTGTTCAACCACAGAACCAACATCGACATTCAAAACCGCATTGTGGCCTTTGACATCAAGGAGCTGGGCAAGCAGCTAAAGAAAATCGGTATGCTCATTGTCCAAGACCAGATTTGGGGGCGCGTCACCCAAAACCGCAGCAAGGGCAAGGCGACATGGTATTTCTGTGATGAGTTCCACCTGCTTTTGCGTGAGGAACAGACGGCGGCCTTTTCCTGTGAGATTTGGAAGCGTTTTCGTAAGTGGGGCGGGATTCCCACAGGTGCGACACAGAATGTGAAAGACCTGCTTTCCTCCCCGGAAATTGAGAACATTTTGGAAAACAGCGACTTCATCTGCCTGCTCAATCAAGCCAGCGGCGACCGCAAAATCCTTGCGGAACGGCTGAACATTTCGCCCCAGCAATTACGGTATGTGGACAATTCCGAACCCGGCGAGGGGCTTCTCATTTACGAAAATGTGATCCTGCCCTTTAAGAACCCCATCCCGAAAAACACCCAGCTCTACCAGATCATGACGACCCGGTTAGGCGAGGGGGCGACGGTATGAGCGCCTTAACACATTTCAGCCTGTTTTCCGGGATCGGCGGGATCGACCTTGCGGCGGAAGCCGCAGGGTTTACCACCGTATGCCAGTGCGAATGGGCGGATTTCCCGATGGAAGTTTTGAAAAAGCACTGGCCGCAGGTACCAAAATTCCGGGACATTACCACAGTGACAAAGGAGGCATTTTTTGAAAAAACAGGACGAGAAACCATCACACTTATTTCCGGGGGATTCCCCTGCCAGCCCTTTTCCAGCGCCGGGAAACAACGGGGATTTGAGGACGAACGGTATTTATGGCCCGAAATGCTCCGCGTTATCCGGGAACTGCACCCCTCTTGGGTGCTTGGAGAAAATGTTGCTGGCTTCATCCATCTGGGGCTCGACAAGACGGTTTTTGACTTGGAGCAGGCAGGCTACGCCGTTAGGGTTTTCGTACTTCCTGCTGTCGCCGTCGGCGCATGGCATGAGCGCAAAAGAACTTTCATCATCGGCCATACTGCTTCCCACGCCCCTTGCCAGCGACACGGGGGATGTGGGGAAGACTGTCGATGTGCGGATGACCCCGACCGGGAGCTTCCGAAAATACAACCCCAGCGGAACCGTATGGACGGCGCGGCTGTCATGGGCGGTTTACAAACTGCTGGGCAGCCCGCCGGGGGATGTGAAACTGAATCCCGACTGGGTGGAATGGCTGATGGGATTCCCCCGGAGATGGACGGACATTCCATGTGGGCCAAAGAACCGGCGCAAATCCCGTACTTAATCAGCGACCCGCCGGCGAATGTGGCAAAACGGTTAAAGACTTTGGGAAACGCAGTTGTTCCCCCGCAGGTGTACCCCATCCTGCGCTATATTGCAGAGATCGAAACCGGGCGCTGCCGGAACAGACAGCAAGGAGGTGATCGGATATGGAACCCTTAAAACCCCGCGACAAGGTAACGCAGCACATGACCCGCGACGGCCTGACGCTGGATAACCAGACCACCGGCGAAAGCGTCAATGTGTCCAGCCGGGAGACCGAGCAGGAATACACCGCCCAGCCGGAGGGCGCGGCGGAAAAAATACTGGAACGGGCGGACGAACTGCACGACCGCCACAAGGCAAAGAAAGCGGCCAAGGACGCTGGAAAAACCGTGGCGCAGGCTACCGGCCCCGTTTCCCGGTTGCAGTTTACCGCCGAGGAACGGGCCTCCCCAGAGCTGGCCCCGTATATCAAAAAGGCAGAAAAACGGGCGGATAAGCTGGAAGCGGCCAAAGAAGCCCTGCCGAAAAAGCGCGTCGTCACCAAGGAAACCGTCTATGACGAGGCCAAGGGCAAGGCCAAAAGCAGGCTGTATTTTGACAAGGTGGAGAAAGCCCCTCCCCAGCTCAAACCAAACCCGGCCAGTCGTCCCATACAGGAAGCCGGGCTTTACCTCCACGGAAAAATCCACGAGGTAGAACACGAAAATGTGGGCGTGGAGGGCGGCCACAAGGGGGAGGAACTGGCGGAACGGCAGGCGGGCCGCATGATCCGCAGCGGCGTCCACCGCCACAAGCTCAAACCCTACCGGGCCGCAGCCAAGGCCGAGAAAAAGGCCATTGCCGCCAATGCGGAGTACATCTACCAGAAATCCTTGCGGGACAACCCGGAAATGGCGCAGGCGGTGAAAAACCCGGTGGCCCGGTTCTGGCAGAAACAGAAAATCAAACGGGACTATGCCAAGGCAGCACGGGCGGCGGGCCAGACGGCACAGGGCGCAGCCAGCGCCACCAAGACCACCGCCGCAGCCGCCAAAAAAGCCGCCGAGAAAAGCAAACAGGCCGCGTCCTTTGTGGCCCGGCACTGGAAAGGTGTGCTGCTGATCGGCGGTGTGGGCCTTATGCTCATGCTGATTATGGGCGGCCTGCAATCCTGTACGGCCATGTTCGGCAGCGCAGGAACCGGCGTGGCAGCCACGTCCTATCTGTCCGAGGACAGCGATATGCTGGGGGCGGAAGCCGCCTATGCGGACATGGAGGCCGATTTGCAGTATGAGCTTGACAACTACGAAAGCCTGCACCCCGGCTATGACGAATACCGTTTCGATCTGGACGAGATCGGTCATGACCCCTATGTGCTGACTTCCATCCTGTCGGCGCTGCATGAGGGCGTCTATACGCTGGGCGACGTGCAAGGCGACCTTGCCATGCTCTTTGAGAAGCAATATACCCTGACACAGACCATTGAAACCGAAACCCGATACCGCACCGAAACCCGGACGGACAGCGAGGGCAACACCTATACTGTGCAAGTTCCCTACACCTATTACATCTGCAACGTGAAGCTGGAAAACTTCGATATGTCCCATCTGCCTGTTTACATCATGGGCGAGGAACAAATGAGCCTGTATGCGGTGTATATGCACACGCTGGGCAACCGGCCTGACCTGTTCCCAAACGGCACCTATCCCAACGCTTCCACCGTCAAGGAGCCGACCTATTACGACATTCCCCCGGAGGCTTTGGAGGACGCCACCTTTGCCGCAATGATGGCCGAGGCGGAAAAGTATGTAGGTTATCCGTATGTGTGGGGCGGCAGCTCTCCCAGCACCAGCTTTGATTGCAGCGGCTTTGTGAGCTGGGTAATCAATCACAGCGGATGGGACGTGGGACGGCTGGGCGCACAGGGCCTTTGCAATATCTGTACCCCTGTTTCCCCGGAGCAGGCCAAGCCCGGCGACCTTGTATTTTTCGTCGGCACCTACGACACCCCCGGCGTTTCCCACGTCGGCATTTATGTGGGCAATTCCGTGATGTTGCACTGTGGCGACCCTATTTCCTACACCAACCTCAATTCGAGTTATTGGCAGCAGCATTTCTATTGTTACGGGCGTCTGCCTTGACGCCAGAAAGGAGTTTTGACTATGGCAAACAAACTTGACCGTATCGAAAAGGACATTGAGAAAACCAAGGCCAAGATCGCGGAGCTGCAAAAGCAGCTTCGTGAGCTGGAAGCGGCAAAGACCGAGCAGGAGAATTTGCAGATCATCCAGCTTGTGCGCGGCCTGAACATGAAGCCGGAGGAATTTGCGGCGTTCCTGCGCGGCGGCGCTTTGCAGAGCGCCCCGGCCCCGCAGCCGGATTTTGAACAGGAGGACAATGCCAATGAAGAATAAGATCATTCGCACGTTTACCGTGACGCTGGCCGCCGTGCTTTGCCTGACGGCCTTTTCCACCACCGCGTTTGCCGGTGGCACTGACCCCAACCCGGAGCCTTTGCCGGAAACCACCGAGGCACCGCAGGAGGAAGAACCCACCACCGGCGGCATGGAGCCGGAGGGCGTACCTGTTACCCCGGAGGGCAATGCAACACTGGTGGATGATTTTTATGGGGATAAGCAGCTTATCACCGTTACCACCAAGGCGGGCAACTACTTTTATATCCTGATCGACCGCGCCAACGAGGACAAGGAAACCGCCGTTCACTTCCTCAACCAAGTGGACGACGCTGACCTGCAAGCACTGTTGGAGGACGGCAAAGCCGCCCCGGAAACCTGTACCTGTACGACCAAGTGCGCGGCGGGAGCCGTCAACACGAATTGCCCGGTATGTAAAACCAATATGACCGAGTGTACCGGCCCGGAGCCGGAACCGCAGGAGCCGGAGGAAACCGAGCAGCCGCAGGAAGATGAAGCGAAAGGCAGCGGCATGGGCGGCCTTGTCGTGTTCCTTGTGGTGGCCCTGATCGGCGGCGGCGCGGCCCTTTACTTCTTCAAGTTTAAGAAGCCCAAGGCCGACACCAAGGGCGGCGACGAGCTGGACGAATACGATTTTGGCGAGGACGAGGACGACGAGGACGAACCGACCCCGGAGGACGAGGAACCCGCGCAGGATAAGGAGGAATAAGGAATGAGTATTCAGTTGGTAATTGCAGAGAAACCGAGCGTCGCCCGCAGCATTGCGGGCGTGATCGGTGCGGATCAGAAAAGGGACGGCTACATGGAGGGAAACGGCTATCTGGTGAGCTGGTGTATCGGCCACCTTGTTTCCCTTGCCGACGCCGGAGCCTATGACGAGCGTTTCAAGAAGTGGCGCTATGACGACCTGCCGATTTTGCCACAGGAATGGCAGTACATCATCCCTGCCGAGAAGAAAGGCCCGTTTGCCGTGCTGCGCTCTCTGATGGAGCGCCCCGACGTGACGGGGCTTGTGTGCGCCACCGACGCCGGGCGCGAGGGTGAGCTGATTTTCCGTTTTGTCTACCAGATGGCGGGCTGCAAAAAGCCGTTCAAGCGCCTTTGGATTTCCAGCATGGAGGACGCCGCGATCCGCGAGGGCTTTGCCCACCTGAAACCGGGGGCCGACTACGACGACCTGTATCAATCGGCCCTGTGCCGGGCGCAGGCCGATTGGCTGGTGGGGATCAACGCCACCCGGCTTTACTCCATTCTCTATCACAAGACCCTGACCGTGGGCCGTGTCCAAACGCCTACCCTCAATATGCTGGTTGACCGGGAGGCTAAAATCAGCAATTTCAAGAAAGAGAAATACCACGTTGTCCATATCGCGGCGGGCGGCATGGAGGCGGCCAGCGACCGCTTTATGAACCCCGACGACGCCGACGCCACCAAGACGGCCTGTGCAGGAGCGCAGGCCGTTTGTGTATCGGTAAAGCGTGAAAAAAAGACGGAGCAGCCGCCCCGTCTGTATGACCTCACTTCCTTGCAGCGGGAGGCCAACCGCCTGTTTGGATTTACCGCCAAGCAGACCCTTGACTATGCCCAACAGCTCTATGAAAAGAAGCTGCTGACTTATCCCCGCACCGACAGCCAGTATCTTACCGACGATATGCAGCCTACGGCGGAAAGCATCGTGTCCGGCCTGTGGCCGCTGCTTTCCTTTGCGGCGGGGCTGGACATTGCCCCGCAGTTTGGCCGGGTGCTGAACAGCAAAAAGGTATCCGACCACCACGCCATTATCCCCACGATGGAGTTTGTGCAGAAAGGCTTTGACGGGCTGACCGAGGGCGAAAAGAAACTGCTGTCCCTTGTGTGCTGCAAGCTGCTGTGTGCCGTGGCTGCGCCCCATGTGTATGAGGCTGTCACCGCCACATTCACCTGCGCCGGGAACGAGTTCACCGCCAAGGGAAAAACCATTCTCACCCCCGGTTGGAAAGAGATTGAGCGCCGCTTCAAGGCGTCGTTCAAGACCGACGCCGACGAGGACGCGCCGGAGCTGGCACGGGAGCTGCCGGAGATCACCGAGGGCCAGACCTTTGACCCGGTGGAGGCCAGTATCACCGAGCATTTCACCACGCCGCCCAAGCCCTACACCGAAGATACGCTGCTATCCGCTATGGAACGGGCCGGGGCCGAGGATATGCCGGAGGACGCCGAGCGCCAAGGTTTGGGAACCCCGGCAACCCGCGCTTCCATTCTGGAAAAGCTGGTGCAGATGGGCTTTGTGGAACGCAAAGGCAAGCAGCTACTTCCCACCAAGGACGGCCACAACCTTGTGTGTGTCCTACCGGAAGTGCTGACTTCTCCCCAGCTCACGGCGGAATGGGAAACCAAGCTGACGGCCATTGCCAAGGGCGAGGCCGACCCGGAGGGCTTCATGGTGGGCATTGAGGAAATGACCCGGAGCCTGATTTCCCGATATTCGCAGATCAGCGAGGACGCGCAGAAGTTGTTTCAGACCGAGCGTGTGGTTATCGGCAAGTGTCCCCGCTGCGGCGAAGCCGTCTACGAGGGCAAGAAAAACTATTACTGCGGAAACCGGGCCTGCCAGTTTGTCATGTGGAAGAATGACCGATTTTTTGAGGAACGGGGCAAGACGTTCACCCCGAAGATCGCCGCCGCGCTGCTCAAAGACGGAAAGGCAAAGGTAAAGGGCCTGCGCTCCATGAAAACCGGCAAAACCTATGACGGAACGGTGCTTTTGGCCGATACCGGCGGGAAATACGTCAATTACCGCGTGGAGAAAAAGAGCTGACGGAGTAACGTAGCAAGCATAGGAAGTGTAGCCACACTTCCGATAAATCCCTGACCCGGCCACCCTGCCGGGCCGGGATTTTGCTTGTTGGGGAAAGCCCCAAACCCCTATGAATATGAAAGGAGTGAACCCATGAGCGAAGTGTTTTCTATCCTGCTTCATAACCGACAGCGTTATGAGCAAGGCAAAGAGGGCCTTTGGTTTTCTTTGCCGACCACAACCGAAAAGCTGCAAGAAGCCCTGCGGGAAATCGGGATCAGTGCCGACAATCCGCAGGACTTTTTCTTGTACGGCTACCGAAGCCCGCAGGAGCGTCCCATTAAGCTGCCCCGCGATCTGGTGCTGTCCGCCGATGTGGACGAGCTGAACTTCCTTGCCGCAAGGCTGGAAAAGCTGGACGCCGCCGAGCTTGCGGAGCTGAACGCCGCCCTGACAAGCCCGCAGAGCGACTTCCGCAGTATCGGCCAGATCATCGACTACCCCGACAACGTGGACTACTATGTGCATCTGCCGGATGTCACCGGCACGGGCCAGTTGGGTGACTACTACCTGAACCGTTCCGGCATGGTGGATATGCCGGAGGAATGGAAAGCGGGAATTTTCCTGCCCCGTTTCGGCCTGCACATTGCCCAAACAGAGCATGGCGTTTTCACCGATTATGGCTATCTGGTGAAAAGCGGCGACGAGTGGCAGCGCGTCCATGAGGGCCAGCCGGTGCCGGAGGAATACCGGGTGATGGCCTATCCCGCGCCGGAAATTCTGCGGGACGAGGCCCCGGCCCGGACGGTGCAGCCGGAGGCAGCGCCCACCGCCGAAGCTGCGGCCCCGCCGCCCGTCGTCCCTATCATTCTCAACAGCCAGAACAGCGCCGACCGCATGAAAGAGATCACCGACCGGCTGGAAACCGGCATACAGGAGCTTTTCGAGAGTGAACGCTACAAAGCCTATCTCACCTCTATGGCGAAGTTCCACAGTTACAGCTTCAACAATACGCTGCTGATCGCCATGCAGGGAGGCCAGCTTGTAGCGGGCTACAACAAGTGGCGGGACGATTTTCACCGCAATGTGAAGCGGGGCGAGAAAGGCATCAAGATTCTGGCCCCCGCCCCCTACAAGGTGAAAAAGGAAGTGCCGAAGCGGGACGAACAGGGCCAGCCGATGATGGAAAAAGACGGTAAGCCGTTGACCGAGGTACAGGAAAAACAGATTCCGGCGTTCAAGATTGTGTCTGTCTTTGACGTGAGCCAGACCGAGGGCGAACCCTTGCCCTCTATCGGTGTGGACGAGCTGGCCGGAAATGTGGAGCAATACGAGGACTTCTTCAAGGCGCTGGAACAGACTTCCCCCGTCCCGATGGCCTTTGAGGACATCCCCGGTGGTTCTCATGGCTACTATCACCTGACGGAAAAGCGGATCGCCATTCAGGAGAACATGAGTGAGCTGCAAACCCTGAAAACGGCCATCCATGAGATTGCCCATGCCAAGCTCCACGCCATTGACCCGGAGGCCCCTCTGACCGAGCAGGCCGACCGGCCCGACAGCCGCACCCGCGAGGTGCAGGCCGAGAGCGTGGCTTATGCCGTCTGCCAGCACTACGGGCTGGACACGTCCGACTATTCCTTTGGGTATGTGGCCGGTTGGAGTTCCGGCAAAGACCTGAAAGAGCTGCGGGCGTCCCTTGAAACCATCCGGGCCACCGCCCATGAGCTGATTACCACCATCAACGGCCACCTTGCCGAGCTTCAGCAGCAGCGGCAGGCGCAGCAGGCCGTGGAGCAAACTGTGGAGCCGACCGTGGAACAGGCCGCCGAGCAGCCTGCCCCCGACAGTGTGTTTGCCAAGCTGCCCCCGGAACAGCAGCAGGAAATGACCGACAGTGTGAAAGCCATGCTGCAAACCCTGATTGACGCCGATGTAAAATCCAGCGGCGAGGTGACGCAAGGCACGTTGGACGCCATTCAGACACAGGGCTTTGTCCTTTCCGGCGACGGGACGCTGCAACGGGCCGAGGCCCAGCCGGAGCCGCAGCCGTGGAATGGGATTGACGGCCTTTTGAACAACAAACCTATTATGCCGGAGGCCACCCCCACAGAACGGGCCAACGCTCTGATCGACTGGGCCGAGCGCAACGGACAGCGCATGGGCAACGAGGAACGCCGGTTGATCGTAGAGTACGCCGAGGCCGTGGACAACACGGACAAGGTGATTGCCCTTATCAATGAGTTTTGCGAACATGGCTACGAAATGCAGCACGGCCATGTGGACGAGCTGGTAAAAAGCCGGATTGACCGAGAAATCGCGGAGGCCAAGACCGCACAGCAGCCCACCCTTGACCCCACGGCAGAGCCGGTTGTGACGATCCTTTTCACCGAAAGCCCCGATTTGGAAATGGGCCAGCAAATGCCGCTGCATGAGGCCGACGCCCTGTTTGCCCGGCTGGACGCAGAACATCGAGGCGGCGGCTACTATGACAAGACCGACTTCCGCATTGATTTTACATTCCAAGGAGAGCCGCACAGCTATTCCGGGCGGCAGGACTTTGGCGACCGGGACGGTTCCCTGATTGAGCATATCCGGGAGTATCAGACCTTTTATCTGAACGATGAAAAATGGAAAGACCATCTGACCCGGCAGGACGGCCCGGAGGCATGGGCGGAGAATCACGCCAGCCGGGAAGCCTTTCTCACCGAGATCATCCCCTACATGGAGCTGCATTGCAACCTGTCCCGGCTGGAACAGGAGGCGCAGACCCGTTTGGCGTCCAGCGACACCCTGACGCCGGAGGAAACCGCCTACTATGGGGCGCTGGTGGACTACGCTATGGAGTGCCGTCCGCTGCTCAACCACGGAGAGCCTTTGCCGGAAATGCCGAAACTGACCGACTTTGACCAGAGCTTGCAGGACTACAAGGCGCAGGTGGAGGCCGAAATTGCACAGGAGGCCGCCGACGCCGGTATGACCGTGGAGGAATATGCGGCGGCTGGCTATGAGGCTCCGGCCCAGCCGCAGGAGGCCCAAGAGCCGCCCCAGCAGGAAACCCCGGAACAGCCGGTGAAAGAGCCTGCGGCGTCCGACTACTACTATTCCATCAATGAGGGTGCGGCCCGCCGTGCCAAGGAAATGAACAGCTTTTCCGATTACAAGCCCGGCAGCGCCACAGCCGAGTACCGGCATTATGTGGATGAAGCCTTTGCGCTGGCACAGGAACAGAAAAAGCGCGTCGATCCCATGTACCATGAGAAGATCGACAGCCTGCTTGACACCTATGCCCGGAAGCTGGCCGCCAACATGAACCACGGCTATGAGATTGACGCCCGTGTTCCGTCCATTTTGATTGCCGGTGGTTCCAATTTCCCGGTACGCCAGAAAGAAAAACAGAACGCGGCCCGCGACAGTAATATGCAGGAATGGCAGTACATCCAAGGGCTGCTTGATAAAATCCGCAGCACCGGCATGGGCGGCATCCGGCAGGACGACCCGCAGGCCATTCCCAAGCTGCAAAAGAAGCTGGCCGGTCTGGAAAAGGCGCAGGAAACCATGAAAGCGGTCAACGCCTATTACCGCAAACACGGCACACTGGACGGCTGCCCGCACCTCTCTCCTAAAAACATCGAAAACCTGAAAGCGGATATGGCATCCGGCTGGCACTATGAAAAGAAGCCGTTTCAGAGCTGGGAGCTGTCCAACAACAATGCGGAAATCCGCCGCGTCCGGCAGCGGATCGAAAGCCTGACCCGCGCAAACGAAGTGGCCTATGTGGGCTGGGAGTTTGACGGCGGCCATGTGGAGGCCAACCGGGATCAGGGCCGCTTGCAGGTGTTCTTTGACGGCAAGCCGGAAGCGGACGCCCGCCAGCAGTTGAAAGAACACGGTTTCCGCTGGGCGCCGAGTGTGGGCGCATGGCAGCGGCTTTTGAACGACAATGCCTACCGTGCGTCGGACAGGATTGCTTGTATTCAGCCCCTTTCCGGCATCAAGCCCACGGAGCTGCAACGCAACAGCAGCCGGGAGCAGAGGGCGCAGATGGCACAAGAACAGGCCGAGCCGGACTACTTCTACCGGGTACACGCCAACCCCCGCAGCGACAGCCGGGAAAACCTGTATATGCTGCAAGCCTATATCCCGCAGGACAACGGCAGGGCCAAGATTGGGGATGTTCTCTACATCGGGACGCCGGAACGGTGCCGGGAGCTGATGGATCAGCTTAATACCGGGGAGCTGACGCAGGAGGCCGTCAAGGAGCTGTATGCCAAGGAACAGGAGCAGCCGGAACAGAAACCCACCCCGGAACAGGAACCGGCACCAGAGCCGGAGCCGGAACAAGAACCCGTGCAGGAGCCGGAAACCGCCCCGGAGCCGGAAGTTACTTCCGACACCGAACCGCAGGCAGCCCCCGCAAAAACCCTGACGGAGTTGCAGGAAAAGGCGCTGGAAATCGCTGACCGATACAAAGACCTGCCCTTGCAGGCCAAGATTGATGTGATCGCGCAGGCGTTTGGCTGTAAGACCGGCGAAATCCACACGTCCCCCTGTACCGGCAAATGGCGCGGCACCAGCGATATGACGATCCGTTTTGACAACGGCGCGTCCCTGTTTATCGGCAACCGCCTAACGCCGAAAGCCAAGACGGTCAAGGTGGAGACGGAATGTGTCAACCGTACTTTGGTGCAGTACAACCCGGAGATCGTCAAGGCCACCAAGGAAGCGGCCCTGCCTGCGCTGTTGCAGCGGGAGGCCAAGGACAACGAGATCGCGGCCCAAAAGGGCTTGAAGCCCTACACGCTGCTCAATGTGGAGTTCAACGAGGGAGCCGATGAAAAGACCGGCGGTTATATTGGCTGGTACTATGTGACGCTGGCCGTGGACGGCAAAATCTGTACCCATCTGGAAACGGGATTGAACCATGACATTGCCAGCGGCAAGGTGAGCGACACCCCAACACGGGCCGACTACTACCCGGCAGGAGCCTTGAAAGAGGCCGATGTAGACTACGTTTTCAATAATGTGGGCTTTTCCTCTGCGTCCACCCTCTATACGGTGCCGCTGCGGGACGATGTGCGGGAACGGGCCGAAAAGACACTGGCCGAGCGCAGCGCCGCCGCGCCGGAGGCAAGCCGGGAATGGGGCTTTTACATCATTCCCGATCTGAAAACATGGGCCACCAATGCCGAGCAGCAGACCCCGATAGAGCATTTCGCTACCTTTGAGGAAGCCAAGGCCCGGTTCGACGAGCTGCGGAGCCAGCCCTATAACAGCGAGGCCAAGGATTTGAACACCGATGGCCGACCCTATGCCCATCTGACGCTGGGCATGGAAAGCAAGGACGGCATGAGCGCCGCCGATATTCTTCATGTACGGGCGGGCCAGAATTATCTTGTGGAGGACTTCACTCGCATGGAACGGTTGCGGAGTGATCCCGTGGTACTGGAAAGCCTTTCCCGTGTGGCACAGGAAATCGGCTTTGACCGGGTGCGGCCCTATGTGGTGGAGAACGGCAGCTACAAGGCCATGCCGGATATGCCTTTCACCCAATGGGAAAACCCGTATTTCACCGTCGATCCCCCGGCACAGGAGCAGGGCGACATCTTTGCCATCTACCAGATCAAAGGCGGGCCGGAAACACGGGATTATCGCTTTGAGGCTTACGAGAGCTTGCAGGAAGCGGGGCTGGCCGTTGACCGGCAGAATTACGATCTGGTTTACACGGCCCCGCTGGACGGCAAAACCACGCTGGAGGACATTTACCGTACATTCAACCTTGACCGTCCCGCCGACTTCACCGGCCACAGCCTTTCCGTTTCCGACATTGTGGTGCTGACCCGCAGCGGCAAGGAGGAAGCCCACTACTGTGACAGCTTCGGCTTTACGCCGGTGCCGGAGTTCTTCTTGCAGCGGGAAAAGCAGCTTACACCACGGGAATTGCTGACCGGCGAGAGCATCCAGACCCCAAGGGGCAGCTTCCTTGTAACCGACATGAGCCGGGAGCAGTTGGAGGCCGCAGGCTATGGTTTCCACCATCAATCCGAGGACGGCAAGTATCTTATCATGGGCAACGGCACAGACGCCTTTGCCATCCCCGCCCAGCAGGAAAGCCCCATCAAGGCCGCTGAAATGACAACCGAGCAGAACTACAACATGATCGACGGCGTTCTGAACAATGCCCCGACCATGAGTGAGCTGGAAGCCAAGGCCAAAGCTGGGGAACAGATTTCCTTGTTTGATGTGGCCGAGGCAGCCAAGGCGGAGGCCAAAAAGCCCAAGCAGCCCCAGCGCCCGGCGCAGAAACAGAAAAAGCCGTCCATCCGGGCGCAGCTCAAAGCCGCCAAGGAGGAACAGCAGAAGAAACCGCCGCAGCGGGAAAAGACACAGGAATTGGAGGTGTGACACCATGAACAGGTTTGAGAATGTGGATATTCTGGCCGCGCTGGAACAGCTCATGCGGCAGAACACCGCCTTTTACCAAAGCGATTTTGAGATCGACAAAGAGATCATCGGGCGGGCCGCTGCCAGCGACAAGGCCGAGGACAAGACGCTGCTGTGGATGTCCCGCCCGTCCGGGACGCACTGTTTCCGGGAAAGTGATGTGTACCTGCAAGGCACCCGGCAGCACAACACATGGAAGTTTTACGGAGAGCAGACCCGTGACCGGGTGCTGGCCTACGCCGTGGAGCTGACCGGCAATGTGCGGGGCATCATTCGCGGCAATCTCTATGAGCTGGACTATCCCCAGCACTTCCGGCACGTTGCAGCCGAGGCGGTAGAGGCCGACAACATCATCCTGCACTATGAAAAGGGCGATCGAGAGCAGCCCGCCAGTCTGTACTTCGACGGGCGACCCGATCCCAAGCTGGGGGCGTTCCTGCGGTATGAGGCCAAGCCCAATGAGCCGGAACACTTGCGAGAGCTGTTGCGGCAGGAACAGAAAGGCCGGGCGCAGCTTGCGCCCGGCGACTTTAAGGCCCACATCACGGCGCTGCATGACGGCATGATTTTGGCCGAGGCGCAGCGGATCGTGGCCGGGCTGAAAGATCTGTCCGCCCCCAACAGCCCCAACAAAACGCATTTCATGGTGGAGCTGTCCCCGTACTTCGTCCAGATTGCGTCCAGCAAGGACACCGACCGGCTGTTTTCTATGCTGCCCTATAAATCCCTGTGCTTTACCGGCATGAAAGACCGGCACGGCCTGTATGCGGTGATCGGCAAGGACGAGAACCGGGACAAGGAAGTGCGGAGGCCCCGCGCTTCCATCCGCAGGCAGCTATCCGAAACCAAACAGGCCCAAGCCCCGAAAAAGGCCCCGGCCAGAACCAAGAAAAACGAATTGGAGGTATGACAATGGTACCGTTTACCGTAGAGGAAGAAAACCTGATCTGTATGTATCACAAGAGCGACCGGCGCAGAACGGCGGCCAACATTCGGGCCGCCCTGCCGGACATGGACGAGGACATGGCGGCGCTGGCCCGCCAGACCGCCGACAAGCTGGACGCCATGCACGACGCCGACTTTGAGGCGCGGCAGTTCCATTTCACGGACGAGTGATCCAAGTATAGCAAAGCGCCGGGCGCGGTGGCTGTATGGCCTCTGCGTCCGGCGCTTTTTAGTATATTACACTGTATTGTTCATATAATATTGACTTTATACTTCATAATTTGTATAATTTTACCATAAAACATAAGGGGATTGCGCGATTGAAATGAATGAAAGAGGTGATTCCATTGGGATGATAGTTTGATGGCATTTTCTATTTACGATACCTAATAAGGAGGAATGACTGTATGTTGAAAAAACACTTAAAGAAAATTGTGAGTTTGGTGCTTGTCACCATGATGGCCATAGGAATGTCGATTACTGCTATTGCGGCTGAACCCTACCAGAATGAGTTGGAAGCCGTCATGGATACCTCTCCCGCTGATTCCGGGCAAGTCACTCATTACGATACGACCACGGGTGAAATGCTTGTTGAGGATGGTGAACTTCTTACTTTCGACGAAGTTGCCATCCCTGTTCCTAAAGGATCTGCTGATACTCCCAGTGAGCGAGGAATTGAAATTTATCTTGTCCGTGCTGGAATTAAAAAAACCAGTGGTGGCGAATTTACTTGGTATTTTAATGTTGATTGCCCAACCTCTCCTTTTGTGAAACCAAATATTAAATTGACAGCTCAATTAAAGGGGAGTTTTACAACATTATCCGGCTCTTACTCAAATGTTGGGGGTTCTGTTTACCATACATATACATCCAACAGTGAGTATGGCGTAGATTACACATGGACAGTTCCTGCAAAAACAGGGTATTATTATGTTGCCTACACTATTACGGACTATGATAATGCTACTTCTGGAAGTGGCGTAACAACAACTGCACTTTCTAATAGAACAGGACACGCTTGGAATTTTAATTTTTCTGATTCTGTAAGCGGGAAAAGCCTACCCATGCCGCCTGCTAACTATGCCAAAGGTGCAACAACTACTCGTCCGTCTAATTTAGCTGATACCTACTATAATACTTACACCGCCAATACGGGCGTTACCTTAAATCGCAGTTTATACGATGTTCACCATATTCGCCCGCTTGCATACGGCGGAAGTAATGCGTATAGCAATCTGATTCATCTTCCAAAAGCAACACATACACAGGTAACAAGTTGGTGGGCTGGTTATTAACGGCATCCTTTTCAAAGAAATCTCACAAAAATCAAAAGTTTAATTAGTCAACAAAAAAGTTGCAGAAGAACACTGTTGAAAGTGTCCTCTGCAACTTTTTTAGATATTCTCTTGCCGTGTTAAACCAGTTATATTATAAAATTCATCTGTAAACTTTATTTCTTTATACGGAAAATCCTTTTGGAGTTTTTTGATATAATCAAATGGATTTTCTATCGGTTCAACCTCTAAATTAGAGGAAATATTTTGAAGTATGCTTTGCACTGGCTCACTACTTGTATATCTAACTTCATCAGGATCATTCATAAAGTTTTCAAAAGCATCTTTATCCATCCACACTACTTGTTGAATTGCATTTGTTGTTTTCAGAGAAAGAAGCAACCTTAAAAAATCTGTAAAATCTTTAGCAAGTGGATAAACATAATAATTACAGCACGTTTCTGGATTTACGCAAAAAACAATCTCCTTAAATCCCTTGATAAAGCAATAATGTATTCCATTATCCCACCCAATAATTTGGGCTCCAATCGGCGTACAAAAAAATGGTTCTCTCAATTCGATTGATAGACCTATGGGCGAGGTGTCTAAATTTAATTTCTTGAACTTATCAAATATATTCTCCATAATCAGCTCTCCACATCAAAAATCCTATTTTGTAATCGTACCTTTCATTTTCCTTTCTGTCCATTAAAAAACACAACCAAGGCCCCCGCTACGGCAACGGCTACAATCACACCGAGATCAGTAGATCCATTAAGGAAATCATTTCCTATTGCCATGAATACAACTCCTACAATAAGGGTAACTATCAATGTTATAATTGATTTGAGCATAGTATATTTTTCCCTTTCTTTTAACTTGTAGATACACACTTGATATTCTTTTCTTAGTATATCATCAATGTGGTTTTAGAGCAATACAATATGCAATATAAAGTGTAAGAGTGATCTAAGCATCGCAAAGCGCCGGGCGCGGGGGCTGTGTGCCTCTGCGTCCGGCGTTCTTTTTCTTTATGCCTGCCCCATCGGGAAGTGTGGCAGTTCTTCCAGCAGTTTCAGAATAAGGTGCTGCTTCATATCTTCGTCAACGGCCAGCACGTCGATCATAGGGGTGTAGTGTTGGATCACCTTTTCCGTGGCCCACTTCTCACCTGCAACGGCGGCCTTGATCGTGGCGCTGTCCAGCAACATTTCCTGTTCGGCCATCCCTTAAACACTCCTGTCATAGTTTTATTATGAGCATACCACAGAAGCGCCGGGAATAACACCATAAGAAGAATTTTCCTACGCATTTTGAAGTCCTCTCTGGCGGGGATTGGATAACCTGTCCTGCCTGCCCGCCGACCATGCCGAAAAAGCCCCGAAATGGCGGGTTTTTCAGCGGCTTAAATGCGTAGACAGATAGAGTTTTTAAGTTATTAGATAAGATACATACAAAGTTTGTTTGAATATACTCTTGACATTAGATATACTGTGCAGTACGATATATAGGCAGGAGGTACAGTACATGAATATTGACGATTGGAAATCCCAGATTAAGCGAGGGACACTTGAATTTTGTATTCTGTTAATGATAAAGCAGCGACCGTCCTATGGATATGAAATTATCAGCACATTAGAAAAATATCCTATTTTGGCCGCAAAAGAGAATACAATTTATCCGCTACTTAGACGGCTAATGAAAGAAGATTATGTTTCATCCTCATGGCAGGAAAGCGCCGAGGGTTTGCCGCCGAGAAAGTATTATTCCATTACGGACAAAGGACTTGAGTATATTTCTGCAATGTCTAAAGAATGGAATAATCTATTAAATGCAATCAATGAAATTAAAGGAGAATAAAACAATGGAACTGGAAAAATCCCTTAACGAATATCTTGAAAAAATTGAAAAATATCTGAAACCACTGATTGTATCAGAGCGTGTGGACATTGTCAAAGAGATTAAAAGCGAAATGCTTGAATTACAGGCCAGCGGTACTTCCACAGAACAGATCATTGAGCGACTGGGAAATCCGAAAGAACTTGCAAGAGCCTATTTAGGGGAAGCTGTTGCAAAAAACAATGGTTTTAACTGGCGTCGGTTGAGTGCCGTAATTGCGTTTTACAGTCTTGCAGGCATTGGTGGTATGTTTGTTTTGCCAATTACCAGTATTTGCGGTATCGCCTTTATGGTAAGTGGTGTGCTTTGCCCGATTGCGGGTATTATCAAGCTCGTTGCTCATTTAATGGGATACGAAATTACAGAAATTGGTATCAGCATCGGCGCTTTTTCTGCTAATGCGATAGCTTTTCTCCCTATTTCTATTTTGATTGGTGCAGTAATTTTTGCTATTGGATGGTTGCTTTGGAAGCTCACCATTGTAATCATTAAGTCTATGAGCAAAGGGAAGAAAAAACTGGATCAATAATATAATAAAAAATGCCGGATGTAGCGGCCTGTCAGCCCTGCGTCCAGTGTTTTTTTCAACCGGCGACCACTACACAATAAGGTAGAAATTTGACAGCAAATGCGAGAATTTCTTTTCAGTAGCTTTCCAGTTTTTGTTGCAAAGTCATTGAGAAAGGTTGATACATAAAATGGAGCATATAAAATTTACTTCATTGCAAATTACTGTTGCAATCGTACTTTCTATAATCATTTTAACTGTCGCACAAATACTTTCATTTTCAATCAGTGAGTTACCCCTAAATATAGGCGTGACACCTGCTATCTGCAATATCTTTGCAGGAGTGCTGTATTGTGTGTTCGCCTTCTTAGGAACCAAGTTATTATGCCAAAAGCTATTGAAAACGTCTTTACTCGAATTAAAAATTCCTCGATTTAAGGTTAAAGCGGTTTGGATAATATCAGCTTTGACAATGCCTGCTTTGGTTTTGCTAATTGCAATACTGCTCGGCGGACATTGGGAGATCAATACTTTTAATTCCACAGATCGCAATGCAACAATTACTGGTGCCATCTTCTTTTATGGACTGGCAACAGGGATTGTGGAGGAACTGATTTTTCGGGGCATAATCATGGGATGTCTGGAAAAAAGGTTCAACATACAAATTGCCGTTATAGTACCATCTGTTCTTTTTGGGCTACTTCATATTATCGGAAATGACCTCAATTTTATAAGTATTATTCAACTTCTAATTGCTGGAAGCATCGTTGGGGTATTGTTTTCTCTGATAGCCTATGGAAGCAACTCTATCTGGAATAGTGCTATCGTTCATGGTATTTGGAATATAGTTATCATAGGAGGAATTTTGCATATAGGAAATGAAGCAGACAGTAGTTCCATTTTCAATTTTATACTGGATAACAAGTCTTTTTTAATATCTGGCGGTGATTTTGGTATTGAAGCATCTATAATTTCCATTTTGGTCTATTTACTTTTCATTGTATTGGCAGCTATTCAGGTTAAACGGAAAGGCACTAAAAGTAAGATTGAATAATATCGTTCCATGAGAAAACGCCGGGCGCAGGGCCAGCAGGCCGCCGCGTCCGGCGCTTTCTCATGGGTTGCTTTCTACGCATTTAGAAGTGTGTTCTGGCGGGGATTGGATAATCTGTCCTGCCTGCCCGCCGACCATGCCGGAAAAGCCTTGTCACGGCTGGGGTTTCACCGGCCTAAATGCGTAGACAGGAGGTATCTTTTCCTCTGCCGTTCGGCTTCTTTCTTCCGGCGCATCCGCACCGCGCAATCCGGGCAGTATTTGGCCCGGTTGGACTTCGGCGTAAACACGGCCCCGCATACGGCGCAGCGTTTCACCTCGTCCCGGCTTTTGCTGATCTCGGCGTACAGGGCCGCGTCCAGTGGGAGGACGGCAACCTTAAACCACCGGCACAGCAGCGAATAGGAAATGCTCTGAACACAAACACATTCTTCGACATCGTCCAGCAGTAGACAGTTCCCGTCACAGTAATTGCAGCACTCATGCGTCAGCTTCCGGGCCTTGCGGTATTGAGGGTAATTCATTCTCGGTATGCTCATAGCTCTTGTGCCTGCTCCTTTCCCGGCGTCACCCGCAAAATGCTGTCCACATTCTGCTTGATAATGCCGTATTCTTTCAGCTCTCGCTTGACTTCGCCGTACTGTTCGTACAGCCGCGCTTTCTGCTTGTCCAGCTCCCGGTACTCGGCTTTCAGGGCGGCCAGATCGGGCAGCCTTGTGATCCCGGTGTCCTTGATGGCCTTTGCCGCAGCCTCGTACAAAATGAGCTGACTTTCATGTTCGCGCCGGAACGCGGCCTTGTCTTTGGCCTTGCGGTATTCCAGCACCACGGGCCGGAGCTGCTTGTAGGTGGTGAGGTTCTTTATCAGCACCGCCATGTTCCCAAGACGCCGTTCCACATCTTTGAGGGCCGCAGCCGCCTCGTCGTTGGCCGCGCTGATCTCAATAACCTTGCTTTCCAGCTCGGCATATTGCTCTATGCCATGCTCGGTAAGAAAGTTCATTGTCTTTGCGGCCTGCTTCAAATTTTGGAGTTTCGCCCAACGTGCATAGCCCGCGCTCTGCTGGGCCTTGATGTTGTTCTCCAAGTCGATCCGCAGGGTGATACCCTTGTGCTGCCGGTTTGGGCCTCTGTCCACAGCCAGCCCCTTGATCCGGCTGGTGATGGCTTCCTCGGTGTAGTTCTCGCCCAGCGTCTTGCAGCGGGTGAAGCGTTCCTGTCCGGGGGCGCGGAACGAGATAAATTTGCCCTGCTTGATCTCATAGCCCTGCGCCGCCATGAGCCGGAGAAAATCGTCAAAGTCTTTGGCCTGCGGGATTACGGCGTCGATGGCAGCTTTCAGTTTGGCTTTCCAGCTCTTGCCCTTGCGCCCGGCATCCCATTCCGCATAGCTCTTGCCTTTATCCCGGCTGGGCTGTACCACCGACAAACCGTGTTCCCGGCACAGCCGGTCACTGGTGCGCCGGATATAGGCGTAGCTCTGCCGATTGGAATTGTACTTGCGGTGGTTCACCATATCCACAGCACAGAAAATCAGGTGATTGTGGACGTGGCCCTTGTCGATGTGGGTTGTCAGTACATAGGAGTATTTGCCTTGCAGCACTTCGTCGGCAAGCTGCTTGCCGATCTCATGGGCCTGTTCCGGCGTGGCCTCGCCGGGGGCAAAGGATTGGATCAGGTGGTGGGCCAGATTGTTGCCTTTCTGGATGGCCTGCGCCAGCAGCATTTCAAATTCTATGTCCGCTGTTTCATAGGAGCAGCCAAAAGAGGACACCAGCATTTTGTCCTCGGTCTTGTCCGGGTTCTCGATGTAGTCCAGCGCCTTTTTCAGCGTTGACTTGATAGGATGTATCTTTGTAACTGCCATATCTTTGCCAGCGCCCCTTTGATGTCCTCAATGTCCTGCGCGTACACAGTCCCGGTGCTGTTGATACGCCGGGCAATCTGATTGACATTGACGCCGATTTTTTGCAGCTCGGCGGTCTGTGCCCGGATGTCGCTGGTGTCCATGTGGACGATATACCCGTCAATGAGCATTTTCCGGGCATAGGCGGAAAAGTTTTTCGTGTGGAGCTGGGCCATTTTCTGCTGGATCAAGGCCCGTTCTTCCTGCGTCACAGGGACGCGCAGCACAATGTTTCGTGTTCGGTTTGCCATTCATTCACCGTCCTTTCTGAACAGGGGTTTGGGGCTTTCCCCAACAAGCAACCGGCCACGGCCCGCAGGGACAGGGGCGGGCCGGTTTTCGGAAGTGTGGCTACACTTCCTATGCTTGCTACGTTTCTTCTTCTCCGCTACTAAAACGCTCCCAACACGTCCAACTGCCCGCAAAATACGGGATTTCTCTGAAAAAAGGGCAAAAAAATAAGAGAGCCTTGCGGCCCTCTGGCAAAACGGAAAACAGAGGATGCTTTCACACATCCCCCGTTTCCTTTTTCTTTTTGGGATTGTTGATTTGAATAGCCCCGTCAATCGCTCCCTCGATGATCGGTAAATACTGCTCTGGACAAAGTTTCAGCTTGTGGCTGATCCGCTGCCTCTGTGCGCTTTCTTCCCGCATGATTTCCGGGTTGAAGTACCGTTCCACAGGTAAGCCGCACTCTTTGATAAGCTGTATAACAACCGGCAGGCTGGGGATCGTTCCGTCGTTCTCGATATTTGCAAGATACCGGGCGTCCACGTTGATGATCTCCGCCATTGTTTTGCGCGACAGACGCTTTGCTTTCCGCGCTGCTTTTACGTCCGCGCCAAAAGTTTCAAAACCGGGGCAATCTTCAATATTCGCCATATAACATCACCCATTTACATTGTATAGTTCATAGTATCCCAATGGAATGTTGTTATATGCAGTTAGATTAAACTTTATAATTCATATTTATTTGATTATGGCAATACATAAGAGGCTTTTCAGCTCTCGCATTCAGCACATCGTTTGTGGCGCTGCTATATTCTAAAAAAGCCCTAATACATCATCCTTGCTTACAGAGCTATCTATGATCCCCAAAAGCCATTTAGAGAATTTTCAAAATGAGTGTTGACTTTTTTTCCTATTGTGCTACAATGAAAATATCATTTAGAGATTTTTCAAAATAACAGAGGCAAAGGTGAAAGCACTGTGAGTTTACCTAATATTTTCAAAGCATTAAGCGATCCCGTCCGACGGGAGATATTGCTGAAACTAAAACAAAAACGGAAGATGTCAGCCGGTGAAATTGCCGCAGAATTTGACTTGACTAATGCCACTATTTCATACCACCTTTCTACTCTAAAAAAGGCTGATTTGATTTTTGAAACGCGCTATCAGAAATACATCTATTATGAAATCAATACATCGGTATTTGAAAGTGTTGTTATGTGGCTTATGCAATTTCAGGAGGATAAAGATGAACCCCAAAAATAAACGAACCTTGTTTCTGACAAGTACAATTTGCATTATTTTGTCCATCGTAGCATTCGCTCTGTCCCACATGGGCGGGGCCAGTAACGAAAACTATATTCTGCTCTATGTGATTGCCGTTTTGCTGAATATTGTTCTGAACCTTGCGCTTAATATCAAAATTGCTTCGACAAACGGAGCCAAGGCGTTAGTGTCTTTGGGCAAATGGATTATGCCGATTGCGGGAGTTGTATATTTGATCCCGCAGGTATATTCCGTACTGTTTCCTGCCAAGACCATGCAAGATACTTATTGGTATGTTTTTATTGGTATTTTGTTTATTGTCAGTGGCAATTATTTTCCCAAAAACCACATCAATCCCTATGTCGGACTAAAGTTTCCGTGGCTATTCAATGATGAAGAAGGCTGGTACAAGACGCATCGGCTGGGCAGTTATACATGGATACTGGCTGGTATTGTCAGCATTCTGCATCCGCTGCACAATCTTATTTTTGTAACCGTTCCGCTAATCATTTTTCTGGTTGGCGTTGTCCCGTTGGTCTATTCACTTGTCCTCTTTTTTAAGAGGAAACAAAGCAACTAAAGGAGGTAATACTTATGAAATCTGCAACGAAGCATATTGTTATCAGCACCGTTTTGTGTGCGTTGACGCTTGTAGTCTTTCTCGCTTTCTATAATCGCCTGCCGGAGTCTATCCCCATCCATTTTGATTCTGCCGGAGTAGCAAATTCTTTCTGGCCCCGCAATGTTGTAGTGTTCGGCGTTCCCGTGGCCTGTGTCCTGCTGAACCTCATTTCTGGCTTTACCGTCAGCCAGAAAGAGAATGCAAAGCCGTATATGTACTATATCATGGCTGTTGTTGCATTCGTAGCAACGGGCATCATGATCTATTTGGGGATGAAGTGAATTGCCCCAACAAGAACTTTGGTGGCGGAACGGTTATTTTTTTGAATGTCATTTTGAATTTTTTCTAAATAAAGGCAAGGAATGCTATGTTACAAATCAAGAACTTATCCAAAAGCTACGGTGCGAAAAAGGCTGTAAGCAACCTTAGTTTTGTCGTGGAAGATGGCGACATAATGGGCTTCATCGGAAAGAATGGAGCTGGCAAAACCACAACATTGAAAGCCTGTTTAGGTATCATCGGCATCGACGAGGGAGAAATCCTTTTGGATGGAACTTCTGTCCTCAAAGAACCGATGGCTTGTAAGCGGAAGATGGCGTATGTGCCAGATAATCCCCAGCTTGACGAGTATATGACTGGATTGCAGTATCTCAACTTTATCTGTGATATTTACGAAGTACCGTCCAAGATGCGGAAACAAAACTTCGAGAAATTGGCCTCAGCTTTTCAGATGGGGCCGCATTTGAATAACTTGATTTCCTCTTACTCCCACGGCATGAAACAGAAACTTGCGCTGATTGCCGCCTTTTCGCACACGCCTAAACTGCTGATATTGGATGAACCTTTCGTTGGATTAGACCCGGAAGCATTTGTGATCCTGAAAGAGCAGATGAAAGAACTCTGTGCAAGTGGAAATTCCGTGCTGTTTTCAAGCCATATTCTTGATGTGGTAGAAAAGGTGTGCAATAAAGTGTCCGTTATTAAGCATGGACAATTACTGTATTCCGGCAGGACGACAGAAATCGTTGGGACAAAGGGTTTGGAAGAAGTATTTATGGAGATGAATGGCGATGAAATTTCTGTTACCCCTACTAAGGAATAATCTTTTGCAGCTATCTCATGCCAATCAGCTTCGATATGCAGATACAAAGAACCGCACAAAAACGATCACTTTGTATATGCTTATAGCCATGATCCTAATGGGATTGCTTGCATACCTGATTTACTCCTTGAAAATCATTTATTCTATTGCGTGGTCGTTGGAGGAAGTAGTGACAGAACTTGTTGTTCCTATGGTTCTGATCTGCGTGATCCTTAATATTGCGATTAGTATTTTTTGGGGAAGTGGTCTGCTCCTTAGTGATACTAATATTGACAGTGTGCTTGCACTTCCAATTCCGCTGCGTACATTGATACTCTCCAAATTGACTGTCCTGTTTATGGTAGAAGTCGCTCTTACTGTGGCGCTGCTGCTTCCTATGATGGTGCTGTTTGGCCTAACCGCAGGTATGGGATTTCCGTTTTATCTAATTGTGCTTGGAATAACAATTCTCTTTCCTGTCATTCCCGGCCTTTTGGGAACAATGTTCGGAACACAGATTTACCGCATCTTGAAAAATTCCTCTGCTCGTATTGCCCGACTAAAGGCAGCGGCGGCTATCCTGATTTTGTTTGCGTTTATGATCTTCATGTTCTGCAAATTCCCAGATATAGCTGCTGGAAATTTTGGGGATGTTATTTCTACCTCGACTTTTACACTTTATGCAGGCCAGTATATTCACCGATTGCTTAACGGGGACTATCTGTTGATAGGCATATACTTCGGTGGGGTATTCCTGATAGGCGTTACTCTGCTCTATGGTCTAATCAAAATATTTCGTAACTGGTATAGCAATGACGCGATACAAGGCTCAAAAAGTCAGCCCGTCGATTGGAACAAACAAACCACGAAACAGCACAGCCCGGTATCTGCTCTTTTAGAAAGAGAGCGCACACGTTATTTTTCGCTTCCAGTATATCTAACCAATACTGCCTGCGGATTGCTTTTTGCTGCGGTCTTTGTTCTGCTGGTTGTTTTAATGTCGGATAAGATCACGCCATACATTTATCAGTTGGCCGAATATTTTCAGGTGCCTTTTGCTGATTATGATGTGCTGTTCATATATGCTTTTTCTATCTTGACAACAATATCCTGCACAACCTATGTCAGCATTTCCATCGAGGGAAAACAGATTGAAATACTGAAATCCTTACCCATTGCGGCAAAGTGCCTCTTTCGAGTAAAGCTGCTACACCATCTCTCAATGTCTGTACCGACCATTTTTGTTTTGAATACCATTATGGCATTGTATTTGCAATGGTCTTTCCCTAAAGCTATGCTGGGGTATGCTTTTCCTTTGCTATGTTCGGTGCTGATCGGAATGATAGGCTACATCTTAAATCTCATTTTCCCAAATTTTGAATGGGAGAATGTCACCCATATTATCAAGCAAAGTCTACCAGCAATTTTGACGGCCTTGATCGGAGTTGTAGTTACCTGTGGAACGGCATATCTGCTGTTGAGATTTTTCCCAAGCGCCTTGTTTATGGGGAGTTGGCTTGCCTGTGCAATTATTCTATTGCTGCTTTTAACAATGGTGGCGTGGGTGGACAAAAAAGGTCAGCACTTATATCAAGAATTATAGAACGCTATTTATTCATTGCAAAAAGGTGCAAAGTAATGATACAGAAATGGATATTGTGTCCAGTCTGCGGCTCTAAAACAAGGGTACGAATACGAGAAGATACAGTTCTTGAAAACTTCCCATTGTACTGTCCCAAATGCAAGCATGAAACATTGATCTCCGCACGACAACTGAATATATCTGTTATCAAAGAGCCAGACGCACAGACGCAGAGCCAATAACACACAAGGTCTGATCCCCTTGTGGTTATCGGCTCCTTTTTTATCTCAATAAGCGACAACAGCCTGCCCCGCCCAACGGGGAAAGAAAAAAACCGTTGCCGGGCAGGTTACTTTCGTGCGCTCACTTTACAAATCCCAGCGGCGGTTTTGAGAAATCAAGGCCGCCGCTTTCCTTTGCCCGGCGCAGGATCGGCGGCCCACGGAGGGAGCCGCCATGCTGATATGTCCTGTTTTTCAAAAGCATAGCTTATTAAAAAAAGCCTGTACCCAACAGGGGTCAGCTCCGGCCAGCAGTATGAACTATACTATGTAAGAAAACATCATAACACTTTCATATTCGCCCGGTGGGTCTACGACCTGCCGGGCGAATTTTGTCGTTTCCTGCGGTTTCATATTTGCTCTGGAAGTTTTTCCAAAAAAAGTCCAAAAAGGAGGCGTTCAGCGGGCAGCAAAGGGTATCGCAGGATTAGTAGTAGCGGAAAGGGAGAGAACCACCCAATCCCCCAACAGAAAGGGGGTGAAAATGATGGAAGCTATCCCCCGCGACTATGGACAAGGCCAGTTCGATGCCTTTTGCAAAAAAGTGTTGAAGAATGAGGCACGGGCTTATCTGCGGAATATGAAGCGTCAAAGAGATCGTGAAACGATGTTCAGCGACCTGCCGCAGCATGAGTTGGACAAGCTCTGCACCGTAGACCGCTATCCCAGCGACAGCTTTGTGTTTAGCTCTCATGGGTACGATTTACATATCGACAACGAGCTTGTGGCCGACGCTTTTGCCAACCTGCCGCAACAGGAACAAAGTATTTTGATCCTGTACTGCGTACTGGATATGGCAGATGGCGAGATCGCCAGCCTCACAAGGATGTCCCGCAGCGCCGTCCAGCGCCACAGGACAAAGACACTGAAAGAGTTGCGTGTAAAATTGATGGCGCTCATGCCGGAAGGAGGTTGACGCGGATGAAAGAACCTGCCTACAAAGGCAAAGAGCCTTTGCCCCTTTCAGTGTATGTGTCCGCCCGTGCAGGCGATCCCCAAGCCGTAGAACGGTTGCTTCGGTACTATGACAATTACATGAATTGTCTGTGTACCCGGACGCTCTATGACGAGGACGGCTATCCTCATTTGTGCGTGGACGAGTACATGAAACGGTGCTTAGAAATCAGGTTGATCCAAGCTATCGTTAAGGTTTAACGATAATCGCCCGGCTGGATGCAGCGGCTTACCCTTTCCCCGCCAGCAAAAGGTCTGTGGCGTCACAGTTCTTTGAAAAATATGCCCGTATATAGCGGCGCATCATAGGGCAAACGGACACATTCTGTCTGTGCCGAGCCGTGCGGCAGGTGCGCCATGAGGCTTTTCCATAGGAAAAAGCGGAGCGATCAAACTGGGCTGTAAAACAAGTGTGGCAACTTGTGGGCGACGACGTACAGGCAGGACAATGATACTCCCGCGTTGAACGCCCTCAAAGCATTGCGCGGCGCACCCATCAGCATGGGCCGGGGTGAGATTCCCGTGGAGCTGTGCCAGCAGCCGTCCGTACTGCCCATTTCGTTTTACACCAATGTAAGCGAAAGGGGGATTACTGTATGAGTACAGTAACAAGTCAGAACCAGACCGCCCCCGTTGTACGTCAGTACGAGATCGGAGGCGTTCGATATATTGTGAAAGCGACCGTCAAAGACGGCGCGAAAGAAACCGCAGTCAAGAAAATCCGTCGGCTGCTCCAAAACGATTTGAGCAAGGCAGCCACTTAAAAATTAAAGATTTTTTCATTTCCTACAAGCAGACGGATGGGACATGATATGGTATAATATACTTGTATCATGCCTCGTTTTCCGGCTGCGGAATAGGAGGAACTTATGAGCAAACAGCCGGAAATGGTGATTGCACGGAACCCCCGTGCGACACGGAATAACGATACTACTTTGAACCTTGACAATCAAATGTACCAACAGCCAGTCACTTCCTTTCAGCGCGTATCCAATGACGCGCCGTTGAGCGAGGAAACCAAGACGGCTATCCAAAACACGGTGCTGCAATTCTATGTCCACAGCCAGCCGCAGGAGGAAGCCGAGGGCATTACCGCCTGCTATGAGCGTCTTTCCCAAGAAGATAAGCTGGACGGCGAGAGCAACAGTATCAGCAATCAGAAGCGGATTTTGGAAAAGTATTGCCGGGATCACGGCTATACCGCCATCCGCCACTACGACGAGGACGACGGATATTCGGGAACCAACTTCAACCGGCCCGGATTCCAGCGGATGCTTGCCGACATCAAGGCGGGCAAGATCAAGCGCGTTGTCGTTAAGGATATGAGCCGGTTCGGGCGTAACTATCTGCAAGTCGGAATGTATACGGAAATGCTGTTTCCAGAGTACGGCGTCCACTTTATTGCCGTCAATGACGGTGTGGACAGTGTGCGCGGGGACAGCGAGTTTACCGCCATCCGCAACGTATTCAATGAAATGTACGCCAAGGACACCAGCAAGAAAATCCGGGCAACGTGGCAATCCAAAGGACGCTCCGGCGAACACCTCACCACTATCCCGCCTTATGGGTACAAGAAAGACCCGGAGAACAAGAAGCGGTGGATCGTGGATGAAGAAGCTGCCGCCGTTGTCCAGAAGATTTTTGCACTGTGCATGGACGGCATGGGGCCGACGCAAATTGCAAAATGGCTCCAAGAAAATAAAGTTCTTTCGCCTGTTGCTTACTGCTACGAAAACGACTTGCCGACAACATCTAAACGGCCAACTGACCCTTATAAATGGGCAACAAAGACGGTAGTGCATATTTTGGAACGCCTTGACTATTTGGGCCATACGGTCAACTTCAAAACTTCTAAGCAATCGTTCAAGAGCAAGAAAGTATTGTGGAATGATCCGGCGGATTGGGTGATCTTTGAGAACACACAGGAACCTATTATTGAGGAAAGCGTGTTTCTGATCGTCCAGAAAATCCGACAAGGCCGCCGCCGTCCCACTAAGATGGGCGACATGGGTATGTTCTCCGGCCTGCTGTTCTGTGCGGATTGCGGCGGAAAGATGTACTTGTGCAGAGCCAATCACTTCAAACCTGAACAGGAATATTACCTTTGCTCAACTTACCGTAAAGACCGCACTTTATGTTCGACCCATTCTATCCGGCGCGTTGTCCTTGAAGAAATCGTGCTGCGAAACCTGCGAGAAGCCATTCAGTATGTGACGCAGTATGAGGACGACTTCGTGCAGCGGGCCGCAGATCAAAGCCTGCGGGAACGGGATAAGGAGCTGGCACAAAAGAAAGACTCTCTGGCGCAATCGCAAAAGCGGATTGCCGAGCTGGATGTTATCATCAAGCGACTGTATGAGGATAACATTTCCGGCAAGCTCTCCGACGAGCGTTTCATCAAACTGTCCCGTGACTATGAGCTGGAACAGACCAACCTTACAAATCTTGTCGAACATCTGCGGCAGGAAGTCAAGGAGCAGGAGAAGCAGAAAGTCAACGTCAGACAGTTCATTGCAGCGGTCAGAAAGTACACCGATATGCAGCAGCTTGACGCTTCCATTCTCCGGGAGTTTGTGGATAAAATTTATGTCTCCGAGGTTTACACGCCGGACGAGAACGAGCCACGCATTAAGGTCAGAGAAATTGAGATCGTCTACAACTTCATTGGTGCATTTGATTTTGAGGAAGCAAGGGATCAATCCCAAGCAGCCCAAAAAGAAAAGAAAACCGGCGTAGCCTAAACTACGCCGATTCTCTCACATAAATGTTTTCTTACGGAACCACGCCTTTTGGGGTGGTTTTGTTATTTGGTGCGAGCGATGGGACTGCTGATTTTTGCGAAGCAAAAATCAGGGCCGCCTGCGGCGGCCTTTGATTGAACGTGCAAGGGAAACCCGGCAAAGGTTTCCCTTGCACACATTCCTTTCCTTGCGGTATGCGGGAGTGCCTGCATTCGTGGCCTCTGGCCGCTCCACCCCAAGGGTATTTGACATGCTCGGCGGAAATGAATTCCGCCTGCGCCAAGGTTTTGCCTGCGGCAAAACGCTTGTGACGCGCCACTTGGCGCGGCCATCCATATCCAGAAACCCGGCAAAGGTTTCCCTTGCACACATTCCTTTCCTTGCGGTGTGCGGGAGCGCGTGCGTTTACAAAGCAAGAGAGACATCCGGCAGGATGCCTCTCTTTTGCTGATGGTGCATCACAGCGTGTCCGACAGACGGCGGGCCACATAGACGCCGCTGGCGCTGGCGTGGGACAGGGAGTGGGTCACGCCGCTGCCGTCGCCGATGACGTAGAGGCCGGGGTGGCAGGTCTGGAGATCCTTGTCCAGCTCCACCTCCATGTTGTAGAACTTCACCTCCACGCCGTAAAGCAGCGTGTCGTCGTTGGCCGTGCCGGGGGCGATCTTGTCCAGGGCGTAGATCATCTCGATGATGCCGTCCAGGATGCGCTTGGGCATGACCAGGCTCAGGTCGCCGGGGGTGGCGGCCAGGGTGGGGGTGACGAAGCTCTCCTCCACCCGCTTGACGGTGGAGCGCTGGCCGCGGATCAGGTCGCCGAACCGCTGGAGGATCACGCCGCCGCCCAGCATATTGCTCAGCCGGGCGATGGACTCGCCGTAGCCGTTGGAATCCTTGAACGGCTCGGAGAAGTGCTTGGCCACCAGCAGGGCAAAGTTGGTGTTGTCGGTGTGGAGCTTGGGGTCCTCGTAGCTGTGGCCGTTGACGGTGACGATGCCGTTGGTGTTCTCGTTGACCACCACGCCGTGGGGGTTCATGCAGAAGGTGCGGACGCGGTCCTGGAACTTCTCGGTGCGGTAGACGATCTTGCTCTCGTACAGCTCGTCGGTCAGGTGGGAGAACACGTCATAGGGCAGCTCCACCCGAACGCCAATGTCCACCCGGTTGGACTTTGTGCCGATGTGCAGCGCGTCGCACACGCTCTCCATCCACTTGCTGCCGCTGCGGCCCACGGAGATGACGCAGGTGCGGCCCTCATAGCTGCCCTTGTCCGTGTCCACGGTGTAGCCGCTGCCGGTCTTGGTCACGGCGCGGACCGGGGTGTCGAAATAGAAGTCCATCCGATCCTTCATGGCGTTGTACAGGTTCTCCAGCACCACGTAGTTGATGTCCGTGCCCAGATGGCGGACGGAGGCGTCCAGCAGGTGCAGGTCGTTTTGCAGGCACAGCTTCTTGATGGGGGTGTTGCCGGTGGAATAGAGGTGCGTGCCCGCGCCGCCGTTGGCCATATTGATGTCGTCCACATACTCCATCAGGGACAGAGCCTGCTGCTTGCCGATATACTCATGGAGCGTGCCGCCGAACTGGTTGGTGATGTTGTACTTGCCGTCGGAAAACGCGCCCGCGCCGCCGAAGCCGTTCATGATGGCGCAGGTGGGGCATTTGACGCAGGATTTCACCTTGACGCCGTCGATGGGACAGCGGCGCTTGGCCAGGGTATGGCCCGCCTCAAACAGGGCGATCTTCAGCTCCGGGCGCTTTTGCAGCAGCTCCCAGGCACAGTAGATGCCGCCCGGGCCGCCGCCGATGATGAGAACGTCATAAGTCATGGAGATTCCTCCTTCATAATAATCCAGTGAACATTATAGCAGGAAACCGGGAAGTTGCAATTACATTTTGCTTATCACAGGTATTTGTGTTGGAAATCGGCGGAAACTATGGTACAATGGGTAAAACACCGCAAGGAGGACGCGCCATGAGCTATGCAGACCGCGTATTTAAGGAGAACTGCCGGGAGATACTGACCCGCGGCGTTTGGGACACGGACCAGCAGGTGCGTCCCCGCTGGGAGGACGGCACGCCGGCCCACACGGTGAAGAAATTCGGCATCGTCAACCGCTATGACCTGAAAAAGGAGTTCCCCATCCTGACCATCCGGCGGACGTATTTCAAGACCTGCATCGACGAGCTGCTGTGGATCTGGCAGCAGAAGTCCAACAATATCCACGATCTGCGGGGGCATATCTGGGACAGCTGGGCCGACGAAAGCGGCTCTATCGGCAAGGCCTACGGCTATCAGCTGGGCGTGAAGCACCAGTACCCGGAGGGGGAGATGGACCAGGTGGATCGGGTGCTGTATGACCTGAAGCACAACCCCGCCAGCCGCCGCATCCTGACCAATATCTACAACTTCCAGGACCTCCACGAGATGGCGCTGTATCCCTGCGCCTACTCCATGACGTTCAATGTGTCCGGGAATACGCTGAACGCCATCCTGAACCAGCGCAGCCAGGATATGCTGGCCGCCAACAACTGGAACGTGGTGCAGTACAGCGTGCTGGTACACATGATGGCCCAGGTGTCCGGGCTGGAGGCCGGGGAGCTGGTCCACGTCATTGCCGACGCCCATATCTACGACCGGCACGTGCCCATCATCGAAAGGCTGCTGGAAAAGGACGAGAGGCCCGCGCCCAGGTTCGTGATGGATAAGAGCGTCACCGATTTCTACCGGTTTACCCGGGACAGCTTCTCCCTGGAGGGGTACGACCCCCAGCCCTTCGAGGACAAGATCCCGGTGGCCATCTGAGGGCGCGCGGATATGGTGGCGATCGTGGCGGTGGACGCCCGGTGGGGCATCGGGCGGGACAACGGGCTGCTGTTTCACATCAGCGATGATCTGAAGCGTTTCCGGGCGCTGACGGAGGGCGGCACCGTCCTCATGGGGCGGAAAACGTTACAGTCCCTGCCCGGCGGCAAGGGCCTGCCCCGGCGGCGGAACGTGGTGCTGACCGGGGACAAGGATTTTCAGGCGGAGAACGCGGAGATCGTCCACTCGGCGGCGGAGGCCGCCTGGGTGGCCGGAGAGGACGCGTGGGTCATCGGCGGCGAGAGCGTGTACCGCCAGCTCCTGCCCCTGTGTGAGCGGGTGTACGTGACCCGTATCGAGGCCGACGGCGGTGCGGACGCATTTTTCCCAGACCTGGCGCACGACCCCGGATGGCGGCTGGACCGATGCTCGGAGACCATGGAGGAAAACGGCCTGCGCTTCCGGTATGAGGAATACGTACCGGCCGTATAACGGACAAAAAAACAGGCGGTCACATCGTGACCGCCTGTTTTTTTGTCCATTTACTTCCTGTGCAGCTCGCGGAGACACTTGCCGCAGACGCTCTTGTCCCGGAACGTGGAAATGTCCTTCATGCCGCCGCAGAAGATGCAGCTGTCCCGGTGCGGCTTCAGCACGATGCAGCTGTGCTCGTCCATGTAGATCTCCATCAGGTCGCGGTCGGCGATCTCCAGTGCACGGCGCAGCTCCACCGGCAGTACGATGCGGCCCAGCTCGTCCACACGGCGCAAAATGCCCGTTGCCTTCATATTCTTACCCCCCTCTATGCAGTTATAACAAAAGTGTAAATATAACTTAAATAAATTTTAACATAATTTGACAAAACTGTCAATCGTAATTCGGGGACATCCCGCTTGTTTCTACAAATAACCGTACACCGTGTCGCATATAGTGGTGCGAAGGGGGTAGGTGTATGGCAATGGGAGTGATCTGGACGGTGCTGGCGGCGGCCGCGCTGGTGTGCGGCGCGGTCAACGGGCGGCTGGACGCGGTGACGGCAGCGGCACTGGAGGGCGCCGGTGCGGCGGTGGAGCTGGTGCTGACCATGGCGGGGGCGATGTGCCTGTGGTGCGGGGTCATGGAGCTGCTGCGGCGCAGCGGTCTGGCGTCATCGCTGGCCCGGCGGCTGCGGCCCGTGCTGGGCCGCCTTCTGCCGGGCGCGGCCCGTGACCGGGAGGCTATGGAGGCGGTGAGCGCCAACGTGTCGGCCAACCTGCTGGGTCTGGGCAACGCGGCCACCCCGGCTGGCATACGGGCGGCCAAACGGCTGGCGGAGGGCTGCGGCGGTACAGCCAGCGACGACCTGTGCCGCCTGGTGGTGCTGAATACCGCGTCGGTGCAGCTGCTGCCCACCACGGTGGCATCGGTGCGGGCGGGGCTGGGCTGCGCCGCGCCGCTGGACATCCTGCCGGCGGTGTGGGTGTCGTCAGTGCTGTCGGTAACGGCCGGCCTAGCGGCGGCCGGAGTGCTGCGGCGGATGTGGAGGGACAGACGATGAGCTGGGTGCTGCCGTCGCTGCTGTTGGGCGCGGCGGCCTGGGGGCTGCGGAAAAAGGTGGACGTATACGACGCGCTGGTCTGCGGCGGCCGGGAGGGCCTGAAGGTGGCGGCGGAGCTGATTCCGCCGCTGGCGGCGCTGCTGACGGCGGTGTATATGTTCCGGGCCTCCGGGGCGCTGGCGCTGCTGACAGCGGCGGCCGGGCCGGTGCTGGAGGCGGTGGGCATCCCACGGGAGACGGCGGGACTGGTGCTGGTGCGTCCCTTGTCCGGCTCGGGGGCGCTGGCGGTGGGCAGCGAGCTGATGGCCCGGTACGGCACGGAGAGCTATATCGGCCGGTGCGCCGCGGTGATGCTGGGCTGCACGGAGACCACCTTCTACACCGTGGCGGTGTATTTCGGCGCGGCGGGTATACGGCGGACGCGGTACGCCATCCCGGCGGCGCTGTGCGCCGACGCGGTGGGATTTCTGGCGGCGGCATGGACGGTGCGCTGGCTGATGTAAAGGTTGCAGGTCACAAAAAAAGAACCGCCCCCGGGCGGTTCTTTTCCTGTATTCTGTCATTCAGCCCCGCAGCGCGCCGTCGTACAGCGCGTTCCGGCTCAGGCCCGTGTCGTCCGCCACCCGGCGGGCGGCCTCCTTCAGCTTCATGCCCTCATCCCGCAGCTTCTGCACCAGGGCGATGCCCTCCTCCAGCGTCATGGCCGACGCCGGCCGTTCCCGGCCCGCCACCACCAGCACATACTCGCCCCGGGGCTCGTTGTCCCGGTAGTAAGAGGCCGCCTCCGCCAGCGTGGTGCGCACCGTCTCCTCGTGGAGCTTTGTCAGCTCCCGGCACAGGGCGGCCCGCCGGTCGCCCAGCACCTCCAGCATATCTGCCAGCGTCTGCCGCAGCCGGTGGGGCGCCTCGTGGAACACCATGGTCCGGGGCTCGCCGCTGATCTCCGCCAGCGCCGCGCGCCGCTCCTGCCTTCCGGCGGGCAGAAAGCCCTCGAAGGTGAACCGCCGCGTGTCCAGTCCGGACACCGCCAGCGCCGCAATAGCGGCGCAGCAGCCGGGAATGGCCTGCACCTCCACGCCGTTTTCACCGCACAGCGCCACCAGCTCCTGCCCCGGATCGCTGATGGCCGGCGTCCCCGCGTCAGTGACCAGGGCGCATACCTCGCCGCCCAGCAGCCGCTCCAGAATGGCCTGCCCCGCCGATGCCCGGTTGTGCTCGTGGTAGCTCACCAGCGGCTTTTTGATGTCGAAATGGTTCAGCAGCTTCATGCTGACCCGGGTGTCCTCCGCCGCGATAAAATCGGCCTGGGCCAGCGTCTCCACCGCCCTGGGCGACAGGTCGCCCAGGTTGCCGATGGGCGTGGCAACCAGGTATAATCTCCCCGCCATGTCCGTCACTCCCTGTCTCTGAAATAGCAGCGCCCCAGCGCCTCACTCTCCGAGCCGTCCCCCTTCTGCAGCAGCAGGGGCGGGCGGATGTCCAGCCCTGTGCCGCCGTCCTTCCGGCAGCGCAGCAGCACCAGCCGGGGCGGCGTGTCGATGGTTTTCTGCACCGTCTGCAGTTCTTTTGGCTCTAATTTATGCGCCCGCAGCAGGGCCATCAGCTCCGCCAGCCGCGCCGCCCGGTACACCAGGCACAGCTGCCCGCCGCTGCGCAGCAGGTACGACGCCGCGCCGCACAGCTCCGCCAGCGTGCAGGTGACCTCGGACCGGGCCGCGCCCCGCTGCCCCGCCGCCACCGCGCCGCTGTCGGCGGCGAAGTAGGGCGGGTTGGATACCACCATATCGAAGCTGCCCGCCGGGGGCAGCTCCTGCCGCCGGCGCAGATCCGCCCGCAGCACCGTGTGGCCGGTCAGCCCGTTCTGCGCAAAGCTCTCCTCCGCCAGGACGCAGGCCGCCGGGTCGATGTCGATGTCCGTCACCCGGATGGACGGCTGCCGCCCCAGCAGCAGAAGCCCCAGCAGGCCGATGCCCGCCCCCAGGTCACATACCCGGTCACGGGGTCTCGGCGCGGCGAAGCCGCCCAGCAGGAACGTGTCCGTGGAGGGCTTGAACGGCCCGTCGTCAAAGGCGAACGTCAGCCCGCCGGGCCATAGCGTGTCCCATTTTACCATGTAAATACCATCCTCACAACCCTAAAAAAAGTGACCGGCAGAGCCGGTCACTTTCCTTGCCGTTTTCCTGATTATTCAGCGGGGCTGATAGCACCGTTGGGACAGGTATCGCTGCAAGAACCGCAGTCCAGGCAGGCGTTGGCGTCGATCACATACTGAGAATCGCCCTGGGAGATAGCGCCCACGGGGCAAGCATCAGCGCAAGCGCCGCAGCTGACACAAGCAGAACCGATCTGATAAGCCATAGTAAGTACCTCCAATTAGATTGTAGCATCATTGTACCATGAAAATCGAAAAAAGCAAGAGGATTTTTCCTGGAAATAACGGATTTTTAGTTAAGGTATTCTAACTATCCTCCCATAAATCCACTGTTTTCCGAACTATTTCCCTGTGATGACCATATACACCAGCGCCGCCGCCTCCCGCGCCCAGTAGCCCGCCGTCAGAAACCAGGGGCTGGCGCAGCCGGCGGAACAGGGCATCAGACCGCTGCGCTCCGCCCAGATGTGCGAGCGCAGCTGGTGGAAGTTGTCCGACGCGATGGCTACGTTTGCAGGAAGACCGTTTCCGGCGATGACCTGCGCGGAGAAGGCCAGATTTTCCTCCGTGGAGGTGGATCTGTCCTCCGTATAGATGCGCGATGGGTCGATGCCCATCCCCGTCAGCGTGTCCCGGATGCAGGCGGCCTCGCTGATGGGCTCGTTGTCGTTCTGTCCGCCGGAGGCCACGCACACCGCCTCCGGGTGCTGGGACAGGTAGTCACAGGCGGCCTGGATGCGGCCGCGGAGCATAAGACTGGGGTGTCCGTCCGGGAACACCTGGCAGCCCAGCACCACCACGGTGCGGGGCGCGTCGTCCGAGGGGCGGTCCAGCGCGGCCTGGGCCATTTTGCCCAGCGTCACCAGCACCACCGTCAGGCACACCGCCGCCAGACAGCCCACCAGCCCGCGCAGCCATTTGGGCCGCAGCAGACGGCGGAAAAACTCCGGCCGCAGCAGCACCGCCGCCGCCAGCAATAACACCGCCGCCGGCCACACCATGCCGAAGTGGAGGATGCCCATAGCCAGCGGCAGCAGGAAGAACACCGCCAGCGCGATACACAGCCCGGCGGCGATGCGGCTCAGCGTACGCTTCATGTCAGCTCTCCCTGATGTGGTTGGCGATGCGCTGCATGATCATGTCCAGCGCCACCAGGTTGTGGCCG
>ERZ857757.454-NODE-454-length-43271-cov-20.020178_pt1 | contig 43271 bp, 33 predicted proteins | sample MGYA00519764_ERZ857757 | MGnify/ENA primary metagenome ERZ857757 (study PRJEB31778, sample SAMEA3449359) | human gut metagenome | biome: human gut; feature: human-associated habitat; material: faeces | place: United Kingdom | collected 2010/2012 ...
CTAACGGGAGTGAAACGCAGCGTAGCAGCGCTACGCTAAGTGGAACGAGCGGACGCCAGAAGGAAAAAGGCGCGAGCAGATGGCACAGGCGAATGCAGGAAATAGGATATCAGAGAGCCGCCGGGTGGTGCGAGGCGGCAGGGCGCACGGCGTGAACCTTCATCCCGTGAGTTTTTGGGCGTGGGCAGCCTTATCGCCTATCAAGCGGCGGCAGCGGAATTTTTTTCCTTTGCCGCAAGACGAGTGGTACCGCGGATTCAGTCCGTCTCATCAAACGATGGGACGGGCTTTTTTCATCCAACTGTAAGGAGGAACATCCGGAATGAACGAGAAGATCGAAGCCCTGAAAAGCAGCTTTGATTCCGAGCTGAAGAAGATCGCCAACATGGTGGATCTGGAAGCCCTGCGCGTGAATTACCTCGGCCGCAAGGGCAAAGTGACCGACGCGCTCAAGGGCATGGGCGGCTTGACCGACGAGCAGAAAAAGACCGTCGGGCGCGAGACGAACGAGCTGAAAACCGCCATCACCGTCGCCTTGGCGGAAAAGCTGGAAGCGCTCAAGGCACAGGAATTGCAGCGCGAAATCAACGCCCTGCCCGAATTTGACATCTCCATGCCGCCGGACATGACCCGCGGGTCGTATCATCCGATTACGCTGGTGCAGCGCCAGTGCGAGCAGGTGTTCAAGTCGATGGGCTTCACGGTGGAGGATTACGCCGAGGTCGTGACGGACTACGAGTGCTTCGAGAGCCTGAACATTCCGAAGTTCCACCCCGCGCGCGACATGCAGGACACCTATTATCTGGACAACGGGCAGCTGCTCAAAACGCAGACCTCCGCCGCCCAGAACGCCATCTACCGCCGCTACCGCGACGCGCTGGTGAACGACGACGTGCCGATTAAGGCGATTTTCCCCGGCCGCTGCTTCCGCAACGAGGCGACCGACGCCTGCCATGAGAACACGTTCTTCCAGATGGAAGGCATCATGGTGGACAAGGACATTTCCATCGCGAACCTGATCTACTTCATGAAAACGATGCTGAGCGAGGTGTTCCGCAAGGACATCAAAGTCCGCCTGCGTCCGGGCTTCTTCCCGTTCGTTGAGCCGGGCTTTGAGCTGGATATCTCCTGCCTCATCTGCGGCGGCACGGGCTGCCCGTCGTGCGAGCATTCCGGCTGGCTGGAGCTGTGCCCCTGCGGCATGATTCACCCCGAAGTATTGAAAGCCGGCGGCATCGACCCGGAGCAGTACACCGGCTTCGCGTTCGGCTTGGGCATGACGCGCCTTGCCATGATGAAGTACGGCGTGAAGGACATTCGCGACCTGAACAGCGGCAGCCTGACGCGCCTGGCGCAGTTCACGGACGACGAGTAATGCGGAGGAAAGACGAACATGCTGATCTCAATGAACTGGATTTCCGACTTCGTTGACCTGACGGGTCTTGACAAAATGGCGCTGATTCGCCAGTTCTCCCTGTCCACGGCGGAAGTTGAGAATGAAATTTTCCACAAGGGCGCGGATTTGTCCGGCGTTGTCGCCGCGCAGATCGTCAGCGTAGAGAATCACCCCGAATCCCACAAGCTGCACCTGCTGAAGGTGGACGCGGGCGACGGGCAGCTGACCGACGTGGTCTGCGGCGCGCCGAACGTGCAGCTGGGCATGAAAACCGCGTTCGCGAAGGTGGGCGCGCAGCTGGGCGACATCACCATCAGCCCGCGCAAGCTCGCCGGGTACACGTCCTACGGCATGTGCTGCTCGGAGAAGGAAATCGGCATCAGCGACGACAATTCCGGCATCATGGTCATCCCGGAGGATGTTCCCTGCGGCACGGATTTGAAGGCGCTCTACCCCATTGACGATATTATCTTCGAGGTGGACAACAAGTCCCTGACGAACCGCCCCGACCTGTGGGGGCACTACGGCATGGCGCGCGAGTTTTCTACCCTGTCCGGCCGTCCGCTGAAAGCCCTGCCCGTGGCGGATTTGGCGGCGTACAACAATCTGCCCGCCATCGACATGAAGATTGAAGACCCGCTGTGCCAGCGCTACTCCTGCCTGCGGGTGGAGAACATCAACCGCCACGTCGGCCCGATGGCGATGCGTATCCGCCTGAACTACTGCGGTATGCGCGACATCAACTTCCTCGCCGACCTGACGAACTACCTGATGCTGGAAATGGGGCAGCCGATGCACGCCTTCGACAGCCGCAAGGTGGAGAAAATCCGCATCCGCCGCTTCCCGGAGAGCTTCCCTTTCCAGACGCTGGACAAGGTGGAGCGCACCATCGACCCGAACACGCTGATGATCTGCAACGGCGACAAGCCGGTTGCCATCGCGGGCATCATGGGCGGTCTGGACAGCGAAATCGTCGATGACACGACGAGCCTGACGCTGGAATCCGCCACCTTCGACGCGGCGTCCGTCCGCAAGAGCAGCGTCCGCCTCGCCCACCGCACCGACGCCTCCGCCCGCTACGAAAAGAGCCTTGACCCGGAAATGACGACCGTCGCCATCGCCCGCTTCGTCAAGCTTTTGCAGGAATACGACCCGGAAATGCGCGTCACCTCCCGCCTGACCGACGAGTACGCCTTCCACTATCCGAAGGTGCAATTGTCCTTTGACAAGGCGTTTGTTGACCGCTACACCGGCATCAACATCTCCTCCGACGAAATCATGCACACGCTGACCGCGCTGGGCTTCGGCATGACGCGCAATGGCGATTCCTTCACCGCGGACGTCCCCTCCTGGCGCGCGACGAAGGACGTGACCATCAAGGCGGATATCATCGAGGAAATCACCCGCATTTACGGCTACGACAACTTCGACCTGCACACGGCGGAATCCCCGCTCTACCCGGTTCGCATGTCCACCGAAAAGACGGTGGAGGACAAATTGAAGGACATCCTCGTCAAGCGCTATTCGCTGCACGAGGTGCATTCCTACATCTGGCAGTACGCCGACGACTACAAGAAGCTCGGCATTGCCGTTGAGGACAACGTGAAGCTGCTCAACGCCTCCAACCCCAACATCGAGACGCTGCGCCGCTCCATGATTCCCACCCAGCTGTGCCAGGTGAAGGTCAACACGGGCTATGCGCCGTCGTTCGGCATCTTTGAAATCGGTCACGTCATCGACGGCGTGGACGAGAACAAGCTGGCGAAGGAACACAAGAAGCTGTGCGTGACGCTCTTCAGCAAGGTCGATAACGTGGAAACGCTGTATTTCCGCCTGCGCGACATGCTGTGCGTCGCCGTGAGCGACATCCTGCACAAGGATTTGTCCTTCCACGCAATGACCGCGACCCACTCCTATGAGCATCCGAAGAACCTGAACGCCATCGTGCTGGACGGCGTTGAACTCGGCGAAATCGGCGTGGCGCACCCGGTTGTCGGCAAGAACATCGACAAGAAGGCGGCAATTGTGTTTGCCGAAATCGACACGGAAGCGCTTGCGTCCATCGCGCCCGCGCCCATCGTCTACCGTGAGCCATCCCGCTTCCCCGGCATGGAGCAGGATTTGACCTTCGTGGTCAATCGCTGCCAGCCGATTCTGGACGCGGTGAAGGCGGAGACCTCCCCGCTGGTGCAGAAGGTGACCGTGCTGGGCACATACAGCGACATCACCGGCAAGACCATCACGATTCGCCTCTCCTTCTCGCACCCGGAGCGCACGCTCACCCGCGACGAAGTGCAGGCGGTTGTTGACGGCGTGGTTGCGCGGCTGAAGGGTCAAGGGATTGAACTGAAGAAGTAACTTCCTCTCTATATGCATCTTTCTTCCTCCGAAACGCGGCTGTGTTTCGGAGGTTTTTTCGGTTCTTCACGGAATCTTGGGGGAAGAGCAGCTTGGGGGGCGCGTCTGCGGACGCGCAAAGTTACTGGCAGGGACGCTTCGCTGCCTGCACCTTTGTTGAGTGCGTTTGAGATGCTGGTCGCCCGCGGAACAGTTGGGGCGTTGCCCCAAACCCCACAAGGGACGCTGTCCCTTGACCCTGCAAGGGGCAGACGAAAAGGGACGAAGTCCCCCCCTTGACCCCTTTTCGCGATTGAGTTGGTCGCGCTTTCATGCTCCTTCCGCGTGCAGCTTTTTGGGGCTTCGCCTAAGTCCTTGTTTGCCCCCCAACTTTCCGTGAAGAACCAATAATCTTCCTTCCCCTGCCCCCTCTGCTTTTGTCGGCGGAGGGGCGTTTTTTGTGTTTCCGCGAAATTCGAGATTGACAACTTCCCCCGATGGTGGTAAACTGGAAAAAACGGAAGGTTTCTGCCCATTTTCGTCGTTTGTTAGGAGGATTGCTATGAGCCCCATTGCCGCCCGGAAAAAGACCATCATTTGGATGATTGCCGCCATCGTGCTGGCAGTTTCCTCCATCGCACTTGGCGCCGGTCTCATCGTCAGCCACAATTCGCTGACGGACACCCGGAATCAGCTGACGGACACGCAGAGCGCGCTGTCCTCCACCCAATCCACCTTAGCGGACACCGAAAACAGCCTGTCCGCCGCGAAGGACACCCTCGCATCCACCGAAGCCACCCTCGCGGACACGCAGACCACGCTGGACACGACCGCCGCCGCCTTGACGGATACCCAGACCACCCTCGCGTCCACCGAAGCCACCCTCGCCGAAACGCAGGGCACGCTTGCTGACCGCGAAACTGAACTGTCCGCCACAAAGGACACCCTCGCGTCCACCGAAGCCACCCTCGCTGAAACGCAGGGCACGCTTGCTGACCGCGAAACCGAACTGTCCGCCACGAAGGACACCCTCGCATCCACCGAAGCTACCCTCGCCGAAACGCAGACTGCCCTGAACAGCCGCGACACCACGCTGGCATCCACGAAGGACACGCTGATGATCACCCAGACCAAACTGGCGGCAGTGAAGGACACGCTGTCCACCACGCAGAACGAACTGGACACGCTGAAAGCATCCCTGCCGGCGAAGGAATACGAGCTGGAGAACACGAAGGAAGCGCTCGCCACGACGGAAGCCGAACTGGCGGTGACGCAGAACACGCTGACTGCCGCGCAGACGGAGCTGTCCGACACAAAAACCAGCCTGTCCGCCACTGAAACCGAGCTGACCACGACGAAGGACACCCTTGCCGCCGCCACGACGGAATTGTCCGACACCAAGACGGCGCTGACCGCCACCGAAGCCGAGCTCACGACGACGAAGGACAGCCTGACCGCAAAGGAAGCCGAACTCACCGCGACGAAGGACACCCTGACCGCGAAGGAAGCCGAACTCACCGCGACGAAGGACAGCCTGACCGCAAAGGAAGCGGAACTCGCCGCGACGAAGGACAGTCTGACCGCGAAGGAAGCCGAACTCACCGCAACGAAGGACACCCTGACCGCGAAGGAATCCGAACTCGCCGCGACGAAGGACACCCTGACCGCCGCGGAAAACGAACTTGCCGCAACGAAGGACAGCCTGACCACCGCCACGACGGAGCTGGAAGCCACAAAGGCAACCCTTGCCGCGACAGAGGCGGAATTGACGACGACGCAGGAAACCCTCGCCGACGCGCAGGCGATTCTGGCGGCATCGAACGAATCGCTGAGCTTCGCGAAGCTGAACCCGGCGACGCGCGGCACTGACCCCGGCATTGCGCCCTCCCCGATGGCAAGCGCGGTTCGCGACCCGTCGGAAGCCGTCGCGTTCCTGCTTGTGACGGTCGGCACAAAGACATACGAGCCGATTCCGCTGCTGGAGGACGGGTACTACCGGCTGATCCACGGCGTGTGCGTGAACATCATCCACGTCACGGAGTCGAGCATCGAGATGACCGACGCCAGCTGCGCCGACCACGACTGCATCGCGCAGGGCATCGTGACGCTGGAGAACAAGGACACGCGTGAAGGCGGCAGCTACATCATCTGCCAGCAGAACTTTGTGACGCTGCGCCTCTGCACCCGCGCGGAGCTGGAAGCGGAAGGCATTGTGCTGCAATAATCGAGGATTTGACCGGGGGCGGCGCAGGCTGCCTCCGGTTTTTTGCATAATCAGAAATATCCCCAAGGAGGAAAACGCCCATGCTGACGTATCATCCGACCACCGAAGCCGAGAAGGAAGCCATCTGCGCGTGGCAGTACCCCGGCGAATACGCGATGTACAACAATCCGCCGTATGCCGAGCAGAAGAAGCACGGATACGGTTTTGCGAATCCGGCAAACAATTTCTATTCCTTTTACGATGGCGAAACGCTGGTGGGCTTTGTGAACCTGTCGGACGAGGGCAGCGAGGTGTTTTTCGGCATCGGGGCGCATCCCGACCACTGCGGGCAGGGGTACGGCACGCAGATGACGGCGCTGGCGTGGGAGTTATCCCAGCGGCTGTATCCGGGCAAGCCGATGTATCTGGAAGTGCGGACGTGGAACACGCGCGCCGTTCGCTGCTACGAGAAGGCGGGATTCCGGGTGGTGGGCGAGCCGGTGAAGCGGGTGACGCTCAGCGGCGAAGGGACGTTTTACCACATGGTGCGTCAGGCGCAGGGATGATTCCGCGCAAGATGTTGATTTGCCAAGCGGCATCCGCTGCGAATTTGACATTCGCCGCCTTTCGGGGCGGCTTTTTGTTTTCCCCCGCTGAACGCCGCCTAAAATCTCTATGAATCTGTAAAATTCAGTTGAAAACAAGCGCAAAGTGTGGTAAAGTAGGTATGTATGCGATTTTTCCCCGCACAGGCGGAATTCTGCTGCATTGCGGCACGCTCGGAGGAAACGAACCACCATGACGATTATGAATGTCTTATCCCTGTTCGGCGGACTGGGGCTGTTCCTGTTCGGAATGCAGCTGATGGGCGAAGCGCTGGAAAAAGCGGCGGGTACACGGCTGAAAAAGCTGCTGGGCATGGTGACGGGCAACCGCTTCCTCGCCATGCTCGCGGGCATCACCATCACGGCGGTGGTGCAGTCCTCCTCCGCGACGACGGTCATGGTCGTCGGTTTCGTCAACGCGGGGCTGATGTCCCTGACGCAGGCGGTCGGCGTGATTATGGGCGCAAACATCGGCACAACGGTCACGTCGCTGCTGCTGTCGGTGCAGATTGATTTCGCCGCCATCTTCACGTTTCTGGGGCTGATTCTCTCGAATCTTCCCGACAAGTACAGAACCGCCAAGCAGTTCGGCACCATCACGATGGGCTTGGGCATCCTGTTCATCGGCATGAACACCATGTCCGGCGCGATGGAGCCGCTGCGGACGTGGGAGGGCTTCCAGAAGGCGATGGCGTCCATCAACAACCCGATTCTGGGCGTGCTGATCGGCGCGGGCATCACCGCCGTCCTGCAATCCTCCGCCGCCAGCATCGGCATCCTGCAAACGCTCGTCGCGCAGGGGCTGATTGGGCTGGATGGCGCCATCTTCATCCTCTTCGGGCAGAATATCGGCACTTGCGTCACGGCGCTGCTGGCGTGCGCGGGCACAAACTCCACCGCCAAGCGCGCGGCGACGGTGCACCTGCTCTTCAACGTCATCGGCACGGTGATTTTCGTCATCATCGCCTGCTGCCTGCCGCTGGCAAGCTGGGTCGAGATGCTCTCCCCCGGCAACCTCAAGCTGCAAATCGCCATCGTCCACATTCTCTTCAACGTCACGACGACGGCGCTGCTGCTGCCCGCCGCAAGCTGGCTGGAGAAGCTGGCATGCCTGCTGATCAAGGACGACGGCTCGACCGCCGAGGAAATGAAGCTGCTCTACTTTGACGCGCGTATGCTCAAAACGCCGCCGATTGCCGTGGCGCAGCTGTTCAACGAAGTGCAGCGCATGGGCGGCATTGCGATGGGCAACTTCCAGCGGGCGATGGAGTGCTTCAACGAGTGGGACGCGAAGAAGTCCGAAGAGCTGGCGCGGAACGAGGACGTGCTGGACTACCTGAACCGCGAAATCACCGATTCGCTGGTGGAAGTGAAGGGGCTTGACCTGTCCGAGAAGGACACGAAGCTGGTCGGCTCGATGTTCCACGTCGTCAACGACATGGAGCGCATTGGCGACCACAGCCAGAACATCCTCGAATCCGCGCAGCTGAAGAATCAGGACGAGGTAAAATTCTCGCCCAAGGCGGTGCAGGAGCTGGAAAGCCTGTCGAACCTTGTGCGCGCGCAGGTGCAGCGCTCGCTGGACATGTTCAAGGCGCAGGTGACGGACAATGTGCTGCTGGGCGAAGTGGAGAGCGTGGAGGACGAAATCGACACGACGACCGAAGCCCTCCGCAGCCACCACATGGATCGCTTGAAGAACCACAAGTGTTCCGCGAAGAACGGCATGATTTATCTGGACATGCTGACGAACCTCGAACGTATCGGCGACCACGCGGAGAATATCGCCACGTCCGCGAAATCCGCAACGGGGATTTGAGTTATCCACATTGCTTCCACATAAAAACCTCGCGACAGGTAATGCCGCGAGGTTTTTTGGTTCTATTGATTATTCGCCGATTTCCGCGTAAATCATTTCCACATGATTCTGGCATTCCTTCGCGAACGTCGCCGCATCAAACGCGCCGTTCAGATAGCGCTGCACCAACACCTGAAGCGCGTCATCATACGTCAGCGGCGAACCCTCGGACACATACAGCGATTTCGCCATCTCCTGATAGTAGGCAATATCCTCCGTCGAAGAGAAATAACGCCACTGCTCCATGTTTGCGTACTGATCCTGCAAGTCGCGCAGGGTGTCCTCGTCCGCGCGCTCTTTATCTGCTTTCTGTTCCAGCAGTGCGATTTTTTCCGCAAGTTCATCCAGCTGCGCCACCATCGACGGATTTTCAATCGGCTCGGTCAGGTTGTCATAGATAAAGTAACTTCCATCTGTCAGATGTGTCGCGCAGTATTCCAAAAACTGAATCGCGGCTTCCTGATTCTTGCCGTAGGGGTTCACCACAGCAATGGTCACATACGTTTCAACCGCGCTGTTCTGCTCCGGGAAAATGCGCGGCACGAATTGAATCATCTGCGACGGGGCGGACGAAGCGCCCGGAATCATGAAAATATTCTCAATCTTCATGCGCGGCGCTTCCTCTGCGGGCAGTTCGTCCTTGATGCGCTGGACGTAATGCAGAAACGTTTCGTCCGTAAAGTCCAGCCTGCGTCCCTCCTGCAGGGAGGTCATGATGTAATACTTCATGAACAAGTCCATCATGCCCGACTGGGTGTATTTCTGCATCAGAAGCCCTGTCTCTTCCGGCAGAAGCCCTTCTTCCAGAATTTCGTTGCACACATCCAGCAGTTCGTCGAAGGTTTCGGGCGACTTCATTCCCCATTCGTCCAGATATTCCGTCAAGACCATCATGCCCATCGGGGAAGCATCTATTATCCAGCCCATCAGCGTATCGTCATCCGTGCAGACGGGGCGCAGAGCGGGATAGACATGCTGGAAAGCGTCCTGCAAAATCGCGCTGTCGGTTAGCGGGGTGTAGTACTTCATATTTTTGAGGGTGTATAAGCCGTCGTAAGCAGTGAAAACAAACAAATCAATGTCGGGATTCTTGATAACGTAGGCGGTCGAAATCGTGTCCATGATGTCTACGGACTTTTCGCAGGTGATGCTGATGCCGCTTTCCTGTTCAAACTGCTCCATGCGTTCCATCAAGGCATAATACTGATTGGTGGCAATGTTCAGTTCTGCATTTTCCGCGTGGGCGGCAAAAGCGCACAGGGTCAGAGCGGCGCAGAGCATCAGCGACAGAAACTTTTTCATTGGCTTCTCCTTTATCTGTCACAGTGGGATTACGATTGCCGCGCTGTCTGCCCCATGGGATTCACGCCTTTCTGTATCGTTCGTTTTTCATGCCAGTATCTTCATTTGTAATATAGCATGTGTTTTTTGTTTTGTCAAGTCATGCTGCCATTTTTTTGTAGCATATTAGATGTGACGAATATATTCCCCCACCACCTCCACCAGCCCATCCGCCTCCTTCGGCGCGTACCTCGGCGAAATCGCGAGCGTCACGAAGTCATACGCCCCCGCCGCGCGGAAATCGCGGTAGTCGTCGTACACGCGGAAGGGCACGGTCGGCTCTGCGCCGTTTTTCGCGGCGAACATCTGCGCAGTCAGCGAATTGAGATGGATGTTGCCGTCCGCGTCAAGCAGCACCGACGGAATATCCGGGCGCGAACGCGGATTGCGCACGTTATCCAGCGACGAAATCCGCCGCATCGCCAGCGCGAAAAGCAGGTAATTCGCCTCATCGAGCTTCTTCTGGGCATAGAAAGCGGCGTAGTCCAGCCGCTTTGGGACGGGCATGGACAGGACGTTGAACAGCACGAAGTTCGGGCCGGGATAGCCGATGCCGAGGTCGCTGTGCGCGTCAACATGGGTGACATCGAAGGGGGCGGTCAGGCGTCCGGCGGCGATTTGCTCCTCCCAGAAGCGGAGCGCGCCGTCGTGCGTCTCGAAAATGCGGCCGGGCTTGGGGGCGGTGCGGGACAGGCCGCACTGGTTTTCGAGGAACGCGCGGACGGCGGATGCTTCCCACGGCTCATGTCCGGGGAGGGATGGGCGCTCGCCCAGTTCGGCAAGAGGGCAGCAGTCGGCGAGGAAAAAGTCGAGGTCAATGTCGAGAACGCGCATGGTAATGCTTCTTTCTGCTGAAATCAGCGGGATTTTCGTTCTATTATACCCCATTCCCCCTCACGGCGCAAGGTCGATGATGCTGTTGTCGCTGCCGCCCTCGGCGAAGGAATCCGGCACTTGCCCGACGATGATGCTTTCTGCCATCGCCATCTGCGTGCTGGCCTGCACGTTTTTCGCGCCGGTCGGAATGACGATTTGCACGTTCGCAGTCAGGACGAGGGAAATGCGGTGGCGTGTCTGGTTGATGCCGGCAGTGGTGAAATCAGTGCTGAACGCCGCCTGCACCGAGCCGACAGGCAGAATCTGCACGGCGATGCCCGGCCCCGCGCCCGCCAGCAGCGTCAGCCCGATGGCACTGCCCAGCGGCACGACGACGGTTTTCTGCCCCATAGCGGTCAATCGCTCCTGCGCAAGCAGAGACGCCTGCGCCGCCAGACGGTTCATCTCCGGCGTATTCGCCTGAATCAGGCGCACTTGCCCTTGTTCGTCCTTCTCGACGGTCATCAGGTCGGCGTAATGCACGCCAAGTCCGAGCATCTCAGACGCTGCCTCGTTGAGCGCCTGAATCGCCAGCGACCGCGCCGTCGCCTGCGAGAGCGTCAGCACGACATCAGTCACGTTGCGCTCGACGCGGAGAATCAGCAGCGTCATCAGCACAAGCAGCAGCAGCGCGCGTTTCCACCGCCGCCGGGGAGATTTTCGGCGCTTTGCAGGAATTTTCGCTTCTGATTCGTTGTTTGTCTGGGGCATGGTGCATCCTCCTTTCGTTGACCTGCCGTTGCAGGATGAGCGAATATGTGCTATAATATAGGATGCAATTTTGTTTGCTCTGCGGATTATGCTATTTTCGGATGAAAATGCGCCACGATAGCGCGGGTGAAGCCGGAAATAGCACATTCCTTCATATTCCGCCGGGGCGCGCATTATGCCGCTTACGGCGCAAAGGGGCTGAAGCAGTGAAGAAACGCAGCAATTTCCCGGACTTTGTGCCGGAAAACGACGATTTTGCCTATCAGGACGGTCATCCCGACGACCCGCAGGGCGATGATCCTGACGAGTACGACCCGAACTGGGCGGACGACGACGACCCCGTGGAAGTTGCGGGGCAGGCGGACATGTTCGCGCACGAGGACTTCTGGAACGCTTCGGCGGATGATAGCGAAGCGCTGCCGGAGGAGGAAAAGGTCTACAAGCACTCCATTTTCAAGCCGGAGATGAAGAAGCCGAACTTCGTGCTGTCGATTGCCGTCAACGTCATCCGCATTTTCGCGGTGCTGGTGCTGGTGGCAGGACTGGCGGCAGTCGGTGCGGTGGTCGGCATTGCGAAAGGGTACATGGAAACTGCCCCGACGCTTGACCTCGCCGCGATTGACGATCAGGCGCAGACCTCCTTCATCTACGACGCCAACGGCAACCTCATCACCGAATACAAAGGCTCGGAGAACCGCGTCATGGTGTCGATTCAGGCCATGCCGACATACCTCCAGCACGCTTTTATCGCCGTGGAGGACGCGCGCTTCTACACGCACAACGGCGTGGACATCAAGCGCATTATCGGTGCGTTCGTGTCGAACCTGTCCTCCTCCTCCACGCAGGGCGGCTCGACCATCACCCAGCAGCTGATTAAGAACACGCTCCTTTCCTCCGAGCAGAGCTACAAGCGCAAAATTCAGGAAGCGTACCTCGCCATGCAGCTGGAAACGCGCTACACAAAGGATCAGATTCTCGAAAGCTACCTGAACACCATCTACCTCGGCGAAAACTACTACGGCGTGTACACCGCCGCGCAGGGGTATTTCGGCAAATCGCTGGGCGAACTGACGCTCCGCGAATGCGCGATGCTGGCGGGCACATGCAACTCGCCCTACTACTACAATCCGCGCCGGAATTTCTACACGCGGCAGAAGGAGGGCGTGGATTACCCCGCCATCACCAACGACCGCACCAACTACGTCCTGCGCTGCATGTACGAAAACCAGTACATCACCTATGAGCAGTATCAGGAGGCGCTTGACCCGGCGACCGCGCATGTGCTGGAGAAAGACCCGAACACATCCACCGGCATGTACGCCTACGCGCACTACGTCGAATACGCGGTGGATGAGGTCATCGACATCCTGCTGCAGCTGAACAACCTTGAGGACACCTCCGCCAACCGCAACGCCATGGAAAACAAGCTGCGCACCGGCGGCTACCACGTCCAGCTCGCCATTGACACCTCCATTCAGTCCACCGTCGAGGATACGCTGGAAAACTGGACGAACTACCCCACCCTGCGCGACCCGGCGGACAAGGTCTACCGCACGCGCAATTCCGACGGCACATACGACGAAACGGTTGAGCCGCAGGCCGCCGCCGTCGTTGTGGACTACCACACGGGCGAAATCAAAGCCATTGTCGGCAGCCGCACGCGCCCGACGGCGATGAAGACCTTCAACCGCGCGGTGGATATGACCATGCCCGTCGGCTCGTCCATCAAGCCGATTGCCGTGTACGCCCCCGCGATTGAGCTTGGCGCATCCCCCGCGAGCATCGTGATGAACATGCCGCTGCCGATTTCCGGCTGGCGCGGGTCAAACGGGCAGGATTCATGGCCGCGCAACTACGGCGGCAGCTCCTACGCCGGCCCGGAGACGCTGCGCAAGGCGCTCGTCAACAGCCACAACACCGCCGCCGCGCAGGCGCTGATGACCCTTGTGGGCGTGGACAATTCCGTTGCCTTCCTGCACGCGATGGGCATTGACGATGCGCACATTGACGCAACGCCGTTCGGCTTATCCCTCGGCTCCAGCGGCATCACGCCCATGCAGATGGCGGTTGCCTTCGGCGTGCTGGCGAACGGCGGCGTGTATCAGCAGCCCATCTCCGTCCTCGGCATTTCCGACAGCACGGGCAAGGTCATCTGGGACGGCCACCAGCAGCAGGAGCGTCACCGCGTGTTCAGCGAATCCACGGCGTACATGGTCGTGGACATGCTGAAACAGGCGGTTTCCTCCGGCACGGGCACAAACGCGAAAATCAAGGGGCAGACCGTCGCGGGCAAAACCGGCACGAACTCCGACCAGAAAGGCGTTTTCTTCGCCGGCATGACGGGCTACTACTCCTCCGCCCTGTGGGTTGGGCACGACAACTACAAGGCGCTGTCGTCAAAATCCACCGGCTCCCGCTCCGCCGCCCCGCTGTGGCAGAGCTACATGAGCAAGATTCATCAGGGGCTGTCCAACCGCGACATTCTGGAGGGCAGCGCCAGCGACTACGGCTTGGTGAAGGTGACGACGTGCGCGGTATCGGGGCAGCTTGCCACCGACGCTTGCCGAAGCGACGCGATGGGCTACGGGGTCGTGACGGACTACTGGAAAGCCGGCACAGAACCGACGGTTTCCTGCCAGATGCACACGACGCAGACGATTTGCTCCGTCAGCGGTCTGCTCGCCTCCCCCTACTGCCCGGACACGGTCACGCGCGGCGTGCTGACGATTCCGTCGGGACACCCGCTGGCCTCCTTCATCGGCACGGAATATGAAGATGTGCTGATTGAGTACCTCGGCAGCTACGCGGTCTTGGGCGCAAGCGGCACCTGCCCGTACCACACGAGCGCATCCAGCTCCGGCAGCAACACGATGGTGGAGAACACGCTGATTCCCGATGCGAAGATTCTGCTTTCGCAAGCCTACGCGCAATTGCAGAGCATGGACATTGTAAACGACGCGCAGCGCTACTCCGCGATTCAGTCCGCCATCACGAATCTGGAATACGTCATCTCCCTCCCCGCCCCGACGACGGCGGAAGTTGCGTCGGCAATGGGGCAGCTGACACAGGCGATGGCGGGTCTCTACTAATGGATACACAAACAAACACGGCGGCGGATTCTCTCGCAGAAATCCTCCATGCCCTCCGCGGCATCCGCGCCCCCATCCAGCAAGGCGAATACGACCTGCACGACCTCGTGCGGGCATCCCTTGCGGAGGCGGAAATCCCCTGCGCGCACGAAGTCCCGCTCGCCCCGCGCTGCCGCATCGACCTTGTGTGTCCCGGCGGCATCGGCATCGAAATCAAGCGCGGGCAGCCAGACCGCAAGCGCATTGTGATGCAGCTGACCCGCTACGCCGCGTGCGGGCAAATCAGCAGTTTAATTCTTGTGACTGAGCGGACAGTCGCCGTACCCAATCGAATTCACGGAAAGCCGATTTCGTGCGTATGCCTGAACCGGCTGTGGGGAATTGCACTATGAATGAAGAAGAAGCGGAACTGCTTCCGCCGTACCTGCGCCCGTACCCGCCCTCCGGCGCACCGCTGGGAACGCTGAGCTACAACCGCCGCAGTAAGTGCTGGGTGGTGAAGGGCGACCCGTCGGTGACGGAGGTGTGCAAGCGGCTGTTTCCGGGCAGCGCGGGCAGCCGGCGCGGCGAAGCGCGGTTCACGGCGCACCGGCGGGCGGTCGGCGACCTCTGCTGGCTGATGATGCGCTTTCCGCTGGAAATCAAGGCAAGCGACCGCGCGTTGTGGGAAAAGGCGGTCACGGGCGCGCGGGAATACGCGGTTCGTCAGGCAAAGTTATCGACCATGCCCGTGCGCATGACCCCGCCCGACGGCGCGTTTCTGGGCACGCTCCGCCCGTTTCAGGAGGAGGGGCTGTCGTACCTGTGCAGCCACGACCGATGCCTGCTGGCGGACGAAATGGGCTTAGGCAAGACGGTGCAGGCGCTGGCGTTTCTATCCTCCACCGGTTCATTGCCCGCGCTGGTGATTCCGCCCGCGCACCTGACCCGCAACTGGCAGGAGGAAACGCTGCGTTTCCTGCGGGTGGACGGCAAAGCGCCGCGCGTGCACACGATCCGTGGGCTGAAGCCCTACGACCTGCCGGAAGCGGACGTGTACATCATGCACTATCTGCTTCTGCGCGGGTGGAAGAGCGTGCTGCCGACGCTGCCTTTTCGCTCGGTCATCTTCGACGAAATTCAGGAGCTGCGCCACGCGGGGACGGAAAAGTACTCCGCTGCGTCGCTGCTGTCGGAAAGCTGCGAGCGCGTTATCGGGCTGTCCGGCACGCCGATTTACAACCGCGGCGGCGAAATCTGGAACGTCATCAACATTCTCGACTACCACTTCTTAGGCGACTGGGAGTCGTTCTCGCGCGAGTGGTGCAGCGGCTACGGCAATCAGCTTGTGCTGAAGCCCGATTTGCTCGGCGCGTACCTGCGGCGGGAGGGGCTGATGCTCCGCCGGACGAAGCAGGAGGTGCTGCGCGAGCTGCCGCCGAAGCGCCGCTTGGTGCAGGAGCTGGACTGGAACGACAAGGTATACGCCCAGCTGATGGCGCCCGTGATGCGCGACGTGCTGCGCTGGAAACAGGACGACCAGCTTTCGGCACAGGAGCGGGCGATGCTGGAGGAATCCATCAGCCAGCACGCGCGGCAGGCCACGGGCGTGGCGAAAGCGCCGTATGTGTGTCAATTTGTGCGCGCGCTGCTGGACGGCGGCGAAAAAGTGCTGCTGTTTGCGCACCACCATCAGGTGATGGACATCTACAAGCAGGAATTGAAGGCGTTTTCGCCGGGGTTCATCACCGGGCGGGAGACGACGCTGGCGAAAATGAACGCGGTTGACCGCTTCCAATCCGGGCGGACGGACGTGCTGTGCATCAGCCTGCGCGCGGCAAGCGGTCTCAATCTCCAGCGCGCGACATGCGTGGTCTTTGGTGAACTGGACTGGTCGCCGGCGGTGCATTCACAGGCGGAGGATCGCGCGCACCGCATGGGGCAGGAGGATTCGCTCCTGTGCTACTACCTCGTTGCGCCGCAGGGTTCGGACGCGGTGATGCAGGAAGCGCTGGGCTTGAAGGTCAGCCAGTTTGTGGGGCTGATGGGCGACGCGCCGCAGTCCCCGGAGCAGGCGGAGCAATTCGCGAATCAGGCACGTCGGCATGTAGAAAGGATTGTGGCGCAGATGGGGGACAGCGCCATTTCACCCAACTAACGATAAAAATCAAGCCGCATGGGTGTGCACTGCGAAGGGGTGTCGGGGGCGACCGCAAAGCCCCCGACTCGCGCCCGCAGGCGCGAAATCCCCTGCTTACGGAAAAGACCAGCTATGACTGGAAGCCATGCAGTTCGGTCGCGCCCATTTGGCGCGACACAGCACAGTTGGTCGAATGAGCAGCTTGGGGGCGCGTCTGAGGACGCGCAAAGTTTGGGGCAGGGACGCTTCGCTGCCTGCGCCTTTGTTGACTTCTTCCTTTGAGTAGGTTTGACGCGGAACAGTTGGGGCGTTGCCCCAAACCCCACAAGGGACGCTGTCCCTTGACCCTGCAAGGGGCAATTGCCCCTTGACCCCTTTTCGCGATTGAGTTGAGTTCACTCTCATACTTCTTCCGCGTGTTGCTCTTTTATTTTGTATTAACCTAAGGAGGTTTCTATGCTATATCTCGGCTGCCATCTCTCCGCCAGTGCGGGCTATCTCCACATGGGGCAGGAAGCCATTTCCATCGGCGCAAACACCTTTCAGTTCTTCACCCGCAATCCCCGCGGCGGCACGGCTAAGCCCCTCGACCTCTCAGACGTCGCCGCTTACCTCGACTTCGCCAGCACCCACGGCATCGGGCAAATTGTCGCCCACGCGCCCTATACCCTCAACGGCTGCTCGGCTGACCCCGCCATCCGCGATTTCGCCCGCCGCACCATGCTCGACGACCTCCAGCGCCTTGACCACCTGCCGGGCAATCTGTACAACTTCCACCCCGGCAGCCACGTCAAGCAGGGCGTAGAAGTGGCGACGGAGCAAATTTGTGACATGCTCAACGCGATTTTGTGGCAGGATATGAAAACGACCGTCCTGCTGGAAACAATGGCGGGCAAGGGCTCGGAAGTCGGGCGGACATTCGAGGAGCTGCGCGCGATTATCGACCGCACGGAGCTGAATGACAAGCTGGGCGTGTGTCTGGACACCTGCCACGTCAGCGACGCGGGATATGACATCGTGAACCACTTGGAGGACGTGCTGGCGGATTTCGACCGCGTGATTGGGCTGAATCGGCTCAAAGCCATCCACCTTAACGACAGCAAGAACCCCTGCGGCGCGCACAAAGACCGCCACGAGCAGATTGGCAAGGGGTACATCGGGCTGGAGGCGCTGATGCGCGTGGTCAATCATCCGTCGCTCAAGCACCTGCCGTTCGAGCTGGAGACCCCGAACGACCTCGCGGGCTACGCGGCGGAAATCAAGCAGATTCGGGAGTTGGCAGAATGATGCGGGTGAGTGCGGGCATTGTGCGCTATCCGGACGGGCGAATCCTCATCTGCCGCCGGGGCGAAGGGCGCAAAAACGCGCATTTATGGGAGTTTCCGGGCGGCAAGCAGGAGGCGGGCGAATCACCGGAAGACGCATTGCGCCGGGAATTGCTGGAAGAATTGTCGCTGCCGATTGCGGATGTTTCGCCGCTGTGCCGCCGGGAAGCGCAGGGCATCGCGTTCGACTTCCTGACCGCGACGGCAACGCGCGCGCCGGTGCTGACCGAGCACGAGGGCTACGCGCTTGTGCATCCGGCGGAAATGACGAAATACGTTTTCTGCCCGGCGGATGAAGTCGTGGCGCGCCAAATTGCGTTTGCGAACGTCCGCGCGTGCCTGTGGGACTTCGACGGCACGCTGATGGACACCTATCCCCTGCTGACGGAGGTGTTCGTGCGCATCGCGGCGGAAAACGGGGTGCGTCTGACGGCGGAAAACGCGCTTTCGCTGCTGAAAGGCACGCTGCGGGATGCGTGCGCGGCGCTGTCGGCGCTGACAGATGTTTCTGTGGATGAGCTGCTGAAGGAATGCCGCGCAGCTGAAGCGGAACGCTTGCTGGACGCCCCAAAGCTGCTTTGCGGCATACCGGAATTGCTGCTTGCGCTGCACGAGCGGGGCGTTCGGCACTATGTGGTGACGCACCGTGACCTGCGCTGCCGTGACATGCTGGCGCAGTGCGGGGTGCTGATGCTGATTTCGGGCTTTCTCACCCACGAGGACGGCTATCCGCGCAAGCCCGCGCCGGAAATGGTGCAGGGCTGCCTGCAGCGATACGCCTTGGCGGCGGATGATTGCATCATGATCGGCGACCGTCCGCTGGACACCCGCGCAGGCAAAGCGGCGGGGGTTCGCGGCATCCTGCTGGACGCGGACGGGCGCTTTGCGGGCGAAAAGTCGTGCGAGGCGCGGGCGGAAAATGTCGCGGAAATCGCGGAAATGCTGCTGCCTGACTGGCGCTTGTAACCGCGCGGCAAATTACGACTTTATCTACATGATATATGCACTACGATTGGAGGAATCACCATGCGGAAAATGCTCTGCCTACTGCTGATGCTGGCAATGCTCACGCCGTGTTTGCCAGCCCTTGCGGAGGATACGGACGCGCTGGATGTCATTTTGCTCTCCAGTGCCTCCATCGAGCCGCTGCAGGAGACGCTGCGCCCCGGCAAGGCGGTCACGCTGCGGTTCACATCGCCTGTGGACGGCACGGTCACGCTGCTGCTGCGCAACTCGGAGACGCTTGAAACCGTGCTGCCAGTCGCCAAGGATTACCCCGTCACGGCGGGCGAAAACCAGATGCTGTGGAACGGCACATACGAGGGCGTTTTCGCGCCGGAAGGAATCTACCGGCTTGTGGCGCAGTTTTCCGACGGGTCAGAAGCAGACACCGCCATTCTGGTGGGGCAGATTGCGCCCTTCCTGACCTCCATTTCCGCGCTGGAGAGCACCGAGGACGGCGAAGTGCGTCTCTCCTTCTACGCAAGCGAAAACGGCCGCCTGACGCTGGGGCTATGGGGCGCAAGCTGGTCGCTGCTGGAGAACATTGACATTTCCGCCGGCACGAACGAAGTGACGGTGGACGCAACCGCCCTTTCGCCGGACACCGTCGCAATCAGCCTGACGCTGACGGACGACACCGGCTACTGCTCGAACGAGGAGCATGTGGCAGTGAATCCGGCATCCTTCGGCATCCTGCCGACGGCGACCCCGACTGCCGAGCCATCCCCCACGCCGACGGCATCCCCCACGCCGACGCCGTCCCCCACGCCGACGGCATCCCCCACGCCGACGGCAGTTCCGACGCCATCCCCCACGCCGTCGCCCTCGCCCACACCCTCGCCCACGCCGACCCCGAACATCACCTTCACGCCGTCCTACGGCAGCCCGTATGAATTCCCGTCCGACGCGCCCGCGTCCTACTGGAACACGCCGATGGACTACACGGACGAAGCGGCTGTCTGGGCGATGCTGACCGCGCCGATGACGGTGGTCAAGGGTGACGGCCGCACGCAGGTGCGCATCCGCAAAGAGCCGGACAGCAAGAGCGCCGCCATCGGCATCCTGACCCGCGCGACGCAGGGCATCCGCGTGATTGAGACGCTGGACAACGGCTGGTCGCTGATTGAGTGCTACTCCTCCTCCTTCGCGGACAACACGGTGAAGGCGTGGAACCTGCTGGTGCAGGGCTACGTCGAAACGAACACCCTGACGACCGTGGAGTGGGACAGCAACGACAAGTACGGCTTAGTGGTGGACAAGCTGACGCAGCGCCTGTACGTCTACGAGGACGGGCACCTGATTTCGACGCTGCTTGTCTCCACGGGACTTGCGAACGCGAAGCAGCCGTTTAACGAGACGCGCTCCGGCGAGTACATCATCGGCAGCTTCACGGGCGAATTCACCAGCGGCAACCTCTACTGCGGCATGGGGCTGCGCTACAACGACGGCGACCTGCTCCACGAAGTGCCGCACACCAAGCGCGCCGACGGCTCAAAGTCATACGCCTACAACGAACCCAAGCTCGGCACGCGCGCCAGCCACGGCTGCATCCGCGTTCAGCGCCTGCGCAACACGGAGGGGCTGAACATGAAGTGGCTGTGGGACAACCGGAAGCATCTGGGCCGCATGGTCATCTGGGAGGACTGGCAGGGGCGGCAGATTCCGATTCCGGACGACGACACCGTGCTGTACTACAACCCCAACGGCGGCTCGTACTACCACCGCGCCGACACCTGCTACTCTGTGACGAAGGACAACGTGACGTTTGAATCCTTCACCTATGCGCAGCTGGACGAAGAACCGTACAGCAAGCTGGATTTCTGCCCGTACTGCGCGCCCGCGATGCGCAAGGCGGACATTGAAGCCATCAACGCCCAGTACGTCTTCGGCGGCGACCACGACCCGATTCTCACCGCCGCGCGTCAGCCCTATTTCGACTATATCGCCAGTCTCGATCCGCCGGAAGCGACCGAGACCCCGGCGCCATGAGGTAACGCATGAACATCGTCGATTACGTCATCATCGGCATCATTGGCATTTCCGTGCTGTTCGGGCTGTATCGCGGCTTCATCGCCAGCGTGCTGAACATGGGGTGCGGGCTGATGTCGTTCCTCGCGTCCTTCTGGGTCAGCCCGAAGCTCGCCGCCGCCGTGCAGTCCAACCAGTCTTTTCTCAACATGCTGCTGCACTACACGGATGCATCCAGCCGCATCGGCGACCTTGAAACCGCCATCACGAACGTCGCGACGCTCACCAGCCAGAGCATCAACAGCATTCTGGAGAAGGTGAACCTGCCCGCGCCGCTGGACACGCTGCTGCGCGTGAATCTGGAGAACAACGTATACGCCTCGTCGGGGCTGTCCACCGTCTCCGATTACGTCAGCCAGACGATTTTGCAGGCAAGCATCAACATCATCTGCTTTCTCGTCAGCTTTTTGGTGCTGTACATTGTCCTCGCCATCGTGCTGAACCTGCTCAAGGCGGTGTTCCGCTTTCCCGTCCTCAAGCAGCTCAACGGCTTGGCGGGCGGCGCGTTCGGCTTCCTCCGCGGATTGCTCGTCTGCCTCGTGCTCTTCACGCTCGTTCCCCTCGTGCAGACGGTCATCCCGCTGGACATGGTGAACGACCTGATTGCCAAGTCAACCCTCGCGCCGATTTTCTCCAACGGCAACCTGATTCTCGCCATCATGAACGGCAAATTGTAAAATTTTTTGCGGAAGAAGGAAACGAAACGGCGTTGACGAACGTCTAATTACATGGGGGAGGCGCAAGGGGCGTTGCCCCTTGACCCCAGCAGGGACGCTGTCCCTGCACCCTGCAAGGGGCAATCGCCCCTTGACCCCTTTTCGCGATTGCATTGGTTACACTTCCATACTTCTTCCGCGTGTTTATCCACAGGATACCCACACGTTCCCCTGCTTCCCTACTTGCGGCAAAAAGCAATCAACATCGGAAAAAAATTCCCTTGCAACCCTAACGACAAGCCTTCAAGGAGGTGCAACAACCTTGAAACCCACCCAGCGCATCGGTGCAATGCTTCTCATCAGCAGTATGCTGCTGACAGGCGTTTCCGTGGCGGAAGAGCCGTCGAATCCTCCCGCAGCGACGGAAGCCTTGGTGACTGCCGCTCCGACGGAAGCGCCGACCGCGACCCCCGCTCCCGAAAATCCGACGGAAGCGCCAACCGCGACCCCCGCTCCCGAAAATCCGACGGATGCGCCGACCGCGACCCCCGCTCCCGAAAATCCGACGGATGCGCCGTCTGCGACCCCCGCTCCCGAAAATCCGACGGATGAGCCGTCCGCGACGCCCGACCCCGAAAATCCGACGGAAGCGCCGACCGCGACTCCCGCTCCCGAAAATCCGACGGACGAGCCGACCGCGACGCCTGACCCCGAAAATCCGACGGACGAGCCGACCGCGACACCTGACCCCGAAAATCCGACGGACGAGCCGACCGCGACGCCCGCTCCCGAAAATCCGACGGACGAGCCGACCGCGACACCCGAAATTCCGGCGTGCGACGTGGAAGGGTGCGCGCACATTTCGCAGGACGAAAACGGGCTGGATTACCCGCTGTGCCGTTACGGGCGGTACCTGCTGGACGAAGAGGACGCTTACAGCGTGGCGACGCTCTCCAACGATTTGCGCATTGTTGACCTCAACCGCGCCGACGTGACGTTCTACCGCAGCGGTCAGTACGCGCTGATTGGCGACCGCAAGGGCGCGGCGGTGCGTGTGGTGAAGAACCGCGCGGCAATTCTGGAACTGCGCGGCGCGTCCATCGACACGCTGACGGTGGAAGCGAACGCCGTCGTTTACATCCGCGCGGCGGACAATTCGCTGGCATCTATCAAGAAACTGGAAGTTGCATCCGGCGCGGCGGTGATTTTCTCCGAGGGCGGCGCAATTTCGATCGGAACGGTCAACAGCAAGGGCGACATTTCCGTCGAAGGCACGAACCTCTTTGCCGATTTGACGGAAATGAACGGACGCGCGCGCTATGCGTTCTCCGCGTCCGGCGTGCAGAGCGTCCTCGTTGAGGGCGAAAGGTACGCATGGTCTGTCACGCCCGATGCCGACGGCAAGCTGTATCTGTGGCTGAAGCGTCCGGGCGAGGGAATGCAGTGGACGGCGACCGTCACGGAAGGCACGATGACCCTCCGCCAGACCGCCAAGGCCCCCAGCGGCGACGCGGGCAGCATCACCCCCGGCGAACGCAACACGCTCAAATCCGGCACGGTGTACACACTGTCCGGCGACATTGCCGAGGGTACGGTGCTGGAAATTATGGAAAGCGGCGTGACGGTCATTCTCGACGGCACGACGAGCGCGGGTACGCTGATTGAGGCGGGCGCGCCGTATGACCTGATTGTGCGCGGCGACACGATTCTGGACGGCCGCGGGCAGATGCCGCTGATGGGCAGCGCACCGAAAATCACGGTGGATGGGCTGCTAAGCGTGCAGGGACAGCTGCCGAACGGAACGCAGGTGCTCTCCGGCGTGGTGATTTGCTCCGACGCGCCCGACGGCTACACGGCGTGGGCCATTTCCGTCCCGCTGGCGCGCCAGAAGGTGACGCTGGACGGTACGGCGATGCCCCTGCTGATGACCCCCGCGGGCGAGCTGCTCCTCCCCGCCCTTGCGGATGACGCAACCTACTCCATCAGCGCCGACGCGGACACCATCGTGATTGAAACCGTCCACGCGCAGGTGCTGACGTTCAACCTGTCCGAAAATGCGCCGAATGCCGACGCGGGCGACGCAAGCCGCTTCATCGTCAACGGGCAGAACGGGTATCTGGACGGCGCGATTCACTCCTCCGGCACGGCGGCGAGCGCAACCCTGCGCAACGTGCAGCTGAACAGCGCTTCGAGCGTCCTCCGCGTCGAAAACGGCGCACTCTCCGCGACGCTAACGGGCAGCTGCGCGCTGCTCAGCGACGGCGCGCCGATTGCACTTGACAACGCGCAGGTGTCGCTGAATGTCGAAAGCGGGCGGCTCGTGCTGCGGAATCAGAACGACCTGACCGGCATCACCCTGCGCGGCAACGTGCGCGTGGAGCCGGAAAGCGACGCGCCGCACACCGTCGTCACCATCCGCGACGCACAGGGCAACCCCGTGCCGAACAAGGCGCTGACGGTCGTCATCGGCGGCAGCCAGTACCGCTACACAACGCACTTTGACGGAACGCTGCAGCTCTGGGGCTTCGGCGACCTGACCGGGCAGGACATTGCCGCCACCGACGGCGAAACGGTGTACTCCGCCGTCATCGCCGGAAAGTCGAGCAGCGCCGTGACCGGGCTGGAAATCAGCGACATTGCCGCCACCGACAACGAGGACGGCACGCTGACCATCACCTTTCAAACCACAGGCGCAAAGAGCGCGGGCGTGCAGGTGTACGCGGGCGAAGCGCCTGCCTCCATGCCCGACACCTACCGCGCCGACGCCAAGCAGTACGCTGCGGACGGCAATTCCGTCACCATCAGCGGACTGAACACCGGCGACGTGGTCATCTACCGCGTGTACGCATCGGCGGAAGAGAACGTCACGCTGACGGAAAGCAACGCGGACGGCTTCTCCTTCAGCGAGGAGTGCTTCCACGTCCACCGCGTCAAGTGGGTGCCGAGCCGCACCGCGAACACCACCTACAACGCCATGACCTACCGCCCGCGCATGACCTTGCCCGAAACGGCGAGCATCACCTACTCCGGCAACAACCTTGTCGGCGGGCTGCCCTTCTACGTCGGCAGCTACGTCATGCACGTCAAAATCCCCGAAGGCGACCCGATCTATCTGCCGGGGACGGTGGATGTCGCCTTCAGCATCCAGAAAATCCCGCTGACCATCTGCCCCGACGCGAATCAGCAGAAGAACGAGGGCGAGGCTGACCCGGCGCGGTTCACGTTCACGTCGATTGGGCTGCTGGATGGCGACGTGGTCAGCGGCATCCTGAAGCGCGAACCCGGCGAGGAAGCGGGCAACTACAACTTCGTGCTGACCGGGCTTTCCGCGGCGGATTACTACACGCTGCGCCTGATGGACGACGCGCCGCAGTTCACCATTCTGCCGACCGAGCCGTCTTGGTGGGGCGGCGGCGGCGAACGCCTGAACCCGGTGCAGCAGGTGATTGAGCGCTCCGACGGGCGGAAGATGTTCGTCACCATCACGACGCAGGAGCAGCTGGTACTCTCTTACAGCGAGCTGGGCAGCGTCGTGCGCAACACGGCGGACGACCAGCCGCGCCCCTTCACCCCCTCGCTGACGTGGAACAAAAAGACGGACGAGGTGCTGCTGCGCATCAGCGCGGAAGCCGAGCTGAACAAGGACGCGGGCTACGTCACCGACTCCTACGGCAACCCGGTGTACGGCGCGCGCACGCTGCGCTTCGGCTACATGAGCCTGCGCTACATGAACAACGCCGGCATTGACGCCATCAGCTTCTCCAACAAGAACGCCGCGGTCATCCTGCGCCTGTCGGACTTCCTCTCCGCGGACATGGAGAAGGCGATTAAGCAGGCGGGCGGCAACCTGACGACGACGCTCTTCCGCGTGACGATTGAGCCGGTGGATCTGCCGGACGGCGCGGTCACGGGCGGCTGGAACATCCGCACGGAAATGGTGATTGACCGCAAGCCCACGGATATCAGCGGTCTTTTGCCGAACGCGCAGGTCGCCGTGGACATGGAGGTTGTCGCTAAGCTGCTGACGAACCTTGACCGCTACGACGAAAAGACATTTGACAAGCACTTCACCCTCCGCCGCGGCGCGCAGACGCAGGAAAGCGTATTCATCGCGCCGTATCAGGACGACGAGCTTGAGAAAGTCGCCTATCCGAGCGTGCTCTTCGCAAGCCGCTATCTGCTCATGCCGCTGGCGGAAAGCGGCGTGGTGGATGTGGTGATGGTGCCGATTGAGGAAGACGCAGCGGATGGTTCTGCCGGGTAACGGATTCCAGACACAGCAAAGCCCGCACGGGGGGATGAACCTCGTGCGGGCGATTTTTGTGGGGTTATTTGACTTGCTCCAGCCCAACATCCGCGCCGGTGTCGATTTCCGTTGGGTGATAATCGCCCTGATAGGCGGCGTAGAGGTCGTCGAGCGTCTGTGGACGGGGCGGCTTGTGGTCAATCGGCTGTTTATCGGTATTTGGCATCGTGATTTATCCCCCTTCTGGAAATTTACGGCGGATGAGGTCATACCTTGCGCACCAGCACGCCCTCCCCCTTCACGCACTGCGAAGAGGGAGGGCGCATTCATTTCCGGGAATCACCTTACTCCTTCCCGCCGCCGACCGCAACGCCAGCAATGATGAACTTGCTGAGGAAGAGGTAGACGATGATGACGGGGAGAATCGAGAGGGCAATCATCATATAGACCTGCCCCATGTCGAACTTCAGGAAGTCAGCGCTGCGGAGCTGAGCAATCAAAATCGGCAGCGTCTTTTTGTTCGCGGAGTTCAGAATCAGGGCGGGGGTGAAGTAGTTGTTCCACGCGCCGACGAAGGTGAAAATCGCCTGAACCGCCAAAGCGGGCTTAATCATCGGCAGAACGATGCGGTTGAACGTGCCGAACTCGCTGCTGCCGTCGATGCGGGCGGCTTCGATGACCTCCAGTGGCAGGCTCGCCTGCATGTACTGGTACATGAAGTAGAACACCGCGGGGCTGGCGATAGACGGCAGGAACAGCGGCAGGAGCGAATCCTTCAAGTTCATCTTGCCCATCAGCTGCACAAAGCCCAGCGCGGAAACCTGCGTCGGCATCGTCATAATCAGCAGGATGAAGGTAAGGGCGAGCGCGCACCCCTTGAAGCGGTACGCGTGAATGCCGAACGCCGTCAGCGCGGAGAAGTAGCACGCAAAAATCGCCGTCATGGCGGAAACGATGAGCGAATTGCGCATACCAGAGATAATCGGGATGTTCGCGTTGTTTATCACCTGCGTGAAGTTGTTGCACAGCGACGTCCACGAACCCGGCAGGAACGAGAAGCCCTTCTGGATATCCGCGTGCGGGCGGGTTGCGTTGATGATGAGGACGTAGAAGAAGAACAGGCACAGCGCGCAGAGCAGAATCAGCACCGCATACGCCACAATGCGCCGCGCGGTCAGCACCGCATGGGCGCCGGTCTGCTGGTCTTTTGTCTTGGGCTGCACTTTCATCGTTGCCTGACTCATGCCGCTTTGCCTCCCTTCACAGCCTTCGCCGCTTTCACGGGCTTGGGCTTGCGTTCATCATCGCCGCGCGTCGTGCGCATGATGACCACGCACAGCACCGCGCAGATAACAAACATGATGGCGGACACCGCGCCCGCACGGCCGTAGTTCTTCGACGTGCCGATGAAGTTGTTCAGATACATGACGACGGTCATGGAGGAGCGAACCGGGTCGCCCTTGCCGTTGGTCAAAATCTGCGGAACGTCGAACATCTGCAGGCCGCCAATGAGGGACGTGACGAGCGTGTAGACGAGGATGGGGCGAATCAGCGGCAGGGTAATCTTCCAGAACGTCTGATTCGGGGTCGCGCCGTCAATCTGCGCCGCCTCGAACATGGAGGGGCTGATGCCCATCATCGCCGCCATCAGGATGATGGTGGTGTTGCCGAACCACATCAGGAAGTTCATCAGCGCGACGAGCGAACGCGTGCCCCAGATATTCGAGAGGAAGCGGATGGGTTCGCCGCCGAGTGCCTGAATCATGTTGTTGACCGGGCCCTGATCAGCGAAGAGGGCGAAGAACAGCATGGCGAACGCGGACGCCATAATCAGGTTGGGCATGTAGATGACGGTCTTGAAGAAGCCTTGGCACTTCAGCTTCAGGCGGTTATCGGTGAACCACGCCGCCAGCAGAAGCGAGAAGACAATCTGCGGGATGAAGCCCATCAGCCACATGATGATGGTGTTGCCGAAGTATCTGGGCAAATCCTTGGAGAAAACGTACAAGTAGTTCGTCCAGCCGACGAATTTCGGGCCGACCTGAATCAGACCGCCCTGCTTGAAGAAATACTCAAAGAAGCTGTAATAAATCGTCGAGACGAGCGGGTAGAGCTGGAACAGCGCAAACACGATGAAGAACGGCGCGATGAACACATAGCCCCATTTGGCATAGCTGACGGAGCGGACTTTCTTTTTTGCTCCCTGCATCCGGAATCACCAATCCTTCCTACGTTCGTTTGCCCCAATGATGACCTCTGGCATCCGGCGGGCGTGGGGATTTCGCTGCCAGAGGTCACCATTGGAACAGAATACAATTTTCTTCGTAAAGCAAGCAGGGACGGGCGCAATGCCCGCCCCTGCCGCTTGGTTTGTGGTGCGAATTACTCCGCGTCCGGCCACTGGAAGTTCACCAGTTCCGGATACTTTTCGGAGATGATGCTCTCGAACTGCGCCTTGGCTTCGTCGATGGTGGCGTTGCCGTCGAAGTAGTTCTTGAACGCGCCCTGGAAGGATTCGTTCAGACCCTGGTCATAAGCAGAGATGTTGCTCATGTCGATCTTCGGAGCCGCTTCCGCGAACAGGGCAATGTGGTTCTGGCCGCCGAGGAAGGCAGAGGAGTAGTTCTGCGCCAGCTCGTTCATAGCCGCCACGTTGTTGGTGTAGTCCTGCGTGTCCTCGGTAATCTTCTTGGCGATCGCCGCGTCGCAGGTCAGCTTCTGCATAACGTCCTTGATGGTCGCCACGTTGTCGGTGCCGGCAGCCGCGCAAATCCAGGTGCCGCCCCAGTAGTAAGCCTGCGGGCCCTGGCAGACCGCGTAGTCGCCATAAGCGCCGTTGCCGACTTCTTCCTTGCCGCCGTTAGCGACGGAAGTTTCCAGAGAGTTGCCCAGCAGGGTGAAGTTGATGCCCCAAGTGGAGTAGAAGAAGCCGAAGACCTTGCCGGTCGGGCCCTGATCAGCCGCCCAAGTCGCGTCCCACAGGGAGGACTTGTGGTTGTAGCCCTTGTCGGTGTACAGCTTGGTCTGGTCAACCCACTTCATCAGGTTCGCGTCAACGACCACGGTTTCGCCGTCGTCAGCAACCCACGGAGCGGACACGTTGTTGGAGAAGGTGCGGTACGCATCGTCATAGCCGGAGAGCATGTAGTAGCCCTTCGCAGCCGCCTGCTCAGCGACAGCGTTGAACTTGTCCCAGTCAGCCAGCGCTTCCTGCACTGCATCGGGATCGTCGGTGCCCAGCACGTCCTTGGCGATGGAGCGGCGATACGCGAACAGGCCGGGGGTCGCCTGCCAGGTGACAGCCTTCAGCTTGCCATCAGCGGAGGTGGCGATTTCCTGCGTGTACTTGTACTGGCCGCCCAGATCTTCGTCCGTCAGGCCGATGTCCGCCTTCACGTCCAGCGTGTAGGGGGAATCGACGTACTTCAAAGCGTAGTCAGCTTCGATCAGGAAGATGTCGATCTTGTCGTCAGCCGCGGCGGATTCCTGCGCGCGCAGGGCTTCGTCCAGCTTGTTCTGGTAGTTGTTGCCCTCGTTGGGGTTGATCGTCCACTTGACGATGGTGCCATCGTTGAGGGTGGTGGTGGACTTATCCTCAGCAATTTCCTTCACTTCGGGATAGTAGGCGTTGAAGCGGCTCTGGAATTCATCGTTCCAGCACCAGATGTTCAGCACCTTGCCCTCGGCGGTTTCCGCCGATGCCAGCGTGGCCGGAACGACCATCATCAGGCACAGAAGCAGAGCGACGAGCTTTTTCATAGGATTTTCCTCCTCTTTAATAGGCGGGTTGTGCCCGCTATATTTCCAGCGGCTTCCCTGCCGCGGGAATACGATGTGGGGTGATTTTTTCCGCCTCCTCTTGCGGAAAAAATCAGCTGTTGGCGGCGTCTGTCTTCACCGGGCAGATGCCCATGGATTCGCCCTCCAGCAGCTTAACCGGAATTGTTGCGGTTTCGCTGCCAGCGGTGCGCAGGTTCTCGATGCGGTCAATCAGGAATTCCGCCGCCTGTGCGCCGATGCGCTTGGTATCCTGCTCGATGGTGGTCAGCCGCGGCTGAAGCATCTGCGTCAGGCGGATGCCATCGTATCCAGCCAGGGACAAATCCTCCGGCACGCGCAAGTTCAGCTGTTTTGCTGCCTGCATCGCGCCCAGGGTCGAGTGGTCGTCCGGCAGCAGGATACACGTCGGCGGGTCAGGGCGGTTCATCAGGTTCAGCACCGCCTGCATACTCGTGGCGGGGTTGTCGTAGAGCGCCTCGACGACGAAGTCCGGGTTCACGCTCAGCCCATGCTCCTGCATCGCGCGGTAGAAGCCGATGATGCGGTTCTCCGTGACGGAGGATTTTTCGCCGTGGACATACGCGATTTTGCGGTGTCCCTTCTGATAAGCGGCATCCACCAGCAGCTTGAGTCCGCCGATGTTGTCCGACAGCACGCACGAGCGGTTGTTGAAGCTGTGGTCGATGGTGACGACGGGCAGATTGCTGTCCACCAGCTCAATGACCTCCGGCGCGTAGAAATCGGCGCAGACGACGCACACACCGTCTACATTGCGGTATCGGCAGTGCTCCAGATAGGTCATGCCCGTCCACCCGATGTGGTGGTTGATGAAGGTGATGTCGTACCCGCGCTTCTCCCCCGCCGACTTGAACGCATCCAGCACGGAGGCGAAGAAGCTGTGCGTCAGACCCGTGCCGCGCTTTTCTTGGAACAGAACGCCCAAGTTGTAGGAGCGGTTGGTTTTGAGCGTGCGGGCGATGGCGTTGGGGTAATAGCCGATTTCACGCGCCGTGCGCTGCACGAGTTCGCGGGTTTCGAGGCTGATGTCCGCGTAGTTGTTGAACGCCTTGCTGACAGTGGAGATGGACAGGCCGCACTTTGCGGAAACATCCTTGATGGTCACGGCCATGGGCGCCCCTCCTTTCGTCTTTGCTGGAAGCGCCGAGGCGGGTTAGCGTTCTGCTTCCGGGACATGTGATGCTCACGAACCCGTTCGGCTTTTTGCTAAACCGGTTTCGTGATGGTTAGAGTATACACCACCCGCGCGAAAAAATCAAGTGTTTTCATGTGTTTTTTTATAAAAATTTTTTCCGGATTCTCCATTCCTCGCGTTGTAAACGTTTTCATTCCTGTGTTTTCAAGGGTTTGCGGGATTTTTTACGAAATCGTTTCGACCGATTCTCGAAATCGTTTCAGCAGGAAATTTCGGTCAAAAAACGACCATCCAGTCGGATTTGCTGGATGGTCGCAGGGAGGATTTTCGGTTTTGGGGATTTTGCCGGACGGTGCGCGGGCATTGCGGTCGAAAGCGCGCCGTCAGGCTGCACGCGCCCTGATTGCCAATGCGGATGCGCCCGTCCGCCAGCTGCTCATTCCACTTCTTCCAGCTTCCGCAGTGCCCGCTTCGTGTTCTCTCCCGCCCGAAGCTGCGCCCCGACCCGCCGCGCGTTCGCCGCGTATCGCTGGTAGTCCTCCTCCGGCATCGTGCGAATCAGCTCCGGCAGCTCGCGCAGGCTGTTCAGCGCCACGCCGACCTGCTCCCGCGCCACAAAATCCGCCGCCGCGGCGTTCTTCGCAACAATCACCGGCAGTCCACCCGCGAGGTATGTTGACAGCTTGTGCGGGCTGTTCAGCAGGGCGTACGCGCCGTACAAACCGGTCAGCCCGTCAAGGCTGTCGCCGTCCCACACGATGCCGAACGCGCCCGAAATCGTCTCCGGCAGCTTCTCCGGCGCAATTTCGCCGTGGTATTCGATGCGCGTTGAGTCGCTTCCTGCCCAGTTTGTGCCATATAATTGCCATTCCAGCGGAACTTTGCCAATATCTTTCAGGTATCCGCTCTTGTCCGCGGCGAGGTTGCCCGCAATCGCGACCATGCGGCTCTTCTCCCGCACGGGGATTTTCCCTTCTGACAGGCAGTCAAACGCTTCCATCAGAATCATCGGGCACGTCACGCCCACCGTCCGCAGGTAGCTTTCCATCCGCTGACTGTGCACGATGAGCGCCTCGAACCCCGGCAGCAGCAGCTGGTCGCTCCCGCGCGCGGCGCTTCCCCCAATCCGCCGGAGCGAGTCGAGGTCGTGCACGAGCGCGGCGGTTTTCACGCCCTTCCAGCGCAGCAGGTGCAGCGCCAGCCGCGCCACGCCGTAGCCCTTGACCGGGAAATACGGGTACTGCACGAGCAGCAGGTCGCCCTGCCGCATCCGGTAGAACGCGCGAACCCAGTCGCCAAGCGTCTTTGCGCCGACTTGGATAGCCTGCCAGGCGCTGCCATTTGCGCTATCCGGCGCGTGGAGCACGAACGGCGCGTATCCCATTTCAGCGGCGATTTGCTCGATGTCCGCGCGCGCCTTGTTCAGCGCCGGCACGCCCGATGCGCTCGTTTTCGGGGTCATCAGGAAGCGCCGCTGAAACCGTTTTCTCTCCGTCAGGGCGATGAGCTTGTCCTCCAGCCGCTGCGCCGCGGTGCCTATGTCGTAGCCCGCGTCGGCGATGGTATGCGCCTCGTCGCGGCGGATTTCGTGGCGTTCCAGCATGTTCAGCATATGTTCCGCCCAAATCGCCGGATCTTCCGCCGGAATAAACTCCACGTTTCGCGTCAGCTTCGTTTCCCTCGGCACGCTGTCGGATAACAGGCACGGCAGCCCTGCCGCCTGCGCTTCCAAAGCCGCCATCCCGAATCCCTCAAAGTGCGACGGCATGACGAACAGGTCGAACGCCTGCAACAATCGGTTGACGTCATCTCGATTGCCGAGGAAGAGGACTTCCCGCTCGATGCCGAGGGTGACGGCTTTCGCCTCCAGCTCCGTCAAATCCGGGCCATCGCCGACGAGCACGAGCCGCGCTTTCTCTTCGCGCTCATGCAGGTGGCGGAAGGCGTCCAGCAAGAATGTTTGGTTTTTCTGGTACTGCAAGCGCCCAACATGACCAACTACGAGGCAATCTTCCAGCCCATACTGCTCGCGAACCTCGCGCCGAATCTGCTCCGAGAAGCGGAACATCTGCGCGTCAATGGCGTTCGGGATGACCTCACAGGGCAAATCCATGGCGGGGCACGCCCACTTCGCGCTCTCCATCGAGCACGCCCAAAGGACGTTGGCGTAGCGGCTGAGCGAATGGTGATTGACCCGATGGAGGAAGCCCTGCACATGTCCGATGACTGATTTATCCATATTTCGCGGATTATGGCAGTGCGCGATTCGCACCGGAATGCCCACCTCCGCGGCCTTTTTCAGCGGCGTCATGTCGTTGAACATGCACTCATTGTCCCAGATAATATCGTATTCGTGCCCATGTTCGCGGAAAAAGTCGTTGACTTCCCGATAATAGCGCATCACATCGCTGCTCCGCCGGGTAATTGTGTATATTTTCCCGATTTTTTCCGCTTCTTTTTGGCACGCAATCGGGCTAAAGCGGCACAAAAAGTCGAATTGAACGCGTTCGCGGTTCATTTTTCCACAATACGCCATCAAAAAATGCTCAATTCCGCCCGTCGTCGCCGTCCAGCCCACGACAAGCACCCGCAGTGGTTTCATCGTCATACTTCCTTTCATAAGCGAAGGAGACGCGAGGGGACGCTCTCCCCTTCGATCCCCTGCAAGGGCTTCGACCCTTGACCCATTCGCGCGATTTCGTTGGCTACGTTTGCATAGAGCTTCCGCGTGCTGATTTTGCGTTGATTTACAATCTGCTGATGTCGATTGGCAAATACGCTGTCTACCATTTTCGCCATCATCGGCGTGCAAGCGCAGATGTGCCATGACTTTCCAACCGATGAAAGCGTCGCCGCAGCGACGGATAAGGTCGTCCTGCCCGCGATAACCCGCAAGTTACTGCTGATTTGCCCCTCGCCGTCCGCAGCACGTCCTGCCGCGAAAAATCTCTACCTATTATATTGCGCTTTCTGCCGACGCACACGCCTGCTGATTCTGCCTTCGCCGAATCAGAATCGCCCGCCTTGCCAGCGGATACAGCCCGCACCGCAGCATGAGCAGCACCGCCTGCGCCTTTGACCGCGGCAGCCACCGCACACGGCGCAAATCCGCGCGGAACGGTTCCCGGCACAAGCGGCGAATCGCCCCGCACTGGCGCAGCCCGTCGCGAAAGCAGCCCTCCTGCACCACCCCGTGCGTCAGCAACAGCAGCAGGTGCATCAAGCGGTACTGTGCTGCCGCGTCCGGCATGTCCAAATAGTTTAATGTTGGCTGTGCCGCCGTGAGCGTTCGCAGATATTCGCGCACCACGTCTGCCGCGCTGTGCACCGCCGAATCCGCCCGCAAATGGTAGCAATAGGCGTTCACCTGCGCCAGCGCAACGGTTTTCGCGCCGTGCAGCACCCGCATCATCCACTCGCCATCCTCCCCAAGGCGCAGCGATTCGTTGAACCTCTCGTTACATATTTCCCGCCGCAGCAGCCAGCCGTGCGTGTGTAAATGCACGGTTGGATTTCGCAGCGCCAAGTCCAGCATATCACGCGAAGGGAGGGTTTGAACGGTGCATTGCGGCACATCAGGGGCTTCCGAACGGGTCACAAGGCCCTGAATCGCTTGCGAATCCCCCGCAAGGGCGAGCAGATTGCCGATTGCGTCGGGCAGCAGCACGTCATCCGCATCAAGAAAAGTGAGCCATTCCGACGCTGCCGCTTGTAACCCTGCGTTTCGTGCGGCAGAGACCCCGCGGTTTTGCTGATGAATCACCGCAATGCGCGGATGGTGTGCCAGCTCGTCGCACAAGCGCGCTGTGCCGTCGGTGGAGCCGTCGTCCACAAGGAGGATTCGCACGTCCCCCTGCATGAGTGCAGACGTAACCGCAAGTTCAAGCGTATCAAGTGCATTGTACACAGGGATGATGATATCGACCATCGGATGGCTTCACCTCCCAAAGCGCAAATTTGTAACCATTCGTTATTTCGGAAGCGCTTGTGGCTTCAGCCGCCGCGCCTGTGCATCCACCGCGCCCATCAGCAGGCAGAGCCAATAGAGCATTGGCGAACCCGTCGAAAGCATCGTGAAGCAGTCCACCAACTCGCAAACCAGCAGGTAAATTACCGGGAGAGGCAGCATCAGCACCCAAAGCGACTGATTGCGCTTGGAAATTCGCGCTGTCTGGACGAGGAACATGGCAATCACGGTCAGCAGAATCAGCAGACCGGGAATCCCCCAGCTGACAAGCGTCTGTAAGTACAGATTGTGCGCATGTTGGAAGTATTTCGTGCCCGGTTCAGTGTACAAATTCATCATTCCTGCCGCCAGCGGCGCGCTTGTGCCCGTCAGCAGCAGCTCCGGCTGTGCTTTGAGCAGGCGAAGCGCCCCCTTCCAAATTCCCCAGCGTCCGTTGAATGCGTCCGTAGTGTCAATGCTGCGGTGGACGGGTGTGCTGTCCAATGTAACTTCCTGTTCAGCGGATGCTTCCGGCATCAGGTGCGCCGGGAACTCCAGCAGGTTCACGTTGTCCAGCGGGCCGGGCGCGACGGACGAGGCAAGCAGCGTCAACACCCCCGTCAACAGCCCATAGCAGAGGATAATCCCCGCCGCCGTCAGCATAGGAAGTATAAGCCTATGGTTTAATTTCGACGGCATATGCGCCTTCGCACCGAGGAGCGTCCACGCACAGAAGCCCGCCGCGACGCCGAGCGCCACGAACGCCGTCCGGCAATCCGTCAGCGCGAGCGCGCCGCATTGTACCAGAATTGCCATCACACAGGCAATTTTCGCCCGTTTCGTGCGGCTCAGCGCGAACAAAATCGCGGTCAAAAGCACGGTCATGCCCATTTTTGCGGCGGCGGTCGTAACGTAAGCGTTCAAATACAGGCGGTGGTCGCCGAGGTTCATGCCGATGTACCACGTCCCCTTCATGCTGAAAACGGCGTGACCGCTGATTGCCGCCCACAAGCCGATGGCTGCTTGACAAGTAATTGCGGTCGTCCAGACGGCTATCGTTCCCTTCAAAAACTGCCGAAAACGATTTTCGGTAAGGCAACTCGGCAGCGGCGCAAGCACAAGGAACGCAATGATGCCCTCCTTGAGGTACTGCCACTCAGCCGCAAGAACGTTTTCACCGCGGATGGCGCTCATCAGCAGCATCCAGCCAAGCCCCGCTGTCATCGTCCAGACAAGCGGGGAGCGCTTTTTCCAGCCCAAAATCAGCGAAAGAATGGCGGCAATGATACCAAAGTCGCCCAGATACGGCATAATGGTGAACATCCATGAAAATTCTGTCATTCGCGCGAGGTTCCACCAGAGGTAGCCCGCCGCGACTGCCATATAACCCCAGCGGGCAATCCGCCGCCCCGTTTCCTGCTTCATGCGCCACCTCCGCGTTCATTTCAACCTATATTATAGCATTTTTTTGCAGCTTGCGCAAGTGGGCGCGTTCTTGCTGAATTCATCACGAAAATAGTTATGATTTATATTCTAATTGCTGATCTTTTACGAAACCATATGTTTCGTAAAACTCGCGTTTCAGCAGCAGAAAATCCTCCATGCGCCGCAATAGGACGTACAGCAGCGCCCTATCCTCGAACTCGCCACGCGTTGCGGGAAGCGGCTGACGCTGCATCTCTGCCAGCAGGCCGTGCAGGGCGGACAACAACGATGTGCAGTCGTTTTCACGGTCATACTCGACAAAAATGCGGCCAATCAGCGCCCGAACCTCGGCTTCCTGCGGCGGATGTCCCTGTACTTTTTGTGCGTCTTTCGTGACTTGCAGCAGGATTCTCCGCTGCTGGCGGCGCATGTCGATATAATGAATCTCGCGCGTGGGCGCGTCGGTTAGGCTATTTTCGGCGTTTTTCGCGGCACATTCGTCTGCCTGACGGAGCGTCTCACCCAGCAAAATCAAGGGGTTACGCGCATCCGCCGCTTCCGCAAGCGCCCGCAGCGCAGTCCGCATCTGCTCATCCGCCTGACGAAGCAATGCGTCCAGGCGCCTTTCGTCCGGGTGCAGGTGCAGGTTCGTCAGGATGCCGCAGGTTGTGCCGATGATGAACAACAAACTTTCGTTGCCAACCTGCGTCCACGTCATGCCGCCCGTGCCCATAAAGTGGGAAATCAGCACGGAAATCATCGCCGTCGCGTAACCCCACGAGCAGGCATAGCACAGCGACGCGAAAACAAAAAGGTAAATTCCGAAAGCAAGCAGACCATCGCCGAAGAGCGAGAAGCACACGAAGGCGATCAGCAGCGCCGACCCGTACGCCATCAGCCGCCCCAGCGCCACTTTCATTGTCTCGCGCTTCGTACCCATCAGGCTTAAAATCGCGATAATCCCCGCCGTCGCGCTAAACTGCAGGTGTATTGCGCTGGCGACGGCTATCGCGACCGCCGCACTTCCGGCCGCCTTCAATCCGGTCAGCAGAAGTCCGCGCGTTCGGTCATTGTGCGTTCTTTTCCACATAAACACTCCTCGACGGGAAGGCGAAAGACAGCCCTTCTTCCGCCATCAGATGCATAACCGCAAGGTTAATTCTGCCTTTGAGCGCGCGGTAGTCGCCGTAACCGGGGGTGTTGACCATCATGCGGACGTTGACGTTGATGGACGAATCCGCGAACTCCTCCAACACCGCCTGCACGCTCTGCCCATCGACGTCCGGATCTGAAACCAGAAGTTTCGTCAGGTCGCGGATGAACTGCTCCACCTGCGGCGCACTCGTGCGGTACTCCAAGCCAATCGTGAACGCCCACAGGCGCTGGGTGCGCGCGTTCGCATTTTGGATGTATTCGGCGCAAACCTTGCTGTTTTCGACGGTAATGAGCACTTGGTCGGGCGTGCGAATGCGGGTTGAACGCAGCGAAATGTCCTCGACGGTGCCCTCAACATCGCCCAGCACGATGTAATCGCCGAGCGAAAACGGGTGCTCCGCAACGAGCGTGATCCCGGCAATCAGGCCGGAGAGCGTGGACTGCGCCGCGAGGGTGATGGCAAGCCCGACGACGCCCGCGCCGGCAATCAGGCTTGTGACCGGTACGCCAAGGCCGTCCAAACCGACCAGAACCGCCATCACAACGACGACTGTTCGGCATCCGTTCTCGAAAAAGCGTGACAACGTTTCGTAGTTTTCCGGCTGATCCGGGTGCGGATGACGATGCAGCATTTGCCAAATAACCGGGATGGCTTCCCACACGCCCCACGCCGCCATCGCCAGCACAAACGCCTGGTAGTACGGCATTGCGTGGCTGAGCAGAACGCGGATTTCGGCGCTCCACGGGATGGTTAGAAGTGCCCAACCCGCGAGTGTGACGCGGACGAGCCATGCCGCCGGGCGCAGGAAGCAGCGGAGAAGATGCCCCACAAGCGCTGGAATGCGGTCGCTAATCCGCTTTTTTACAGGCATCAGAACGCGCTTCAAGAGCGGAACGGCGAAAACGGCTGCCAGCAGAAGAAAACCTGCGAGTAAATAATGCTGGACTTCGGGTGTCATGGCGCGCGTCTCCTTTTAATAGGTAGAAATTACGCAGGAAAGGGGAAGCCATTGCGCTCCCCCTCTGTGCTTACTTGCTCTTTTTCTTGCCGATGGACATGATTTTCTCTTTCCACTGGCGCAGCAGCGACATCCGGTGTCCGCTCTCACGCGGGTCATCGGGAATCTCGTCACCCGCAACAGATGCGGATACAGATTCTTCCACGTCCGTATACCCCTTCTGCCGCAGGCCGTGCCGCGCCGCCGACCGCAGAATGCCGTAAATTGTGGCGAAAATGGGAACGCCGACGACCATACCGACCAAGCCGAAGAGATCACCGCCGACAACAATCGCGAAGAGAACCCAGAGCGCCGAGATGCCAATCGAATCGCCGAGAATCATCGGGCCGATGAAATTGCCATCCAGCTGCTGGATAATCAGGATCAAAATCAGGAAAATCAACGCCTGCCACGGATCGAGGAAGAGCAGAATCACCGCGCCGGGAATCGCGCCGATGAACGGGCCGAACACGGGGATGATGTTCGTGATGCCGACAATGATGCTGATGAGCGTCGCGTACGACAAGCCGAGGATGTTCATGCTGACAAACGTCAGCACACCAATAATCGCGGAATCGAGGATTTTTCCGGCGAAAAAGCCGCCGAAATTGCGGTTTGCATCGTGGCAAATCCGCAGGGTCGTCTCCGCGGCGCTCTTCGGCAGGAACGCGCGCGTCAGTACCCGCGCGTGGCGAAGCAGCTTATCCTTCTGCAGGAGGAGGTAGACACTGCTGGCAATCGCTGTAAAAATGGTCACGACACCCGAAGCAACGCCGCCGACGTAGCTGATAATTTGCGGCACGCGGTTCGTAATCGCCTTGACAATCGTGCCAAGCAGGTCGCTCATGCTGGCGTTCAGGTTCTCCACCGCCGTAACCGCAAGGCTCAAATCCACGCCCGGCGTTTCCGCGTCAAGTTCCTTGAGCATATTCAGCAAATTTTGCGCATAGCCGTCGAAATTCTGGTAGAACATGACAACGCTGCCGACCATTTGCGGAATAATCAGCACCATCAGCAGCGCAACGATTGCCAAGCCGACAATGTACGCCAGCAAAATGGCGAGTCCGCGGCACTTTTCGCGTCCGCGGAAGAGGTACTTCATCGCTGCTTTAACAATTGGGTTAAGGCAGTAGGCAATCACCACACCGCCCGCGAACGGCGCAAGGATGCCCAGAATGCGGTTCACACCGTTCAGGAAGGACTGCGCGTTGAGCAGCGCCATGTAAAACGCAACCGCAATCAGCGTAATTCCAAGGTAATCGAGGTTGCTCTGCGGCTTTCGGCGCAGCCACTTGTTCTGGTCCATCAAAAATCCCCTCGCTCTCTACCTATTATAATAGTGCAGAAACGCCCGGCTGTCAATCGCTTCGATTCATTTTTAACGTTTTTTTCATTTTTCGGATGTCAAAAAGGGTGCATTCCCGCGAATGCACCCCATTCTGACAACTATTGATTTTGTGAATGATGCCATCCACCGAAATTTAACTTTTCAGCAGAATTTGCTCCACTTCCGCCAGATTTTTTGCTGTATAAGTTGCTTGTTGGCAGCCCGTGTTCTTCCAATCAACAAAGATACTGTCGATTCCAGCGTTGACCGCCGCGGGGATATCCGCCGTCGCGCTATCGCCGACCATGACAGCTTCGGTCTTGTCCGTGCAGCCGCATTCGGCAAGGGCAATTTCAATCAGGCGCGGATCGGGCTTGCTGACGCCTTTTTCGCTGCTGATGACAATGTTATCCAGCAGTGGCGTGAACACGCACCGGAAAAGTCGGTTGCGCTGGATGACGCTGTCACCATTACTGACCAGCACGATTTTCATCTGCCCGTGCAGGCGGCGCAAAAACGCCTCCGCCCCGGGCATGAGGTCAGCGTGCGTGCCGAGATAGTGGCTGTAACGCAGGGCGAGGCGGGGTGCGCAGACGTTTTCGGCGGGGTATTCTGCCAGAAGCTGGGCAAAACGGGCGACTTTGAGCGCCGCATGGGTGGTTTCGCCGCGTTCGAGTGCCTTCCAGAGTGCGTCATTGATGGCGCTGTACCGTGCGCAGACGGCATCGGTCGGTTCAATCCCGGCTTCGGTGAGCGCCTCGCGGAGGGCGGCGTGTTCGGCGGCGTGGAAGTCCATGAGGGTGTTGTCGTTGTCGATGAGCAGATAGCGATACTTCATAGCAGTCTTTTCCTAAACTTTTTGGTATTTTCGTGCGTTACTCGTCCCGCTCCGGCGTATAGGGCAAGTCGCGGTCGGCATTCTTTTCCTTCAGGTAGTCAATGACCCAAATCTTGCCGTCCGTGCGCATCCGGGTCAGGCCCTTATAACCCAAAAGGTACGAAATGTGCTTCTTGTCGCAGTAGTTGACGCTGCCTTTAATCACGTTCGCCGCGCCGTTGATGAAAATCAGCTGCGGGTTGATGGCTTCCAGGAAGTCATCGCGCAGGCGCACCTGCCCGTGGTGCGGGTACTTGAAGATATCCGCGTTCAGCCCGATTTCCGGCGGATTCGCCGCGAAATACTGCTGCGAGCGGTTCTCGTTGTCGCCCGCGAGGAGCATCCGGCGGTCGCCGTACTGCACCATCAGCATGGCAGACTGGTCGTTCACGCCCCAGGAGGACTTGTGGTACTGAATGACGGTCATCTTGACGCCGCCGTCCTCCCCCAGCGTGAAGTTGTCGCCGTTGGCAATCTGCTTGATGGGGATGTTGTTCGCCTTCATGAATTTAACCGCACTCTTCATCCGCGCGTTAAAATCTTCCGGAAAGGTAATCAAGAACTTGGAAATCGGCGCGTATTCGTTGACGAACTGAAATCCGTCGATATGGTCATCGTGCGGATGGCTGTTGTAGGCAATGTCAATGTGGTCGATACCGAGGGTATCGCAGGCGGTGTAGATGCGGTTGCGCATGGTTGCGTTTTTAGTCGATGCGTCTATCATCATGACCATGCCGTCATAGCGCAGGAGGATGCAGTCGGAGGAGTAAACGCGCGGAAAAACGATTTCGAGAATCTTCGCGCCGTCCTCAAAGTGGTATTCAGCATCCGGATTTTCAACCAGATTGACAATGACGGGCGTTTCTGCCATCGCGAACGTCGGCAGGAGCATTGCCATCATCAGGAGTAGCAAAAGCAATTTCTGGATTTTTTTCATCGGAGAAGCCTTCCTTTCCCGTACTTCCCTTCCATTGTAGGCGATCGGGCGGGGTTTGTCAAGCCGCCGTGAAGATTATTACAAATCAACCGCCGGTTATTCTTCCATCGTGAGATTCTGCAAAATCCACACCTGCCCGTCGGTTTGCAGCAGCAAGCCGCATTCATCCGTGTGCGCGGCGGGAATCGCCGTGGCGTCCAGCTGCGCGAGGGCATACGGCGCGCGGGTCGGTTTGGCGGTAATGATGGCGAGTTTGGGCGCAATAGTGGTCAGAAGCGCCTGATTCATGGCAGCGTGGCCGTGGTGCGGGTACTTGAGGATATCCGCGTGCACATCGTCGCCGGAATCAAGCAGTGCCTGCTGACCCATGCTTTCGAGGTCGGCGAGCATCAGCATCCGGGCATCCCCCAGCGTCACGAGGGCGAGCAGGGAGCGATTATTAACGGTCTTGCCGGTATTTTCCGGAAGAATCAGCGTGATTTGCGCGTGTCCGAGCGTCAGCATTTGCCCGTCTGCGGCATTTTCGGTCGGCACGCCGCATTCCGCCATTACCGCGAGGGTATGCTGCATCTGCGCATTTTCGTTCGCGGGGAACGACGTGAGGAAGCGCCCAATCGGCATCCGGCGGGCGATGGCCTCGAAGCCGGGCTGATGGTCGTGGTGCGGATGGGTGGCGACGACCCAATCCAGCCGCGTCACGCCGAGGGCTTCCAGTGCGGTTTGGACGGCGGATTCCTCCGCGTATCCGCCCGCGTCAATCATCCCGGCGTGGCCGTCGCAGACGAGAATGGCGGCGTCGGCGAAGGTCATCTGGGGAAAGGCGACGGTGAGGACGGCGGCGTCGGACGGAAAGCGGGCGTCGGCGTCGTGGGCGCGGAGGTCAAGGACAGGGACATCCGCCAGCGCAGCGGACGAGAAAATCAGGAGGATCAGGAAAATAGAAATTAACTTGCGGGTCACTTTTTCCCCTTCTTGAGCGCCTTGCGCTTCTCTTCGAGACGGTCAAATTCCTGCTGGAGCTTCTCGCGTTTTTCGCGCATATTCGCCTGCAATTCGTCGTGCTTCGCCTTCAGGCGGGCAAGGTGCGCCTTATTGTAGAATTGCACTTCCGGGAAAGCGTGCAGCGGGTGGCGGAGCAGGAAGCCCTGCGCCATGAGCGCCTCGCGAACCGCCTTGGTGATGGCTTCGGTGTTGTCCGCGCGGACGGATTCTGCCGCGCCGCGAATCTTTGTCAGCACGCCCGCGGAAATCGCGATGTCCGCAATCAGCAGCGCCGTCAGCGTGATGGTAATAGCATCCAGCCAGACAGTCGGGATTTTGGCGAACAGCCCAAACGCAAAGGGCTTCAGCACCTTGACGACGAACACGCCCATCACCCCGAACGCCAGCAGGTTGCTCGCGCACACGCGCCCGTTGATGTTGAAGCGCTTCTGGGAGTAGTCCCACCAGCGCGCGTGGAACAGTTTTTCCATCAGCCAGCTGGTGATATATTCCAGCGTGCCGCAGAGGACGAGGGCAAGCAAGAATGTCGACTCGACCTGCGTTGTCCACAGGGGCAGAAAGTACGCCATCAGCACAGCGCCCGTGCCGTAAATCGGGCACAGCGGGCCGAGCAGAAAGCCGCGGTTGATGAAGCGCCCGAACTGCACGAGCTTACAGGTGACCTCCATGCACCAGCCGAGGAAGGAGCAGGCGAAGAAGAGGAGGACATACATTTCAATTTCTATCCACAAGGCGGTGATTCCCCTTTCGATATGGGTTCATAAGTGAATCATAGCACAAGACGAGGGATTACGCAAGGGGGGAGACGAGGGGCTTTGCCCCTAACCCCAGCAGGGCGCTGCCCTGCACCTGCCAAAGGGTCTTCGACCCTCTGGACTC
>ERZ857757.456-NODE-456-length-43106-cov-7.432626_pt1 | contig 43106 bp, 55 predicted proteins | sample MGYA00519764_ERZ857757 | MGnify/ENA primary metagenome ERZ857757 (study PRJEB31778, sample SAMEA3449359) | human gut metagenome | biome: human gut; feature: human-associated habitat; material: faeces | place: United Kingdom | collected 2010/2012 ...
CCGCAAAAAGTAACACAAAAAACGTCTCTTACTTGCTTTTCGCGAAACGAAAAGCATAAAAGGACGGTTTTCCGCAATTTTTCGCATGAAAACGCTTGTAAATTCAAAATATATATGATATACTATACTGTAAATATGTGCAGACTGTATGTACATTTTCCAAAATCGAAAATCCGCCATTCAAAAATTCGGAAAGGAAGTGCCACCATGGCAAAATTAACGTATAAACCAAGCGGCGTCTGTTCACGCGCCATCCATATTGAAACCGAAAACGGAATCATCACACACATTGATTTCGAGGGCGGCTGTGCCGGAAACACCAAAGGGGTCGCCGCACTTGCCACTGGCATGAGCGTGAAAGACGCAATCGCCAAGCTCTCCGGCATCCAATGTGGTTTCAAAGGAACTTCCTGCCCGGATCAGCTTGCAAAAGCACTGCGTCAATTGGAAGAACAAAACGCATAACTTAGTGTAAACGCCAAAAGACAAAAGGAGAATAAGTATGTCCGATTACATGAGCGAATATAAGAAATGGTTATCCAATAAAGACCTTGACGCCGAGCTCCATGCCGAGCTTGCCGCTATCGAAAACGACCCGAAAGAAATCGAAGAACGCTTTGCCTTTCCCCTTGCTTTCGGTACAGGAGGGTTACGCGGCATTATCCGTGCCGGTCTCAACGGCATGAACATCTATACCGTTGCGCAAGCCACCCAAGGCCTTGCCGAACTTGTCAAACAAGACGGCGGCGCAGACATGGGCGTTGTCATCGCGTCGGATACACGGATAAAATCCGACATCTTTTCGGAAATTTCCGCACGTGTGCTTGCCGCCAACGGCATTCGCGCCTATTTGTTTGACGCGCCGCGTCCGACGCCGGAGCTTTCGTTTGCTCTCCGGCACCTGCATGCCAAGGCAGGTATCAATGTAACCGCATCGCACAACCCCAATATTTACAACGGCTATAAGGCTTATTGGGAGGACGGCGCCCAAATCTCGCCCGAACAGGCAGATGTTGTTTCAGCCGCTATCGAAAAAGTCGATATCTTCACCGGCGTAAAGCTTGTCAGCCTTGAAGAAGGCAAAAAATCCGGTCTGATCCGGATCATCGGTGAAGAAGTCGATGAGGCCTATTTGAAAGTTGTACTGGCCGAACGCATCCGTCCGAACGCCATTCCCGACGTTGCCGACGATTTCAAGGTCGTTTATACCCCGTTTCACGGAACCGGCCGCATTCTTGTCCCGGAAGTTCTGAAACGTGCCGGATTGAAGCATTTGTACTGCGTTCCGGAACAGATGATTCCCGACGGACGTTTCCCGACCGTCAAAAGCCCGAACCCCGAGGATAAAGCCGGATTTGCGTTAGCTATGAAAATCGCCGAGGACAAAGGTTGCGACCTTCTCATCGGAACCGACCCGGACGCCGACCGCGCCGGCGTTATCGTGCGCGCCGCAAACGGCGAATTTGTACCGCTTACCGGAAATCAGATCGGCGTTATGCTTCTTTCCTATATTATTGAAGCAAGAAAACTTGAAAACAAACTGCCTGCCAATGCCGCGGCAGTCAAATCCATTGTCAGCACCAAGCTTGCCGACAAAATCTGTGAAGCAAACGGCGTGACCATGATAAATGTTCTCACCGGCTTCAAGTTCATCGGCGAAAAAATCAAAGAATTTGAAGAAACCGGCTCGCACACCTATATTTTCGGCTTTGAAGAAAGCTACGGCTATCTGTCCGGAACCTATGCACGCGATAAAGACGCCGTTTGTGCGGCCATGCTCATCACCGAAATGGCGGCCTTTTACCGGGCACGCGGCAAGAGCCTTTACGATGTGCTTTGCGGCATTTTTGAAAAATACGGCTACTACTCCGAGGGAATCGGCACTATTGTCCTGCCCGGTCTCGACGGACTCGCCAAAATGAGTTCCCTTATGGACGGCTTGCGCAAGGAACCGCCGAAAGAAATTGCCGGCGTCAAGGTCGCGTCAGTTGCTGACTACAAAACCGGTCTTGTCACCGACTCCGACGGCAAGACCGCGCCGACCGGACTTCCCAAATCCAACGTGTTGTTCTACACGCTTGAGAACGGCGACTCGGTCGTTATCCGTCCCTCCGGCACAGAACCGAAGATCAAACTGTATTATCTGGTCTCCGACAAGACCAAAGAAGCCGCCGACAACAAGAGAAACGCCTATAAAGATGCGTTTGAAAAGTTACTCGGCTAAACATCGAATCAAATCGAAAGGATATAAAAAGTCATGGCAAACGACAACAAAAAAATGGTGGAAAAAATCACCTCACGCGATGTGGACTTTGCCCAATGGTACACCGACATCGTCAAAAATGCCGACCTTGCGGATTATTCCGGCGTCAAGGGCTGCATGATCATCCGTCCCTACGGCTATGCTATCTGGGAAAACATTCAGCGCATCATGGACGGCAAATTCAAGGAAACCGGGCATGAGAACGTCTACATGCCGATGTTCATTCCGGAAAGCCTGCTCAACAAGGAAAAAGACCACGTGGAGGGCTTTGCTCCGGAAGTTGCATGGGTCACACACGGCGGAAACGAAGAGCTGACCGAACGCCTTTGCGTGCGTCCGACCTCGGAAACGCTGTTCTGCGAACATTATGCAAATATTATCCACTCCTATCGCGACCTGCCGAAACTGTACAATCAATGGTGCAGTGTCGTGCGTTGGGAAAAGACGACGCGTCCGTTCCTTCGCACGCGTGAATTTCTCTGGCAGGAGGGACACACCATGCACGCGACGGCCGAAGAAGCCATTGAAGAAACGCTTCGCATGTTGAACGTCTATGCAGACGTTTGCGAAAACTCGCTTGCCATGCCGGTTGTCAAAGGCCCGAAAACGCCGTCCGACAAATTTGCCGGTGCCGAAGATACCTATGCTATTGAAGCGCTCATGCACGACGGCAAGGCTCTTCAAGCCGGAACCTCGCATTACTTCGGAAACGGTTTTGCCAAGGCGTTCGGCATTACATACAAGACCAAGGACAACAAGGACGAATATCCGCACCAGACCTCCTGGGGTACAACAACGCGTTTGATCGGCGCCATCATTATGACGCACGGCGACGACAACGGGCTGGTTCTGCCGCCCGCAGTCGCACCGATTCAAGTCGTTATCGTTCCGGTCGCCCAACACAAAGAAGGCGTTCTCGACGAAGCAAGAAAGTTATATGACAAGTTAAAGGCCTGCGGCGTGCGCGTAAAGCTGGACGACAGCGAAAACAGCCCGGGTTGGAAGTTTGCGGAATATGAGATGAAGGGTGTGCCGGTTCGCGTGGAAATCGGTCCGAAAGATATCGAAAACGGCGAATGTGTCGTTGTAACGCGCCACAACCGCGAAAAATCGTTCCTGCCGCTTGGCGGAATGTTGGAAGCGTTTGCCGACAGCATTCAGAAGAAGTTGGTGGAAGTGCGCGACGGTATGTATGCCATTGCACTTGAAAACCGCGAAAAGCATACATATAACTGCACAAGCATCGATGAGATCAACAAGACGCTCGCCGAAAAGGGCGATGGTTTTGTCCGTGCGATGTGGTGCGGCAGTGAAGAATGCGAAGATAAGGTCAAGGAACTCACCGGCGTCGGTTCGCGCTGCATTCCGTTTGAGCAAGAACAGTTAAGCGATGTCTGTGTTTGCTGTGGGCGTCCTGCCAAGAAACTCGTGTACTGGGGCAAAGCTTATTAAAGTTTAGTTTCTTTCGCTCTTTTCTAAAAAAAGAGCGGCAAAAGAATTTAGTTTTTTCACACCCTGTTTTGTAAAGCAAAACAGGGTGTGTTTGATTCCATAACACAAAACTCCCCTGACGGTCAGAAAACACCGACTGTCAGGGGAGTTTTTAAGTAACTTTATATGGTTTTCTTGAAAAAACGGGCGTTGCGCCAAACGACCTCCGCTTTACATATACCAAAGCGCGCCTTTTGTTTACCGGCATCCGCTGCACAAACAGTTCAAGCAAAGCATCGTCGTACATAAATCACCGCAGGAACAGCCGACGCAATCGGTTTCCGTTCCGGGCGAGGAACTCCATGAGCCGTACGAGACGCCTGCGGCTTTGTCGCGTGCCGCCCGGTATTCTAAATTATTCGGCTCCATGGCACAAGCACGCTCCAAGTAGGCGCGCCCGTCAAAGGCACGGCCGGTTGCGATTAACACGATCCCATACAAAAAGTTCCATTCCGCACCGCGATCGGCGGCCGGAATCGAATTTAAACGCGCACTTGCCTCCGGATAGTTTCCGGCGTTGATACAACTGCGGATCATCGCGTAATCGGCCGCATGCGTTCCGTTATAGGATGTGCCGCCATATGAGCCGTAAGGGGACGAGCCATAGGAGTTTCCCGACTGCTTTCCGCCCGACGCGCGCATTTTCTGAATCTCATCATAGGCTGCATTGATCTCCTGCATCTTTTCATTGGCAAGATCGGCAAGATCACTCCCGGCATACTTGTCCGGATGATATTTTTTGGCAAGCTCTCTGTATGCTTTTTTGATTTCTTCATCCGTGGCATTTTCCGAAACACCCAAAACGCTGTACGGATTTCTGTTTGAGTTCAATTCGTTTCTCCTTTTTTTTCGGATTCCCTGATTTTTTCATGAATGTCCTGCTTTTCCGGCTTTGCCGCTTGTTTTTCCGCATGCCAATTGCTCAGTCTTGCGGCGCATTCCCTCAAAAACGATGTGATAAACCAACGTTTTCACGTCCTCGTCGGCAAAATCGATAAGATCCAAAGCCTTTCCGATCGATACCAATTCTTCTTTCATCGCGCCGACAAAAGCGCGTCTGTCCTCGTTCGACAGGTTCTCACCATAAAGCCGCAAAATCGGATTATAGGATCCGGTCTTTTTGTCTTTTTCAAAATCGTCCAGCGCGTCCGCCGCATAGATCCAACGTCCGACATGGCGGCCAATCGAACCTGCAAGCGTTTTTCTTTCCGCGTCCAAGCCGAACGAAAAACATTCGGCGCACAAAGCCCCGAAACAGTCAGCCGGCAGGTCAATGGAAGCGCATTCTTGCGTTTCATACGTCGAAAGCGAAGCAAGCTGTTTTTGCACACACTCAGTTAATACGTCAAGCCCGGCTCTTTTTTGAATATGCGCTGCAAAAGGCCGCGCCATACGGATAAATAGCTTTTTTGCACCGTGCGTGTCCGTTAAATCATCCGCCGTTTTGCCATAAAACAACAGCGCCGACACGCGCGCACTGTAATCAAGAGCCGCGTTCCGGTTCATTACCGGATGTTTGCCGAACGGGTGCAGAATGCATCTCTGCGGTTCTACTTCATACGGCGCTTTTTCAAGTGCCATACGTACAAGCGCCAGAAACACCATGTCATATGACAGTGTCACACGGGAACAAAATCCGGTACAGTGTCCCATGCTTTTGCATACGCCGCAGTAGACCGCGCGGTAAAACACATGGTGCTTCAACTTCAATTCCGGCGGGTATTCTCTCACATATCCGAACATGCCCGGTTCCTTTCTTAAAAGGTCAGATTTCTTCGTCAGCCGCACGTTCGGCAAGTCTCGCGGCAAACATAGCGCAAACCGTCGCCGTCGGCAAAGAATACCGGACAGCGCTCCGCACATACGGAATATGCACGATCTTGTCCGCCGCCTCCATAAAACAAGGAGAAATACCGCGCTTTTCGCCGCCGATAAACAAAACAAACGGTTTTTTCGGCGAAAACGTATTCAACGGTTCGGAGTTTCCAGCCAGTGCGGAGCAAACAATCTCCACACCGTTTTCGCGAAAAATCCGCACCGCTTGCTCATCCTCCGGCAAATACGCCATTTCGCAAAGTTCGGTCGCGCCTGCCGATGCGCGCGCCGTGATTCCGGCCGCGCCCGACCAATTCCGTTTCGGGAGCAAAAATCCCTTGCAGCCCATGGCATACAGCACGCGCACGGCATAGCCGAAATTGAACGGATCTTCAATGCCGTCCAAGCACACAAAATAGTCGCCGTGCCGGGCATTGGCAAGCAATTCCTGCAAATCGCCGTATGAACGCTCCGACGTGAAAGCAATCACACCGCCGTGCGTGTGGCCGGCATCCGCCCCCGAACGGTTACGCACAAGCGCGTCGATTTCATCACGCGGCGCCAGCGTAAACGGCACACCGCTTTTTTTTAAATAGGCCAAAAGCGCGATGATCTTCCGGTCGCGCTTTTCTTTTTTATTCCGGTCAATATAAACCGTCCCAATCTTGCGCTTTTGCCCTTCAATTGCGGCACGTACCGAGATTTCTCCCTCCAACAGGCAAGGATACGCGTTTTCAGGCCCCAAAACGACCTCCGTTTTTTCCGTCATGCGGCGTCACTCGTGCCTGCCGCACCGGTATCAGACGTTTCGGGAGAAGCGGTTTGCGTATCGCCGGTTTCGGCAATCTGACCGCCGGCAAACGTTCCGGTATACGGCGCTTTGCCGTTGCCGAAATCGTAGGTTCCCTCACCCTCCATCACGTCGCTTACCCATGCGCCGTCGTAGCTTTGGCCGGACGCCCAGGTATATTTTCCGTTTCCGTTGCGTTTCCCGTTCAAATAATCGCCGACATAGCTATCGCCGTTGGAAAATGAAAACTTATTCTTGCCGGTATACACCATACCGTTTTCCAGCGTCACGGTAATTTCCGACGAGCCGGTACGTTTATCATCAACAAAAGCGCCATAGTAATACGAACCGTCGGGATAATGCTCTTCGCCGACGCCGTTACGCTTGCCGTCCGCCCAATCGCCGTAGTAATACGACCCGTCCGCAAAGACATACTTGCCTTTTCCGTTGGGCTTGCCGTCCGAGACCGCACCGGTATAGACTGCACCGGAGGTACTGGTAAAGACAGCCTCACCCGTCAGTTTATCCGCCGCAAAATCACCCTCGTACTTGTCGCCGTTCTTGTAGGTAATCACACCTTTTCCCTCTCGTGCAACGCCGTTTAAACTGCCCTCGAACACGTCTCCGGTGCTGTAAACGATTTTACCGAGCGCGGAGTTCTCGTCCTTGGTCAGCTTTCCGCTTATGCCGTCAGAATAATGAACCGTGCCGTCGGTCGGCTGTCCGTTCTTGACATGCCCCGAAAATTTGACACCATCCTTGGTGATATAGCGATAACCGCTTGCAAGCAGAATAATCCCGGCAAGCGCGATAAGGGCAAGCGCTGTCATAAGCGTCAGTGCAAGCGGGCTTACCCGTCTTTTTCTTCTGCGCACGACGCGCGTGTTCTGGCTTTGCATATCCATAACTCCTTCTTATGTAGATTTACCTGATTTTTCTGTATTATGTGTTGGAATCAGAGCCGTTTTCCGGCGTTTCGGATTTTCCGTTTTCCGGGTTCTCGGAATCAGTTGCGTCAGCCATATCCTTGCTTTCCGCCGAGCCGGAACCGTCTTGTCCGTTTCCTGCGTTCTCCGGATTTTCTGCATTCTCCGCGTTTTTTTCTTCCTGTGCCAGACGTTCTTGTTCTTCACGGTTCAATTGCTCTTGTTCATTCAAAAGCGAATCGTCCCGTTCCGTGGTGCCGTAAGGCTCTTTTTTAGAATCGGAGCTTATCAGATCCCCTGCCCAGTTCCCCAAGAAACGGACAACCCCCGACGCCGCAAAAGCCGCGGCTGTCAGAAGAACAATAAGTCCCGCCATTTTCACAAGCGGCACGCGTTCCGCATAATGCTTTTCAAAGCTTTTGGTGCGGTTCTCAGCCGGAAGAAAATAAGAAACCTCCGGTTTTTCCGCAAACAACAGCTCTTTGTCCGCCGGATCCGTTTTTTCCTGCGGCGCATATTTGACAAGAGCACGAGCAAGCGGCGAACCGCCGTTTGCCAAGACTCGTACCAAGGCCATAAGAGCCGCATTCCGATAACCGAGCTGCTTTAAGGTCTTGGCAGTCTCCGGCGTGTCCGCACCGGCATTCGACAAGCGCTTGACCAGGCGCGAAAGCACGGTCTGCACCAAAAAAGTATAAACAATTGCCGCAAGAATGGCAAAAAAGACTGCCCACACAAAGGCTTCTATGGTTTGTTCCGTCACAGGCATTTTCCTTTCTTAATAATACGCCGGGAAAGCCGGTCAGTCCTTGAACTCATCGAAAATATCGTTTCCGGCCAACTGTTTCAAAAGCGTTTCTAAATCCTCGTTGTTATAGTATTCGATTTCTATACGGCCTGCACCCTTTTTGCGGCCGTTTGCGGAAATCACGGTTTTGCGACCGAGTTTTCCGGTCAGTTTTTCCTGCAATTTTTCCATGTAGATCTTCAATTCCGCCCGTTGAGCACGCTTTTCATCCTGCAACGCACCCTTTTCCCTGCGAATTAACAGATTTTTGACGTATTTTTCGGTATCGCGCACCGATAGCTGTTTGGCAAGCACCACATCCAGCGCGTCGTTGATGGCCTCTTCACTGCCAAGCGGCAGCAAAGTGCGCGCATGTCCCGGCGTGATATCGCCGGTCGCCAAAAAATCAAGGACATTGGACGGCAATGTGAGAAGCCGCAAGGAGTTTGTGAGATTCGGACGGGAAATACCGACGATCCGCGCCGTTTCCTCTTGCGTCAGTCCGAATTCGTCGATCAGGCGCTTTAAGCCGCGCGCTACTTCCACCGGGTTCAGATCCTCACGCTGTAAGTTCTCAACGAGCATGACCGCGCTCGCTTCGGTGTCGCTTAACTCTTTCACCACGACCGGCACTTCGGTAAGACCGGCCATTTTGGAGGCGCGCCAGCGGCGTTCACCCGAAATGATGCGATATTTTCCCCTTAGCAGCTCTTTTGTGCTCTCGCTGTCGTCGGGACGGGCGGCACTGCGCACCACCAGCGGCTGCAATACGCCATGCGCCGCAATGGAATCGGCAAGCGCCTGCAAAGCCTCTTGATCAAAGGTCTTGCGCGGTTGGTCGCGATCCGGCTCTATATCCGAAAGACGCACCGTCGAAACGGTTGTCGGGTCAGCCGGCGCCGACCATTCGCCGATACCGGTCTCCGTAAAGATTTTATCCAGTCCCTTTCCGAGACCACCGAACTTTTTCGCCATGAAAATGTCCTTTCTTTGGCTTTTGGCCTTTATTGTGTCGCATATACTTTATGCGTTTTCTATCTTAAAATTGGAAATACAAAAACGGACTGTAACTGTTTCCGGCAAGCATGGCCGTGCAGACCGCAAGAATCGCCAAAAGGCAGCATCCGCGGATGACACTTACCGTGAAAGTCATAAAGGCAGAACGTCTTTCAAGGCGTTCCGCAAGTCTTTTCAACCCTTGCGAAACCGGCGCGCACAGCAAGACGGCAAGAACAATAAAGAAAATATGATTCATGAACGTCACCGAAAAATCGGTATCCATCAGTATTTTACCGTCAAACATCGCGCCTAAATACGAAAACGCGCGCCGGATATCTTTAAAGTAGAAGAATACAAACCCGATATCCGCCACAAGAATCAGGTAGATGTGCCGGATAAAGGCCGGAATTTTCTCAAACGGCGTTTTAAACAGACGCTCCAACGCAATGAAAAAGCCGTTGTACAAGCCCCAGAGAATGAAATTCCAGCTGGCGCCGTGCCAGAAACCGGTCAAGAACCACACGACAAACAGATTGAAAAAAACATGTTTCCGGTTGCCGCCAAGCGGAATATACACATAATCGCGGAAAAAGCCGCCGAGCGTCATATGCCACCTGCGCCAGAATTCCGATACCGATTTTGAAATATACGGATAGTTGAAATTTTCCGGGAATCGGAATCCAAACATTTTTCCAAGCCCGATCGCCATGTCGCTGTAACCCGAAAAATCAAAATACAGCTGTATGATATACATAAAACTGCCAAGCCATGCGGCAAGCACCGGAAGTGATGCCGGATCTGCCTCCATGTATTTTTTGACAAGCACGCTCGCCGTATCCGCCAAAACCACTTTTTTAGCAAGTCCGCAGATAAAGCGCTGCATGCCGGCATAGGCCGCCGAAACCGAATGACTGCGCACCCCAATCTCTTTTTGTACATCGGAATAACGCACGATCGGTCCGGCCACTAACTGGAAATACATGGATAAATACAGAAGATAGGAAGAAAACCTCGGCTGTGCCTTACAGTCGCCACGGTACACATCAATGACATAGGTAAGCGTCTGGAACGTGTAGAAAGAGATCCCGATGGGAAGTTCAAAATCCGGAACCGGCAACGCCGATTTGAAAAGGAAATTGATATTTTCCGCAAAAAAACCGGTATATTTGAACAGCACAAACACGCCGATATCAAAAACTAACGACGCGGCAAAAGCCGCTTTGGCTTTCCATGTTCCGCGGTACTTTTCAACGCGGCGCGCATTGCGCCAATCGCACCAAGCCGTAAACACGAGCAACAGCATCCATGCCGGACGTCCCCATGCGTAAAAAACGAGGGAAAAGACAAGGAGCGCGGCATTTTTTGCGCCGGTCGATCTGGAAAAAAAGTATATTATTAAATTGAGCGGTAAAAATAGGTAAAGGAAAATGAGACTGGCAAAAATCATGTCGAAACCTCAAATTTCATGATAAAACCAAGTGAAAACGAAAGGAAACAAAAATGGACAAACGAAAATTCAACGAAGCTGATAAAAAAGAATACCGCGCCTATGCCGAAAGCCACGCGCCATCCTCCGCGCTCGGAAAAGATATGTTCTTCGCCTTTGTTTCGGGCGGTCTTATCTGCATGCTCGGACAGGCAGCCGGCGATATTGCCAAAAGTCTTGGCGTAAACGAAGAAAACGTAAAGAGCGTCATTCCCGTAACGCTGATTTTCTTATCCTGCCTGTTCACGGCAATCGGCGTCTATGACAAGATCGCCGCCGTCTGCAAGGCCGGTACGCTTGTCCCGATCACCGGGTTTGCCAATGCCGTCTGTTCGCCTGCCATTGATGCCAAAAGCGAGGGCTTCGTTCTCGGCGTGGGAGCAAAAATGTTCACCATTGCCGGTCCGGTTATAGTATACGGAAGTGTTGTTTCCGTGCTTTGGGGAATTATTTATTTTTTCATGAACAGGTAAATAATTTTTGTGGGCACGCCGCTTATCGTAACTTTGCAGCGCCTTAGAACGCGGCGAAACAGCGCGGCGTTTACAGAATCAGCTCGTCAAGGTCAATGGCGGCACTGGAATCAAACTTGTTTCTTGCATTCAAAACTTTTTCTTTGCCGCAAACCTTGCAGACAACGTGTACCGAATCATAATCGATAAGCACCTTGACCGCATGGCTTCCGCACTCGCCGCAGGTGATCTTTTTCTGCTGTGCCAACCCTTCAAGAGCAAACAGAACCTCTCTTATCACGTTGGTATCCGCCGTAAGCATATCCGACTGTACTTCGGCGTTTTCATCGTCCTTCGCGTCCGCTAACAGATCCATGATGATCGATTCCGTGCGGTCAAGCTCTTCTTCCACCTTGTCATCGTCGCCGATAAAACAGATATCCAATCCCGAATACGAGCAGGAAAGCAAGAAAATGTCCTTTTCAAAGAACATTTCCGCCGACACGGTATACGGATGCGGATGCGGACAGACAAGGCACGGAACAAGCAGCCGCACTTTCCGGTCGCGGCTCATGGACATTTCAAGGGCGGATTTATGGCATTCAATGCATTCTAACTTAAAGCCGCCTGCCAACATAAATAAATTGACATTCGCGGAAATGATACTTCCGCAATAAGGGCAGCGGTAAGCAATTTTGGTAGACTGTTCTGTTTTCATATGTTTTCTCTCTTTACTGTTTTAGTTTTTTATTCTGTATAGCGCCGCCGGTAAAACAGGATCTGTTGTGCAATTCCGGCATACGGTCCGGAAAGCGGCGGTGTAAGACCGTCCGGATAGTATTCCTCCAACACGCGTTTCACCCAGACATCTACCGGAAAAGCGTCATGCCGCGCAAAGCCGAATAACAGCGTACAGGCCGCCACCTTGTTGCCGACGCCCTTGATCTGTTTGAGTTTTTCCGCAGCCTCCGGCGTGGTAAGTCCTGCCGTTTCGGTTAAAAAAAACGGGTTTTCACTGACTGTCCGCGCCGCGTCATACAGATATCCGGCGCGAAACCCGGTCTTTAAGGCATACAAAGCGTCCGTTCCTGCTTTTTTCAGGGCTTGTGCTGTCGGAAACGTATAAAACGGTTGTCCGGTTTCGGACGTATAAACTATTTCTCCATAGGTTTCACTCAAAGTCCGGATAATCTTCCCGATACGCGGTATGTTGTTATTCTGACTGATGATAAACGAACACAGCGCCTCCCATGGCTCTTGCCGCAGGATCCGTATGCCGTGCGAAAGTTTTGCCGCACGCATAAGAACAGGATCGCCGCAAAAGGTCTGCAAAACCGCGTCATAGTCAGTCTGTATATCGAAATAGCGCAAAACAAAAGCGTCATCGCGCGTTCCGGTATACCGAGCTGTCACGGTGTCAGCCTGTTGGCTCACACACAGGTAGCGGCCATAGGCCACGCCCTCAAAGGCGCATCCGACAGAAACCGTATCGGAAAACGTACACGGTGCAAAGCGAAAGCTCTGACCGCAATCAAAAATTTTAGCAAGATCAAATTGCGCCGGCCGCGCAAAAATAAACTCATTCATAACAGAATACACCCGTTTGTCTCAGAAAGCGGCTTGATTTTTCTTCCGGAATATGGTATGATACCCATAGAAAACCGAAAGGACTGTTGATAACTGTGGAAGAAAAAATATATACCATACCGGTCACCGAAGCGTTTGAGAAAAAGGACGGCTGTCCGTTCTGCCGTCTGCGAAATGATTTGGAGAACACCGAACGCGACCTCATTATGGGCGCGTCCATGATGGAACCGGATATCCGCATAAAAACCAACGCGCTCGGCTTTTGCCGCAGGCACTACAAAAAAATGTTCGACTTGAATAACAGGCTAAGCCTTGCTCTCATGCTCGAAAGTCATTTGAAAGAGCAATCCGACAAGGTTTCGGTCTGCAAAAAAACGCTGTTCGGAAAAGATGTAAACGCCAAAAGCATCGATAACATGAAAACGCTTTCCGAAAGCTGTTACATCTGCGAGCGCGTGAAAGAAAAATATGCCAAAATGGTCTATACCGCCGTTCTTTTATGGCAAAAACAGCCGGAATTCCGTGCGCTTACCGCTGAACAACCCTATTTCTGTCTGCCGCACGCCGCCGAATTTCTCGAAACAGCCAAATTGAAACTCGACAAAAAGAGCTTTGCCGCGTTCGGCGCCTCGCTCGATGCCGTGCAGAGCGCCTACATGAGTTCGCTCACCGAGGACGTTTCCTGGTTCTGCAAAAAATTCGACTATCGCTATGAAAATGAACCGTGGGGCAATGCCAAGGATTCGGTGGAACGCGCCATTAAATTTCTTGCCGGAGAGGAATGAGCTCCGACTGTTTCAGTTCACACCACGATAACCGCAAAACCGTTTCTTTTCGCCGAAACCGACGTTTTTCCGTCTGTTTCGGCGTATTTTATTCCGTATCTTTTCCGTTTTCGGGGTCAGTGTCCTCGTTTGTTTCTCCGTCTGCGGCGTTTACCAAGGCAAGACTGTAACACAACGCCATTAATGAATCGCCAAGGTGAACGTTTTCGATGATGACATCCGGGTATTTATCAAGGCGCAATTCAGCATTGGAGAAATTCCAGAAACCGTGTACCCCCGATTCGGCAAGGCTCTCCGCCATGCGGTAGACCTCGGTCTTGGGCAATGTCAATATGGCAATATCCACGCGGGTCTTCTTGCAGAAATTATGAATTTCATCGATGTGCTGAACCGTGAATTTCCCGTAAGCACTGCCAACAACATTCGGCGAAACATCAAAAAGGCCTTTGACGGTCACGCCGCGTTTTTCAAACATAGGCGTGTTAATCAATGCGCGTCCCAAGTTTCCGACGCCGACGATAATGGCTGTAAACCCACGGTCAACACCGAGGATCTTGGAGATCTCGCCATATAAATATTTGACGTTGTAGCCATATCCCTGCTGTCCGAAACCGCCGAAGCAGTTGAGATCCTGTCGGATCTGCGACGCCGTGACATGCATGCGCTCCGCAAGCTCCCCGGAAGATATCCGCATAATCCCGCCGGCAAGCAGTTCGCGCAGATAGCGGAAATACCGCGGCAGACGGCGGATAACCGCCTTGGATATATAGCGATCCTGATGTTCTTTCAAATGAAAACCTCCTCCGGGCAAAAATCATTCCATAGGTACGGCTATGCATTTCAAAACGCTTAACCGCGCCTTTCGTAAAATCAAGTCTTTTTTGTGAATAATACGTCTGCGTATCCGCACGATAATTTTTGACGTTTACATAATTATCAACATTTTCAACAGGTTTTTCAACTGTTTGACGGCGTTGTTTCCACCGAAAACACGCCGTTTGCAAGGAAAAAACGGCAGGTTCTCCACTGTTTGTTGATAACTAAGTTCTCCGTCAGCTCTGAAATTATGTCAACAGAACCGCGAAAAAATTTTGGTTCTTTGCACAAAAACGACCGTCAAACTTTGTGAAACATGCAGATTTTGTAAAAAGTCCTCTGCACTTCACCCGGTGCAAAACAGGATTTTTAAGTTTACGCAAACAGGGCTTATTTTAAAATTCATCTGCACCGCGCTCAACATCGGCGGTTGCACAGGCGTTCAAGGCGAGATTGTGAAAATCGGCGGTCTTTCCGACAAATTCATAGTACCCCTGCGCCGCAATCATCACGCCATTATCGCCGCAGAGCGGAAGCGGCGGTTCATACAGTGTGACACCATGTTTTTCGCACAAAGCGCCAAGCGCTTTGCGAATATGGCTGTTCGCCGAAACACCGCCGGCCAAAACCAGCTTTTTTGACGTGAATTCCGGCGATTCAAACAGTTTTTCCACGCGGGATTCCAATGCGCGGCACACAGCCGCCGTAAAGGACGCCGCTACATCCTCTTTCGAGAACGCAAGCCCTTTCTGCGAAAGTGTGTGCAAATGGTTGATCGCGGCGGTTTTTAAGCCGGAGAACGAAAAATCATACGGCGAATCCTTGACGTGCGCTTCGGGAAAGAATACTGCGTCCGGGTTGCCAAGCGCAGCGAGCTTGTCCATTTTGGCGCCGCCCGGATAAGTAAGTCCCATCAATCTTGCTACCTTGTCAAAAGCTTCACCAGCCGCGTCGTCGCGCGTTGCACCGATACACCGATAGTCCGTATAGCTTTTCACATGAAGCAGCGACGTGTGTCCGCCGCTCATGACAAGCGCGGCAAACGGGGGCTCCAAAAGCGGCGCGTCAACGCCGTTGTAATAGGTGTAATTAGCGGCAACATGGCCGCGGATATGATGCACCGGCACAAGCGGCAATCCATTTGCATAGGCAAGCCCTTTGGCAAAGCTCACCCCGACAAGCAGTGCGCCGATAAGACCGGGACGGTTGGTCACGGCCACCGCGTCGATGTCCGTTATGTTCTTTCCGGCTTTTTCGAGAGCCTCACGCACGATATGCGTAATAGCCTCCGTGTGCGCACGCGAGGCTATTTCAGGTACAACGCCGCCATACAGCGCGTGCGTTTCGATCTGCGACGCTACTGCATTGGAAAGCGTAAACCTGCCGTCACGTACAACAGCAGCCGCAGTTTCGTCACAGGAAGATTCGATTGCAAGTATATCCATAATATAAACTGTATCCTTTTGGCGGAACGCCTTTGACGGATTTCCGCATCATTTTCTCTGCTTTATTGAAAGTATCTGTCGTAAAGGACAGCGTCCTCGGTTGGATTTTTATAGAAATTCCGACGTGTTCCCACCACGACAAAGCCATTTTTTTCGTACAGCGCGCGAGCCGGTACATTGGAGGCGCGTACTTCAAGTCCGGCCCGTTCCGCCTCGTGCTTTTCCACCCATGTAAAAAGAGCGTCAAGCAAGCCGTCTGCGATTCCTTTGCGCCGGAATTCGGGCAGTACCGCAACGTTTGCTATCTGGATCTCGCCTGCCAAAAACGTATAGGTAATATACCCTGAAAAAACGCTGTCTGTAAGAGAAACCACCGCATGGTTATAGGGGTACGACAAAAAAACCTTTACCGCACCCAGGCTCCACGGTTCGGAAAAACAGCGTTTTTCCGCCTCGGCAATCGCTTCGGCAAATTGCCCGGTATCTTCTGTCCGGTATTCCGTCCGGAAGTCCGCTCTCCCCTGTCGGTTCAAAGCTTGCCGACCTCAATGGCTCGCAGAATTTTTTCCACCCCGTCGGTGATTTTGATAAGACTGCGGCGGTACAGCATGATATCGCCGCCAAACGGGTCGGGCACTTCAAGCGGAAAACGGTAGATTTTATCCTGATATTCCGGAAATGCCGCCACAAGGGCCGTGTTAATTGAATAGGTCAGGCCGAAAACAATGTCGCATTCGGTGAGCATCGTGTCGGTGATCTGTTTTGACGTGCCGGAGAGCGAGATACCGTTGTCGCGAAGCACTTCAACGGTATTGGCAGCATACGGCAGACCGTCTTGGGTATAGAGACCGGCCGAAAAGGCTACCGCGTCAAGACCGCGTTTTTCGGCAACAGCATTGAACACAGCCTGAGCCATCGGACTGCGGCAGGTATTTCCGGAACAGACAAACAAAACTTTTTTCATAAAAAGGGACTCCTTTGGATTCGGCATATACGCTGAATCAAATAAAAAATACGCGTTAGTATCCGAATTTTCCGCTTAAACTGTCATCGTTTTCGATCCAGTCAGAGGTGTTGTAGACCGTGTATTCCTCCGGTGTTTCACGGACAAAGACACGTGCGATTCCAGCATTTATCACAACGCGTTTGCACATCATGCAACAGCATGTACCGGCGACAAGCTCCCCGGTTTTGGCATCAATACAGGCAAGATACAAGTCTGCGCCCAACATCTGGTCGCGCGAAGCGTTGATGACCGCGTTCATTTCCGCATGAACCGAACGGCACATTTCATACCGTTCGCCGCGCGGAATGTTCATTTCATCGCGTGTACAGCGGCAGATATCCGAGCAGTTCTTGCGCCCGCGCGGCGCACCGACATAACCGGTCGATACGATCGCGTCATTCCGGACAATAATCGCTCCATATTTTTTTCGCAAGCAGGTAGAGCGTTCCGCAACGGTTTGTGCAATATCAAGATAATAATTGGTTTTACTGATACGTTCCATATGAGCCTCCGAACCTTGCTTTTTTTGCATTACCCATAAAATGAGCATTATATGAGTATTTTGTATTATACACCCAAACCGGGCAAAAAATCAAGTGCTTTTTTTGAACATAATACACTTGCGTCTGGTATTTTTTCACATTTATCTCTGCCGCCTCATCTGCATCATCCCACAAGACATGGTTTTATAAAATACAAAAAAGCGGTAACATGTAAAAACATGTTTCCGCTTTTTGCTTTGCTTTAAAAGCTTCTTACTTTACAAGCTCAATAATCGCCATTTCGGCGCCGTCGCCGCGTCTGGGACCGATTTTGAGAACTCTTGTGTAACCGCCGTTGCGGTCAGCATAAGAGGGAGCGATTTCGTTAAAGAGTTTAACGACAACCTCTTCCTTAGTAATAAAAGCAAGTGCCTGTCTCTTTGCGGCAAGCGTATTCTTCTTGCCCAAAGTGATCATTTTATCGGTAAGAGCGCGAACTTCTTTCGCTCTGTATACGGTCGTTTCCAATCTGCCGTTTTCAAGCAGATAAGTAACAAGACCTTTTAACATGGACATTCTGATGTCGGTCGGACGTCCAAGTTTTCTTGTTCCTGGCATGGATTTAACCTCCTTCGTGAATTGATACTATCCTTGCAAAAATCGTTTTGCAAGTGGTTTTCCCGTCATGACATGCAAAACCTCGCATATCATGAGCTTCCGGTATCAACCGGAATTGGTTTTCAAGGTGACTGTGGCAGCCGTTCGGTTCAGTCTTCATCCTTCTTTAAGGAAAGTCCGAGAGAATGCAGTTTCTGAATAACTTCTTCAAGAGACTTCTTTCCGAGGTTACGAACCTTGATCATCTCGTCCTCTGTCTTATTGACGAGGTCTTCGACTGTATCAATGCCGGCGCGCTTCAAACAGTTGAACGAGCGCACTGACATGTCAAGCTCCTCAATGGTCATCTCCAACACTTTTTCTTTAATGGTTTCCTGTCTGTCAACCATTATTTCCGCTTTTTTCGCGTCATCTGACAAGTCTATAAACAGACTGAGATGCTCATTGAGAATCTTGGCAGCAAGCGATATGGCTTCCTTTGCGGAGATGGTTCCGTCCGTCAGTACCTCAAGCGTGAGCTTATCGTAGTCGGTCACGTTGCCTACACGGGTGTTTTCAACCGTGTAATTCACTTTGTAAACCGGGGTATAGATGGAATCAACGCAAATAAGACCGATGGGAGGATTTTGCAGTGCAGCCTTGTTCTTCTCACCCGAAACATAGCCGCGGCCATGTCCGAAGGTAAGCTCCATTTTCAAAGCACCGCCAGCCTCCACATATGCCAAATGATGATCCTTATTGAGAATTTCGATATCCGCATCACACTTGATATCGCCGGCTTTGACCTCGCCCTCTTCCGTTGCTTCGAGAGTAACGGTCTTGGGAGAATCGGTATGAAGCTTAGCGGTGATGCCCTTGATATTGAGAATGATCTCCGGAACATCTTCTTTAACGTTGGGGATTACCGAGATTTCATGAAGCACGCCGTCAATCTTGACGCTGGTTGCCGCAACGCCCGGAAGCGAGCTTAACAGCACACGGCGAAGCGAGTTGCCGAGCGTAGTTCCATATCCTCTTTCCAATGGCTCAATCACGAATTTGCCGTAGGAGCCGTCGGATTTCAATTCGACTGTTGTAATATTCGGTCTTTCTATTTCTATCATTGCCTGAAACCTCCCCTTCTCGTAATAACGTTTCTGTAACTTTCGTTCAAGTTCAAAAGGTTATGCTTTCTTTGAGTACCACTCAACGATGAAGTGTTCCTCAAACGGGAAGTCGATGTCTTCTCTCTTGGGAAGCGTCGTGATCGTAGCGGTCACATTCTGCTTGTCAACATCGAGCCAAGCCGGGAACGTACGGTTATCGAGGTTCTCAATGAGGGATTTGATTTTATCGGATTTACGGCTGGTATCCTTAACGGTGATCACATCGCCTGCGCGAAGAATCATGGAAGCAATGTCTGCTTTCTTGCCGTTTACAAGGAAATGACCGTGGGTAACGAGCTGTCTTGCATCTCTGCGGCTTTCGCCCATACCCATACGGAATACGACGTTGTCAAGACGGCGTTCGATAAGGGTAAGCAGGTTTTCACCGGTCATGCCCTCTTTTGCATCAGCAGCCTTGAAATAATTTCTGAACTGTCTTTCCGGGATACCGTAGTATCTCTTGGCTTTCTGCACCTCACGGAGCTGCAAGCCGTATTCGCTTACCTTCTTGCGAGCCGCGCCATGCTGACCCGGCACACCGGTGCGTCTGTTCATAGCGCACTTTTCGGTAAAGCAACGTTCACCCTTGGCAAACAGCTTAACGCCTTCTCTGCGGCACTGTCTGCAAGCGGGACCTGTGTATTTTGCCATGAGTTTAATTCCTCCTTAAATAACTTTTGGGAACAGGTAAAGGTTCCGGATTATACGCGTCTTCTCTTAGGAGGACGGCAGCCGTTGTGCGGAATCGGCGTTACATCCTTGATGGATACGATTTCAAGACCTGCGGTCTGAAGCGCACGGATGGCGGATTCTCTGCCCTGGCCGGGGCCCTTAACGAAAACTTCAACCGTCTTTAAACCGTGTTCCATAGCAGCCTTTGCAGCCGTTTCAGCGGCGGTCTGAGCAGCATACGGAGTGGATTTTCTCGATCCGCGGAAGCCCATTTCACCGGCGGAAGCCCAAGAGAGTGCGTTTCCGTTGGTATCGGTGATGGTGACGATCGTGTTGTTAAAGGACGAACGGATATGTGCGGAGCCTTTTTCGATATTTTTGCGTTCGCGGCGTTTTCTGGTTACCGCTTTTTTCGTTGTAACTTTTGCCATACTTTCGTTAGTCACTCCTTCTTACATGACTTCGGTCATGTTGAATATTGGTTACTTCTTCTTATTGGCGATGGTCTTTGCCGGACCTTTACGGGTTCTTGCGTTGGTTTTGGAACGCTGACCTCTTACCGGGAGACCCTTGCGATGTCTGGAACCTCTGTAAGAATCGATTTCGATAAGGCGCTTGATATTCATTGCAATATCTCTGCGCAGATCGCCTTCGACGGCATATTCGTGTTCGATAGCTTCACGTAACTTTGCTACGTCATCTTCGGACAGATCCTTGACTCTGGTGTCAGGGTTGATGCCGGTCTTTGCAAGTATCTCATTGGAGCGGGTACGTCCGATACCGAAAATATAGGTAAGTCCGATTTCGACTCGTTTTTCTCTCGGAAGGTCTACACCTGCTATACGTGCCATTATATTACACCTCGTTTTCTCGTCTTGCGACGCAAATGGGTTACTTAACCCTGTCTCTGCTTATGCTTCGGATTTTCGCAGATCACCATTACGACGCCGCGGCGCTTGATGATCTTGCACTTTTCGCATATCTTTTTTACCGAAGGTTTAACTTTCATTTTAAAATCCTCCTGTTTGCGCGCTTGTCAAGCGTCGGCTTATTTTGCGCGCCATGTGATTCTGCCCTTGGTCAGGTCGTAGCTCGAAACCTCGACCGTCACCTTATCGCCCGGAAGAATCTTGATGAAATTCATTCTTAACTTTCCGGAGATGTGTGCCGTCACGACATGATCATTGGGAAGCTTAACAAGGAACGTGGCGTTGGGAAGCGCCTCTGTTACCACGCCCTCAAATTCAATAACGTCGTCTTTGGACAATTCAATTCCTCCAAACTACTTAGTCTCTGTCAAACACGGCAAGAGCCTTGCAAATCTCTTCATCCGCAGAAAAAGGCATTCGGCCGTTTCCCGGAACAAGCGTTTCAAGATGTGCCGCGCTTTTTCGTTTCGGATGGTTAAGAAGTCTCGTACAGCCGTCCGAAACGAACGCGTACAAACTTCCTTTCTGATCCGTTTCTGTGGCGACGACAGCAAAAATTCTGCCGCGCGTCCGCCCGGAGCGGGATCGGACAATACTGCCGACACCGTGGCTTTCACAGAATGTGTTTTTACAGATTTTCAGTTTTCTCTTTCGATCAAAGCTCATATTTTCGTGAGAATCTCAGGTCCGTTTTCGGTAATCAGAATGGAATTTTCGTAATGAGCGGAAAGAGCTCCGTCATCCGTTACAACCGTCCAGTCATTATCGAGAACCGAAACCTCCGCCGTACCGAAGTTGACCATCGGTTCAACGGCAATCGTCATCCCCTCATACAGGCGCGTGCCTCTGCCGGCGCGGCCGTAATTGGGAACTTCGGGGTCTTCATGCAGATGAGCGCCCACACCGTGACCGACAAATTCCTTAACCACCGAAAAGCCTGCGTTTTCAACGTGCTCTTGGATAGCATGGGAAATATCGCCTAAGCGATGCGAGGGATCCGCATACTTGATTCCCTCAAAGAAGCTCTCACGAGTGATTCGTTCCAAACGTTTTGCGTCCTCGGAAACTTCGCCGCAGAACAGTGTGCGTGCTGCGTCTCCGTGGTATCCCTTGTAGCAAGCTCCGACATCCACCTTGACGATATCGCCCTCCGTGAGAAGCCGTTTGCCGGGGATTCCATGAATCACTTCATCGTTTACGCTGATACAAGCGCTGGCAGGAAAACCGTTGTAATGCAGAAACGAGGGAGTTGCACCGTGCGACGTGATAAAGCGGTGAATCTCGGAATCAATATGAATCAGAGAAACACCCGGCTTTACCAGAGTTGCCGCAAGCTCTAACGCGCCTGCCGTGATCTTGCCAGCCTCGCGCATCAGCGCGATTTCTTCATTGTTTTTGATCTTAATCATTCAAAACCAGTCCTTAATGCAAGTCTTGCAACTATTCCTCGATACCGAGCGCTTTTGCGGTGAGCGCGGTGGTATCGGCGAGTTCTTTCTGACCAACCACGGTACGGAGGATGCCTTTTGCTTCATAGAAAGCTTTCAAAGGCTCTGTCTCGGTGTGGTAGACATCAAGTCTGCTTTTGACAACATCGGGATGATCGTCCTTGCGCACGGTAAGTTCCGCACCGCAATTATCGCATATGCCCTCTGTTTTGGTGGGATTGAATTCGACGTGATACGTTCCGCCGCATTTCGGACAGGTTCTTCTGCCGCTCATGCGGTTGATGATATCTTCGTCGGACACTTCGATATTGAGAACGACATCGATCTTCACGCCCATTTCGTCAAGCGCCTTGGCCTGCGGAATGGTACGGGGAAAACCGTCAAGGATAAAACCTTTTTTGCAGTCGTCCTTATCGAGTCTGTCTTTGATAATACCGATAACAACCTCATCGGGAACAAGCTTTCCGGCATCGATATAACTCTTTGCCGAAAGCCCCATTTCCGTTCCGTTTTTGATTGCTTCGCGGATGATATTGCCCGTAGAAATCGTGGGAATATCTAACTTTTTGCTGACGATTTCAGCCTGTGTGCCTTTACCGGCACCCGGAGCACCGAAAAATATTATATTCATAATATCTCCTTACCTGTGTGTCAGTGGAATTCTTGCAATCCTTACGGATTATTCAAGAAAGCCTTTATAGTGACGCATGGTCATCTGTGCTTCGATCTCACGGGTCGTTTCAATGACAACGCTGACTAAGATAAGGAGTGACGAACCGCCGAAAGCAAGGTTTGTCATCTTATCGCTGAACATGCCGAGAAGCATCGGCAAGCAGGCAACTAAGCCAAGGAAGATAGCACCGATAAGCGTGACTCTGCCGAGAATCTTGGTGATATAATCGGTAGTCGGCTTGCCGGGACGGATACCCGTGATAAAACCGCCGTTTTTCTTCAAGTTGTTGGATACTTCAACCGGATTGAAAGAAATCGCAAGATAGAAGTAAGCGAACGCGATGATAAGGACGAAGTAAATGATCATATACACCGGTTTTCTGTAAGAGAAGAAATCAACGATGTGATACCATACAGAACCGTCCTTAGGCGGAATGATAGCGGCGATTGTCGTAGGAATCGCTGCGATGGAGCTTGCAAAGATGATCGGCATAACGCCGGACATATTAAGTTTGATCGGGAGGAACGTGCTCTGGCCGCCGTACATCTTTCTGCCGACCTGACGCTTCGCGTACTGAACCGGAAGTCTGCGTTCTGCGTTGGTAACATGAACAACAAACACGATCATAGCAAGCGTGATGATAATGAACAGAATGAATACGATAAGACCGTTGTTCCAGGCAGTCGAGACCATGGTCGGGAAAGAAGCAGCGATATTGACAAAAAGGATAATGGAAATACCGTTGCCGATTCCGTGATCATTAATCTTTTCAGCGAGCCACATGATGATAGCCGCACCGGCGCAATAGCATGCGATGATGACGAGCTTATCGAACAGGCGGTCGTGACCGGGAATAATCCAGCCCAATGCGTTGATATAAGCGCAATAACCGATACTGGTTAAAAGTGCAAGAGCAACCGTGGTGTAACGGGTGATCTGCGTCAGCTTTTTGCGGCCTTCTTCGCCTTCCTTAGCCATTCTTTCGAGCGGCGGGATAGCGATGGTCAAAAGCTGAATAACGATGGAAGCCGTGATATACGGCGAGATGGAGAGTGCGAATAAAGTAGCCTTAGAAAACGTTTCGCCGGAAATAATGTCAAAATATTGGAACAGACCCTGTAAACCGCCGTTCGTGACGCCGCTCTGAGCGAGACCCGCGTAAACAAACGGAACCGGAATAACAGAACCGATACGGAACAGAACAAGAATGAACAAAGTGAAGAGCATCTTATTCCGAAGTTCGGGAATTTTCCAAGCGTTTTTGAATGTCTGCAGCACTTTAAATCACCTCGGCCTTTCCGCCTGCGGCTTCGATCTTCTCCTTTGCAGATGCCGAGAAGATGGCAGCTTTAACGGTCAGCTTTTTGGTAATTTCGCCTCTTCCGAGGACTTTCAAACCGTTTAACTCCTTGCGGATAACGCCTTTTTCAAGAAGCGTTTCCATGGAAACGGCGTCGCCGTCGTTAAAGAGCTTATCTAAGGTTTCAAGGTTGATAATTGCGTATTCCTTCTTGAAAAGGCTGTTGGTGAAGCCTCTCTTCGGAAGTCTTCTGTAAAGCGGAATCTGACCGCCTTCAAAGCCCGGTCTTACGCCGCCGCCTGTTCTGGCGTTCTGGCCTTTATGACCGCGTCCGGCCGTCTTTCCGTTACCGGAACCGACGCCGCGACCTTTTCTCCAAGCGGATTTTGTCGAGCCGGGAGCGGGTGAAAGTTCATGAAGCTTCATGATTAGCCCTCCTTAACTGTGACAAGGTGACAAATGAGGTCGATTTTTCCTTTGGTAGCCTCATTGTTTTCCTGAACCGATACATCGCCGATTTTGCGTAAACCCATGGAGTTTGCAGTGGCGATCTGGTTCTTTTTGCGACCGATCAAGCTTTTGGTCAGTGTTACTGTAATCTTAGCCATCACTGTTTCCTCCTTAGCCTACGATTTCTTCGACGGTCTTGCCTCTCATTTTCGCAACAGCCTCAGCCGTTCTGAGATTGCGCAAACCTTCAAAGGTTGCCTTAACGACATTGATCTTATTGTTGCTTCTGAGGCACTTAGCACGGATATCCTTGATACCCGCCATATCCACGACGGCACGAACCGTACCGCCTGCGATGATACCGGTACCTTCGGCAGCCGGTTTGAGAAGAACTCTTGCCGCGCCGAATTCGCCGACGATATCATGAGGAATGCTGGTGTTCTTGACAGAAACCTCGATCATATTTTTCTTAGCGTCTTCGATTGCTTTTCTGATAGCTTCCGGAACTTCGGCGGATTTACCGATACCGTAGCCAACGTGACCGTTGCGGTCGCCTACTACAACTACTGCGGCGAAACGCATGATACGTCCGCCCTTGACTGTCTTGGATACGCGTCTTGTTTCGATTACCGTTTCCTGGAGGTCAAGTGTTGCAGGATCCATTTTGAATGCCATATTATCCCTCCTATTTTAGAACTTCAAGCCGGCTTCTCTTGCGGCTTCTGCGAGTTCCTTTACGCGTCCGTGGTAGATGTAACCGCCTCTGTCGAATACGACATCGGTGATACCCTTTTCAGCTGCGCGCTTTGCGACAAGCTCGCCGACCTTTTTAGCCGCGTCCTTGTTGCCGCCGTAAACGCCGAAATCCTTTTCAACGCTGGAAGCGCTGACCAAAGTGTTTCCGGTGGTGTCGTCAATCACCTGAGCATAGATGTTGGCGAGCGAACGGTAGACACAAAGACGGGGACGGGAAGCAGTACCGCTAATCTTGGCACGCACTCTGGCATGTCTCTTTTTACGCTGCAAATTGCTGTCTTTTCTTGATACCATTTAACTGCACTCCCTTCTTATTACTTACCGGCTTTACCGGCCTTGCGGCGGATATGCTCGTCAGAATACTTGATACCCTTGCCGAGGTAGGGTTCCGGCGGACGTTTGCCGCGGATCTCGGAAGCGATCTGGCCGACTTTCTGCTTATCGGGACCGTTTACGATAACGGTGTTGGTATCGGGAACTTCAAACGTGATACCGTCTGTTTCGTCGATCAATACCTGATGGGAATAACCGATGTTGAGAACGAGCTGCTTGCCCTGCTTTGCGGCACGGTAGCCAACGCCGTTGATTTCGAGCTTCTTGCTGTAACCGTTGGTCACACCTTCGACCATGTTAGCGATGATCGAACGGGTAAGACCGTGAAGTGCTCTGTTCTGTTTTTCATCGTCGGGACGTTCAACCGTAACAACACCGTTTTCAACCGTAATTTTCATATTGGGATTGAACTTCTGGGTGAGGGTGCCCTTGGCGCCCTTTACGGTAACGCAGTTTTCCGCGTCAATTTTAACGTCAACACCGGCAGGAACAGTAACAGGCATTCTACCTATTCTAGACATGATGTTTCTCCTTCCGTAATGCATTCTATCCTGCAAAAGACTTTTACAGGAACCATGCGTTTTTCCGGCAATTACCAAACATAAGCGAGAACTTCGCCGCCGACGTTGTTTGCCTTTGCCTTTTTATCCGTCATAATGCCCTTGGACGTGGAAATGATCGCGATACCGAGACCTTTCATAACCGTAGGCATATCTTCACAGCTGGTGTAGATGCGAAGACCGGGTTTGGAAACTCTGCGAAGACCCTGGATAACCTTGGATTTGTTTGCTCCGTATTTAAGAGTAACACGGATCACGCCCTGTTTTCCGTCTTCGATGATCTGATAACCGTTTATATAGCCTTCCTCGCGTAAGATTTCAGCGATAGCCTTCTTAACGCCGGAAGCGGGGATGTCAACCGTTTCGTGCTTGGACGAATTGGCATTGCGAATACGGGTAAGCATATCCGCAATTACATCTGTAATCTGCATAATTGTGACCTCCTTACTTAATAATAAGCGCCTTTCAAAAATTACCAGCTTGCTTTTTTCACACCGGGAATCTGACCCTTGTAAGCAAGCTCTCTGAAACAGATACGGCAGATGCCGTATTTGCGAAGATAAGCATGGGGACGGCCGCAAATTTTACATCTGTTATATTCACGAGTAGAGAACTTCTGGGCTCTCTGCTGCTTTAATATCATAGCCTTCTTTGCCATTTCTTTTACCTACCCCTCTTACTTTGCGAACGGAGCGCCCATGAGAGTAAGAAGCTCTCTTGCATGCTCATCGTTCGTTGCTGTGGTGACAAATACAATATCCATACCGCGGATCTTTTCGATCTTGTCGTACTCGATTTCCGGGAAGATTAACTGTTCCTTGATACCGAGGGAATAGTTGCCTCTGCCGTCGAAGGCATTGGGGTTGATACCCTTGAAGTCGCGCACGCGCGGAAGAGCGAGATTAAAGAAGCGATCCATAAACTCGTACATCTTTTCGCCTCTGAGCGTGACCTTTGCACCGATCTTCATACCTTCACGGATCTTGAAGTTTGCGACAGACTTTCTTGCGAAAGTAGGAACAGCCTTCTGACCGGTGATGGTTTCGAGATCAGCCATAATGTTGTCGATAACCTTTGCGTTATCCTTGGCATCTCCTGCGCCGATGTTTAAGATGATCTTATCGATCTTAGGAATCTGCATCGGGCTTTTGTATTCAAACTTCTTCATGAGAGCAGGAGCTACTTCGTTCTTATAGTAATCACTGAGTCTTGACATCGTTATCTCCTCCCGTCATTAAAGAATTTCGCCGCATTTAGCGCAAACTCTTGCCTTTTTGCCGTCTTCCAGGACTTTGTGAGCAACTCTTACGCCTTTGCCGCACTTGTCGCAGTAGAGATTGACCTTGGACGCGTAGAACGCACCCTCAACCTTGATGATACCGCCTTCTTCTCCCTGCTTTCTGGGACGGACGTGCTTGCTGACAATGTTTACACCCTCGACAATGACCTTGCCTTCTTTCGGGGAAACTTCAAGCACTTTACCTTTTTTGCCCTTATCGTCGCCGGAAGCTACGATTACCGTATCGCCCTTGCGAACGGCGAGCTTTTTAATTTCTGCCATAGTTCATATCCTCCCTTAAAGTACTTCGGGCGCAAGGGAGAGAATCTTCAAGTATTCTTTTTCACGAAGCTCTCTTGCTACCGGCCCGAAAATACGGGTACCTTTCGGGTTCTTGTCCGCGTTTATAATAACTGCCGCGTTCTCATCAAAGCGGATATAGCTGCCATCGGCTCTGCGAAGGCTCTTTACGGTGCGTACCACCACTGCCTTTACAACATCGCCTTTTTTGACAACGCCGCCGGGTGTTGCCTTTTTAACAGAGCAAACCACAACGTCGCCGATACGGGCGTATCTGCGGCCCGTTCCACCGAGAACACGGATGCACATAAGTTCCTTGGCGCCGGTATTGTCGGCAACCTTCATGAACGATTGCTGTTGAATCATGCTATGTGACCTCCTTGTCTGTATCTGCGATACAACACTTTATTTTGCCTTTTCGATTATTCTTACAAGACGCCATCTCTTATCGCGGGAAAGCGGTCTTGTCTCCATGATTTCCACCTTGTCGCCGATGCCGCACTCGTTGTTTTCGTCGTGCGCCTTGAACTTCACAGTTCTCTTGATGACCTTTTTGTAAAGCGGATGTTTAACGCTGTCCTTGATGGAAACGACAATGGTTTTATCCATTTTATCGCTGGAAACGATACCTACTCTGGTTTTTCTGAGATTTCTTTCCATTTCTTGTTACTCCTTCCCGCTTACGCCTGTTTTTCGGTCATCACCGTTAAGATCTTGGCGATGGTCTTTTTGGTTTCGACGATCTTCTGGGGATTGTCGAGCTGATGGATTGCGTGCTGAAAACGCAGATTAAAGAGCTCTGCTTTCTGCTCCTTTAAAAGCTCGGTAAGCTGTTCGGAGGTTTTTTCTCTGATTTCCGTGATTTTCATATCGCTTACGCCTCCATTTCATCTTCTTTTTTCACAAACTTACACTTTAAAGGAAGTTTGTGAGCAGCAAGACGCATTGCTTCGCGTGCCTGATCCTCGGTAACGCCGTCCATTTCAAACAGAACGCGGCCGGGTTTAACCACAGCTACCCAATACTCGGGCGAACCTTTACCGGAACCCATACGGGTTTCAGCCGGTTTTTCGGTTACAGGCTTGTCGGGGAATATCTTGATCCAGACCTGACCGCCACGCTTGATGTAACGCGTCATAGCGATACGGGCAGCTTCGATCTGGTTGCTTGTGATCCAAGCGGGTTCGAGGGCTTGAAGACCGTAAGAACCGTTCGATACGGTATTGCCTCTGGTGGCAACGCCCTTCATGCGGCCTCTCTGAACTCTTCTGTATTTAACTCTCTTCGGCATTAACATGGTTATCTAGCTCCTCCTTCTGCCTTAGAAGGCGCATTCGGCTTTCTTCTTGCCGTCTTTGCAGCGTTGGCAAGGATCTCACCTTTATAGATCCAAACCTTTACGCCGATTTTACCGTAAGTGGTATCTGCTTCCCAGAAACCGTAATCGATATCAGCGCGAATGGTCTGAAGCGGAATAGTACCTTCATGATACTGTTCGGTTCTCGCGATTTCAGCACCGTTCAAACGACCGGAGAGCTGGATCTTGATACCCTTTGCGCCAAGCTTCATGGTTCTCTGGATAGCCATTTTCATAGCGCGGCGGAAAGCGATACGTCTTTCGAGCTGAGCGGCAACGGATTCTGCAACGAGCTGAGCGTTGAGATCGGGCTGCTTGACCTCGACAACATTAACGAGAGCAGGCATTCCGGTGAACGCCTCGATCTCACCCTTTAACTTATCGATCTCTGCGCCCTGCTTGCCGATGATCATACCGGGCTTTGCGCAGTGAATGAATACCTTTACTCTTTTGCCGTCGCGTTCGATTTCAATGGTCGGAACGCCGGCGCCTTGAAGTTTCTTTTTCAGCCATGTTCTGAGTTTGTAGTCCGCAACGAGCGTATCACCGAATACTTCGTCTTTGGCGAACCATCTGGAATCCCAGTCTTTTATGACACCTACACGTAAGCCGTGAGGATTAACTTTTTGACCCATACTTCGTAATAAGCCTCCTTCAATGAATTTCACTCATAAGGTCTTGACCTTGTGAGGTTTTTGGAATTTGAAGTGTTGCGGAAGAATTATTCTTTTTCTTTTACCGCGATAGTAATGTGCGAGCTTCTCTTCAAGATGCGGTAAGCTCTGCCTTTGTCACGCGCCTGAATTCTCTTGGCGATTCTGCCGGGAGTAACGAAGCACTGGGAAACGACGAGCTTGGAAGTATCCATGCTGTGATTGTTTTCAGCGTTTGCTACTGCGGATTTCAAGAGCTTTGCGACAGGCTCGCTTGCGGCTTTTCTTGTATTGGCAAGAATACCGGCGGCGGTTGCTACGTCCTTGTTGCGGATGAGATCCAGAACGATCGAAACCTTGCGCGGAGATATTCTCAAATCGTATAAATACGCCTTAGCTTCCATGAAATGTTTGCCTCCTTTCACAAGTCACTGCCGTAAGAACGGCGGAATTTGTGTATATGCAAAGATTACTTGTTGGTGTTGGTCGTTTTGGAACCGGAGTGGCCCTTAAACGTTCTGGTGGGAGCGAACTCGCCGAGCTTGTGTCCGACCATATCTTCCGTAACGTATACCGGCACATGCTTTCTGCCGTCGTGAACGGCAATGGTGTGACCCACAAACTGCGGGAAAATCGTGGAAGCTCTCGACCAAGTTTTTAAAACTCTCTTCTCGCCCTTTTCGTTCATTTCATTGATTCTTGCGAAAAGCTTTGCTTCGACGAAAGGTCCTTTTTTAATGCTTCTACTCAACTTTTTATGCCTCCTTTACGGTTTACTTGTCGTTTCTTCTCTTAACGATGAACTTGTTGGTGCGCGCCTTCTTGTCGCGGGTCTTGTAACCCATCGTAGGCTTACCCCAAGGAGTAACAGGAGAAGGACGGCCGACCGGCGCTTTACCTTCACCACCACCATGAGGATGGTCGCACGGGTTCATTACAGAACCTCTTACGGTCGGGCGGATACCGAGATGTCTGGTCTTACCGGCCTTACCGAGGTTGATGTTTTCGTGTTCGAGATTGCCGACCTGGCCGATGGTGGCCTTGCAGTCGAGACGGATGATGCGGACTTCACCGGAGGGAAGTCTTACCTGAGAAACGCCGTTTTCCTTAGCCATAAGCTGAGCAGCCGTGCCGGCGCTGCGGACAAGCTGACCGCCCTTGCCGGGATAAAGCTCAATGTTGTGGATAAAGGTACCGACGGGAATTTCGCTGATCGGAAGCACGTTACCGGGCTTGATATCAGCTTTTGCGCTGTTGAGAACAACGTCGCCGACTTTAAGTCCCACAGGCGCAATGCTGTAAGTCTTTTCACCGGTCTCATACTGCATGAGAGCGATGTAAGCGGTTCTGTTGGGGTCGTATTCGATAGCAAGTACGGTAGCCGGAACATCTTCAATCTTCTTGCGGAAGTCCATTACTCTGTACTTGATTCTGTTGCCGCCGCCATGGTGACGGACGGTGATCTTACCTGTATTATTACGTCCGGCATGTTTCTTTAAGACGGTGATCAGGCTCTTTTCGGGGGTCTTTTTGGTGATTTCGTCAAAACCCGGAACCGTCATCTGTCTTCTCGCCGGAGTAGTAGGTTTAAAAGATTTTACTGCCATAATTACTCCATTTCCCGGCGCGGTAAAGCTTTCGCAAACTGCGCCGCAGTTTTCTTAACGAATATGATCTTCGATCACAAGTTACATCATGCTGTCGAAGAACTCGATGGTCTTTGATTCGGGCTTTAAGGTAACGATCGCCTTTTTCCATTCGGAAGTCTTGCCGAGGTGATAACCAACGCGCTTGTTTTTGCTCTTAACGCTGATGGTGTTGACCTTATCGACATCCACCTTGAAAATTTCCTCGACAGCCTTTTTGATTTCGATCTTGTTGGCGTCGGAAGCTACTTCAAAGGTATACTTCTTGTCAGCGAGTCTTGACATGCTTGCTTCGGTGATAATCGGACGGATAATAACGTCATGTGCCGTTTTCATTATGCGTATACCTCCTCGATTACTTTTACGGCGTCGCCGGCAACCACGAACATGTCGCAGTTGAGAATGTCATAGACATTGAGCGTGCCGGGGGTTGCAGTCTTGACGCCGGGGATGTTAGCGGCGCTCTTTGCAACGATCTTGTCATTTTCGGCGGTAACGATAAGCGCTTTCTTTTCAGCACCGACAGCCTTCAAGAGGTTTACAATGGTCTTGGTCTTGTAGGAATCCATAGCAAGATTCTCAATAACAACCATTTCATTGTCAACGACCTTGGAGCTGAGAGCCGACTTCATAGCGAGTCTCTTTACCTTCTTGTTAATGCTTACTTTCCATGCGCGGGGCTTCGGACCGAGTGCGATACCGCCGTGAGTCCACTGCGGAGAACGGGTAGAACCCTGTCTTGCACGGCCTGTGCCCTTCTGACGCCACGGCTTGATGCCGCCGCCGGAAACTTCGGCACGGGTCTTGGTGGACTGTGTGCCCTGTCTCTGGTTTAAAAGATAGGCTCTGACAACGCTGTGGAGGACGGGTTGATTGACTTCACAGCCGAAAACTTCGGCGGCGAGTTCAAATTCGCCCTTCTTGTTGCCTGCCATATCGAATAATGCAACATTCGGCATTTGTATTCCTCCTTCGCTTACTTAACGGTTGAGCGAATAAACACAATACCGCCCTTAGGACCGGGAACCGCGCCCTTAACCGCGATAAGGTTTTTCTCAACGTCGATTTTTACTACGTTCAGGTTCAACATGGTGACCTGCTCGTGACCGTACTGACCGGCCATCTTCTTGTTCTTGAAGATGCGGGACGGTGTGGAGTTAGCGCCCATAGAACCAGGCTGACGGTGCACAGGACCCGTACCGTGCGTCATTCTGAGTCTGTGGCAGTTCCAGCGCTTGATAACGCCGCTGTAACCGTGACCCTTGGTGATACCGGTAATGTCCACGTTTTCGCCTGCCGTGAAAGCGTCCGCTTTGATCTCGTCGCCGACATTCATGGTTTCGGCATCGTCAAGACGGAATTCTTTCAAGTGCTTTTTGAGCGTAACGCCGGCTTTTGCGAAGTGACCCTTAACGGGCTTGCTTAATTTTCTCTCGGCAATATCAGAGAAGCCGAGCTGAACGGCGCTGTAACCGTCGTTTTCAACGGTTTTCTTCTGAACGACCGTGCAGGGACCTGCTTCGATAACGGTTACCGGAATAACATTTCCGTTTTCATCGAAAATCTGAGTCATACCGAGCTTTTTGCCGATTATACCTTTTTTCATATTTGTTCCTCCTTAGGTTATTGGTTGGCCGGGTGATTTTCCGTTTGCTCTGCTTGCGCAGAGAGTCGGACGGTCAACATGACCTTTACGGTCTTATATTCACACGGTATAGATGTGAATTATAATACGATTTCGGATTCGACTCCGGCGGGAAGTTCCAGATCGACAAGAGCTTCAATCGCTTTCTGCGACGGCTTCAAGATGTCGATCAGTCTCTTATGCGTACGGAATTCGAACTGTTCGCGGCTGTCCTTGTATTTGTGGACGGCGCGGAGAATGGTGACGATCTCCTTGTCGGTCGGGAGCGGAATCGGACCGGAAACCTTAGCGCCGTTGCGCTTTGCTGCTTCAACGATCTTTTCTGCCGCCTGATCGATAAGAGTGTGATCGTACGACTTCAATCTGATTCTGATTTTTTCCTTTGCTGCCATTTTTTCTGCCTCCTTTAAAATTTTTTGTCCTGCGCGTCACGGCTTGATTAAAACGCAGGAACCGTTTTAAATGCGGCACAGTGAAGTCTGAACACGCACCCGGGTGTTTCTTTATCTTCCCGAATGAAAAACCCGATTCGACCTCAAACCGAGGGGAATTCGGGCAGCATACCGTTCTTACGCCAAAAGTCCGCAAAAGACCTCCGGCACATATTGCACGGCCTTTCGGTGGGAAACACCGACGGTTCCGCGACCGATGTTTTAAGAATGATACCCAAAACGCCGGAATACCGCGGCAAAAACAGGTTTTGCCTTTTGGCGGTGACGGAAACGCACCTGCTTGAAGGAACGCCCCGGAACCGCATCCATGCGCTTCGGTTCAGTATTCGCTGTCGCCCGTTTATCGGACATACTCCACGGAAATTACCGGCATAAATGCCGCAACCTCCCGTTTCATCGCACATCAAGCTTGTATATTGTACCATACAAGCCCTTATTTTGCAATAGGTTTAGCACATTTAATTGTAAATTTTGCGTGAACGCCGCCGAATTATGTGAAAATCTATATATTATATCATATAATTACGCGTTTTTCAATACGTTTGAAATATTTTAAGATAAATTCCACACCCAGTGTTTTCTTTTTCTGAAACCTTTTCCTTTTCTTTAAAAAGAGTGATTCCATATTGACAGACTTCCGGCAGATTGCTATAATATAAATATAATATAAATGAAGAAAAACGACTTTCAGGAGGTTCCTATGCAAAAAAACAAAATCTTTCACATTCTTTCGTACATTCCCCTTTTATTTCTCATCAGCCTATTTATCCCGGAAAAAGATAATCCCACTGTGCGTTTTCACTGCGGACAAGGCATGCTGCTCACCATCGTTTCCGCCGCTTGCTCCGCTATCACGCGCACATTGAGCTTTACACTCGGCTGGATTCCTTTCGCCGGTTCGCTTATCGTCTATGCCTTTTCCGCCCTTTCGGGGCTTGTCGTGTTCGCGTTCATGATCATTGGCATCGTAAACGCCGCTACCGATAAAACCGAACCGTTGCCCCTTATCGGCAAATATGCATTCTACCGTTAAGTCTTACACACCATACACTATATAATAAAGGAAGATTTTTATGTGGAATACCCGTTTTTGTATCAATGCCGGAGGGCTGTTTGACATTCCTCTCTCCGAAGAACTGCGTCAAATCAAAGAAAGCGGCTTTGACGGTTTCTTTACCGGTTGGACGGAAACCAGCTCACTTGATGAACCGTGTACTCTTGCGGATGAGCTTGGGCTCATCTATCAATCGGTTCATGCGCCTTTCGGACGCTCAGCCGAGATGTGGACACCCGACTATCAGAGTGCCGCCGACGAACTCATTGAATGCGTCCGCGATGCCGCTGCGCACAGTGTGCCCATTGTCGTTATGCATGCTTTCATCGGCTATGACAGCCACACGCCGAACGAATACGGCCTTGCCAGTTTCCGCAAAGTTGCCGAAGAAGCCGGGAAACTTGGTGTGAAGATTGCACTCGAAAACACCGAGGGAGAAGAATATCTTGCCGCGCTGATGGAATCGCTTTCCGACCTTGACAATGTCGGTTTCTGCTTGGATACCGGACATGAAATGTGCTATAACCGGTGTAAAGATCTGCTTTCGCTGTACGGCGACCGTCTGATTGCTACCCATATCAATGACAATCTCGGCATACGCGACTATAACGGCTCAATCACCTGGCACGATGACCTGCATTTGCTTCCGTTCGACGGAATCGGCGACTGGGAGGGCTTTGTCACACGCCTTGACGAGCACGCCTATGACGGTCCGTACACCTTTGAACTCAATGCGCACCACGGCAGACCCAACCGCCACGAAAATGACATCTACGCCGGTCTTGCCCCGTGCCAATTCTATGCGCTTGCCTATATGCGCGCCTGCAAACTGGCACGGCTTCGTGAAGTCATGCGTGCGCGCCGCAAAAGTTAAAGGGGAATCGCATGCTCACACGCATTTTCGGGCTGCACGGCGCCGGTAAGACTGCGGCTCTCCTTTCACGCTTGGAGGACTGCGTAAAGCAAAAAAAACAAGCCTTTTTGGTCGTCCCCGAGCAAGCTGCCGTTTCGGCGGAAAGGCTTCTCATCGACCGCTTGGGAAACCCGGCCAATATGTATATCGAAGTCATCAATTTCAAACGCCTCTGCAACCGCGTTTTCCGGGAAAGCGGCGGACTTGTGGGGCATGTGCCGGACAAAGCCGCAAGCGAACTCGCCATGTCGCACGTGCTTTCTCAGTCGGCAAGCCTGTTGGAGGAATACGGCTCTCTTGCATCTGATGCAGATTTTGCCAAAAAAATGCTTGTCACGATCACGGAAATGCACCGTTGCCGGATCTCTCCCAACGAATTGGACGCGCTTTGTGCAAGCCTTGACCAACACGGCGAAAAGACGCTGTCAGGCAAACTGCACGATGTCGCTCTTGCCCACCGCGCTTATGACGCCTATATGTTTCAGACGCTCGATTTTCCGGGCGATTTACTGGACAAGCTGTATGAAACGCTGTGCGGCTTCCCGTTTTTCTCCGGAAAGCACGTCTTTTTCGATTCGTTTTACGGCTTTACCGCGCAAGAGCTCGCCATCATCGGCAAAATTCTTACAACTGCGGAAGAAACCTGTATCACATTTCTGTGCAACAGTGAAAAAAGCGAAAATGAGTGTTTTGCGCGCGGCAAAAACGCGGCTTTTGCCTGCCGGAAATTGGCTGAAAAGAACGGAATTCCCGTCAAAGACATATATCTTACCGAAAACAAAAAACACGCTCCGCATTCCGCACTCGCCCACCTCGCACAGCATTTTTCACTGTCCGCCCTGTCTGAACCGCTGCCCGAAACGCCGTATGACGGCATAAAGCTTTTTGCCTGTGCCGATATTTATGCCGAATCGGAACTTGCAGTACGCACCGTAAGCGATCTTTTATGTTCCGGCGTTCTGCCGCGTGAGATACTGCTTTGCGCCCGGAACATCGCCGATTATGACGGCATTTTGGACACAGCCTTTGAAAATGCCGGAATTCCCTATGCATTTGACAAAGCCACCGACCTTTCCTCAACGCCTGCCGCCGCGCTTGTTTGTTCGGCTTTTGAAGCCGCCTTTTCATGGAGCCTTGAAGCCGTATCCGGCTATTTAAAGACCGGACTTTCCGGGCTTTCCGATGACGCGGCCGACAAACTCGACCTCTACATACATACCTGGAACATCCATGGAAAAGCCTATTTTCACGAAGATTGGCACATGAATCCGGCCGGTATGCGCGACGGAAAACCGGATGCCGCGCTTTTATCGGCCATAACCGAGGCGCATGACGGCATACTCTCCTGTCTCGACGCATTTTCGCAAGGGTTAGACGCGGCAAAAACCGTATCGGATATTGCGCACACCGTATATGACTTAACTGTCAACATCGCGCGCCTTTCGGGCGGCGACCGCTTTGACGACCGTGCCGACGGCGAATATCTCGATCTGTTATGCCGCGCGTTGGATACCATGACTCTGACGCTCGGGAACGAAGCCATTTCACCGCGCAGGTTTTACGACCTCTTCCGTGCGGTCATCAAGAATATGAGCGTCGGAAAAATTCCGGAACTGCTCGATCAAGTACGTTTTTCACCCGTCACGCTCATGCGCACCGACGGAGTCCGATATGTCATTCTGCTCGGCGTCAACGACGGTGTTTTTCCGGCCAAACCGGAATCCGGGGACGTTTTTCGCGACGCGGAACGTACTTTATTGCGAGCCCATGGCGTGGAGCTTGCCGAATTGGATACAGACAAGGCTTTTGACGAGCTGTTTCTTGCCTATACGGCGCTCTGTTCAGCGAGCGACGGCGCTTATGTGTTCTACGAAACCGGTTCCTTGGAGGAAAAGGAACGGTATCCCTCCATTCTGATTTCGCTTTTGCGAAAAATGACAGGAGCCGTTGTCACCCCCTATCCGGACGGAAGCAAAACCGGAATGCTTGAAAACGCCGTCAGCGACAAATCTTTATTCGATACCTTTTTAACGCTTCCCGACGGGGTAGAAAAAGCAACTGTGCGCGCCTATTTCGCGGACAAACCTGACTATGCCGCACGGCTTGCCGCCATAGAGCGTTCCGATTCCTCCGAGAAAAAGCTTTCCGACGCAACGGTTTCGGCGCTGTATGGGGATACCTTAACCGGCAGCTACTCGAAATTGGAGCGTTTCCGGCAATGTCCGTTTTCCTATTTCTGCAATTATACGTTGAAACTCTCTCCCGAACCGGTCGGCCGTGTCGGTTCCTCCGAACGCGGAAACATCATACACGCCGTCTTAGAAGAACTTGTGCCGGAAATCTGTGCACGCTCCAAGGCAGGGAATCCGTTTGACGAAAGCGAACTTCAAACGCTTATCCATGCAAAGTTAGAAGAACTGTTGAAACGATTCATGCCGGAGGCCGGGAGTGCGCTAAGCGGCCGGTTTGTGTACCTGTTTGCCAAGACGGAGCGCGCGCTCGTGCCGCTTTGCAAACTGCTCTGCGAGGAATTGCAGGTAAGCCGGTTTGAACCGGTCGATTTTGAGCTCCCTATCGGCGAGGACGGAAAAGTAAAGCCGGTCACATTGCCCCTGGCGGGCGGAAAGGCCTTAAAGATCATCGGAAAAATCGACCGTGTGGACTTCTATCATGACATCCATTCCGGGAAGAATTATCTGCGTATTGTCGATTATAAGACCGGCAGTACCAGATTTGATCTTTCCGACATCCGCCGCGGTTTCAATCTGCAAATGTTACTCTATCTCTACACGCTTGTCCGAAACGGGTCGGGGCGTTACGGCGACGTATATCCGGCCGGCGTTCTGTACAGTCATGTAGCCAATCCCAACATTTCCGACAAGGATAAGGTATTATCCGTGGCCGGGGACCGGGATGAATTAGATTACAAAGCCGATGTATCGGGACTGTTAGTAGCGGATGCAGATATCATTTTCGCCATGGATTCCACCGGCAGCGGCGCTTATATTCCGGTCAAACTCAAAGCCGGAGAACTTGCGGAAAATGCCGCAAACGTCCTTCCGGAGGACGAATTTGAGGGGCTTTTGGAGGAATCGGCCCGTTTTGCGCAAACAGCCGCAAGCGGCATTATAAGCGGTGACAAGCGCGCGTTCCCCGAAGGGGCCAAGGGGCATGTTCCCTGCGACTACTGCGACTATGCGGACATCTGTCCGAAGAAGATCGGGGTCTAATAAGGGCTGCTCGCCCTTAAACCTCGCCCACTTTTCTTAAAAGAAAAGTGTGGCAAAAGAATTTTGATTTTGATGCGCGCTGGTTTGAGCATTCAAACCGGCGTGCATCTTTTACTTTTTCCCGAAAAGTATCAAAGGGGACTTTTTATGTTGCTTTTCGTTTCGCGAAAAGCAAGTAAGGGACGGTTTTAATGTTGCTTTTTCGCTTGTACGAAAAAGTAACCAAAAAGTACCCCAGAGGTCTGCTGACCTCTGGACTCCGGGGGGACGGTTCAAAATTCCGAGCGTGGGTGTTACTTATTAAGCCACAAGCTATGTGCTGTCAAGAATTTTTACGGAAAATTGCCACTTTGTGCCATACAGCTCGGAGTATTTTGAACCGGTGCGAGACGGCGGTTTTACTGCACAAGGATTTGGGAGTGTATATCAAAAGGCAAACCTTGATTTGGGCGGACAGTAGGTTATGTGTTTCAGGGAATGGGTGGTTTTGGTGGGAAGTCGTTTTTTGAGAGAATAGAAAGTAGTTATTTGGAAAAACTGATAGTTTCGGGCGAAAATGCAAAAATTTCAGCTTTTTTGCACATATACAAACTACAAATTTATTCAAAATTTTCTATCGGCTCACATCAATTTTCCTTTTCCACCACAACAAAGATAACGTGCAGTTTTTCTTTTCTTTTACCGTTTGCGGCGTCAAGCACGCACCGCAACTTCGATTTTTTGCAAAAACTCGATTATGCGTCTAATCTAAGGTTCTCCTTTCGCACCGGTTCAAAGCCTGAAAGCTGGTTCAGTCACGGAAAGCTACAATTTATATTAAAACATGCCTGTGTAGAGCTTTGAACCGTTCCCTGGAGTCCAGAGGTCAGCAGACCTCTGGGGTACTTTTTGGTTACTTTTTCGTACAAGCGAAAAAGTAACGTAAAAACGTCCTTTTGGTTCTTTTTGCTAAAAGCAAAAAGAACGTATATCGTCCCTTAGGGAAACTTTTCGGGAAAAGAAAAGCCCTCCCAAAGAGCCTCTTTGGTTACTTTTGCAAAAGTAACCACCGCTCCCCAGCCGCCCTGAAAAGACAGCACTTGGAAATGTGCACAAAAAGCATAAATGTTTTTTGTGCACATTTTCTTGCAAAATATCTTTACTTTTATGCATATTTCTGCTATCATAGTATTGTCGACTTCACCATTTCCGGAGGAAATCACTATGTCAAAACAAGCCGTTTATCTGATCGATGACGCAAAATTCCATATCGCCGGTATCGCAACTTCCTGGGACTACGATGACCGCGTCACAAGAAGCCTCTCGACCGCTTTTCCCGACGCTCTCGTCAATCCTCAAACCGGCAAAATTATCCGCTATATACGGAAATTTCAAAAACAAACGTCCGGCGCTTTTTCCTTTGAATTCTTCTATATCACCGAAAAAGCCGCAAACGGCGTGTTTCTTCAAATTCTCTCAGAAGAAAAAACGCCTCTTATCGAACTGCATACGGCAAACGGTTCCTTTTATTTCAATAACCGCCCGGTCGCCGCATACGAAATGAAACATGTGCGCGGAAAGATTCGTTTCGACCTCGATTCAGGCTCTGCCGATCTGATCTTAAACGGAAAATATGCCGGAACAACTGCGTTTGAACGTTCCGACGCTTGTTTTGCTGTTATCGGCACGGACGGATCAAGCGATATAATCGTAAGGCCGCAGAAATTCCGTTTAACACGCGATTTTCTGGCGCATGAAACGTTTCTGTGCACCGATTCCGCTTTTCCGCCGCCCTGGCAGGTCGATTCCGGTTTTGAGATCCGTTCCCATATCGCTTCAAATCCGCAAATGGATTACACCTATGCCGCGTTAGACGCCAAGGCCGGGTCGCTGCATCATGCGTTTTTGCCATTTTCGTACAACACCGCCGAAAGCCTTGTTTGCGAGGGACATTTTCTCCTGCCGCAAGGTGCGGACGGACTTAGTTATTCCTTGGTTTCCGAGGGGGAGGAGCTGTTCGGCGTACAAAGTGCCGGACAGGCGTTCTGCACGTCGGACAGACAGTTTTTGCGCCGGTTTACGCCGAATGTCTGGCAGCATATCCGCATGGAGGCAGATGTAAAAAATCACCGGATAACCGTAAAAATCGACGGAAAAATTTGCGGTGATTTCCCGTTTACACTTGCCGGAAAACAGGCTTTTACCGGCGTTTCTGTCAGCTTTGCTCCTCAAAAGGACGCGTCGCTTTTATTCTGCGATATCGTCTGCGAGGAAAGCAACGATTATTCCGATTATTGCCCTGAGCCGAAAAATGTTCGTCATAACGCTTACGAAATCGGCGTCAATGTGTGCAACATGTGGCGTGAAGGACACCATTTCGGCTGGGACAGAATTACCTATTTTGATGCCAATACGCCGCTTATTGGTCCTTATGATGAGGGAAATCCGGAAGTGGCCGACTGGGAGATCAAATTCATGACAGAGCACGGAATCACGTTCCAGCATTTCTGCTGGTATTGCCCGGATCCGCTCATTGACTTTCCCATTAAGCGTTCCCGGATGGATTCGGCGCTGCGCGACGGCTTCATGAACGCCAGATACAGCGATAAAATGAAATTCATCATCATGTGGGAAAACAATACCTATCGCAACACCGATCCGGAGGCGTTTAAGGAATATGTCTGGAAATACTGGTGTGAATATTTCTTTACCGACCCGCGGTATCTGATTGTCGAAAACAAACCGCTTTTGTCTTTGTGGTCGTTCAGCTTCGTCGCACATTGGGGCGGTGAAGAAAAAGCGCGCGAAATCATCGATTTTATGAATGAGGACATCAAAAAATACGGATTTGACGGCATTCTTCTCATGGCGACGGCTATGGGAGGCGCTGAACGCTATAAGCAGATGTCGAAATATTGCGATGTCAGCTATGCCTACCATTTCGGTTCGGGCGCATATGACCCGACAACACAAATCGCCTCCATTGATGAGATCAACCGTTACCACGAAAAGGACGGACAAATGCCGTTCATGCAGACCGCCTCGGTCGGTTTCAACGCATGCCCGTGGCACGGCGCTGAAGCGCGCGTTCCCCTCATCACCCCGGAGGATTATGAAAAGGTACTCCGGTATATCAAAAAACATGCGGATGACAAACCGGAGTCCGAGAAAAAATGGTATGACCGGTTCTTCATGCTGTCTACCTGGAACGAGTACGGCGAGGGAACCTATATTATGCCGGCCGGCGTACATGGGTTCGGGTATCTGGATAAGGTGCGCGAAGTGTTTGTACCGGAAAGCGGCAAGAATGAAAATGCGTTGCCGCAAGGCAAGGCCAAGGAACGCCTGTGCCGTCTGCGCGTGCCGGATCGTGTGATGATCCGGCGGCTTGGTTATGAAAAATCCGAGGAGGAAAAAAAGGCGAATACGCTTGTCAAGACCTATGATTTCTCGGAAAAATCTGCGGATTCTGCGGAAAGCAAGCTTTGGAACGCGTATAACGCCGCGGTGGATTTTAAGTATACCGGCATATATAAAGCTGCTGTTCCTGCCGGTGCGCATGAACACTATTCCATTCGCACGACGCCGGAGGCTTTCTGTGAAAAGGCAGACCGATTCTCGCATATCCGTCTGCGTCTGCGCTCGCCGGAAAAAAATTCCGCGGTTCGCATTGCGTTTTTGACCGACACCGGCAAACGCTGGGCAGGCGACAAGTGTACCGGTACACAAAAAATAGAGATTTCAGACCAGTTTTCCGATTACACATTCAGCATGAGCACGTTGAAAACGTGGAGCGGGGATATCACGGACATCCGGGTTGACAACATGGTACGCACACCGCTTGAAATAGCGGAGATTGCGTTTTTGACCTATACGGAGCCGGTAGGCGGCGATCCGGCGGTCTTTGTGGGCGGCGAAAAACTGAGACTTGCGTTTGAGCCGTATTTTGCGGCTGACGGGAAGATGATCGTTTCGCTTGATCCCGGCTATGCCGCCTTCCGCGCGTTGAGGTTATACCACGAGTATGACCGGGTTTCGGCACGTCTTACGGTGGCAAGTGAAAAAGCAGAGGCGATTTTTACGGTCGGCAAAGCGACGTATTTGCTGAACGGCGAAGAGCGGATATTAGCGCACGAGCTGACAATGCGTGACGGACTTCCGACATTTGCCTTAGAGGAGTTATGTGACATTTTCGGCCTTACATACCGATATGAAGGCAGGCACCTGTGCATCGAATAAAGTATACTGGTACACAAAAGTGCCAAGGGTTACTCGCCCTTGGACATCGCTCCCTTTTCTTAAAAGAAAAGGGGGACAAAAGAATTTAGTTTGACCGCCCGAGGGATTGTGAATTCAATCTCTCGGGCGTTTTTTGCTTTTCCGGAGAAGTCCGGAAAGAGTGCTTTTCGGTTCTCGAAAAGCAATAAAAGAGAACGTTTTTTACGTTCTTTTTGCTTTTAGCAAAAAGAACCGAAAGGACGTTTTTCTGTTACTTTTCGCCTCTGCGAAAAGTAACCAAAAGCAGACCGAGGGTTGCGACCCTCTGGACTCCCGGGGACGGTTCAAAGCTCTATAAAGGCATGC
>ERZ857757.460-NODE-460-length-42779-cov-26.676248_pt1 | contig 42779 bp, 32 predicted proteins | sample MGYA00519764_ERZ857757 | MGnify/ENA primary metagenome ERZ857757 (study PRJEB31778, sample SAMEA3449359) | human gut metagenome | biome: human gut; feature: human-associated habitat; material: faeces | place: United Kingdom | collected 2010/2012 ...
CCCCTCCAGCCGCCCGTCAGCGCGTCGAGCCGTTGTAAGCCCGTAGGAATGCCGATGCACTCGCCCACTTGTCGGGCCTGTTGGCGTCGTTCCAAGTCGTCGAGGGTGGCCCGCACGACATCCGACAATGGCGTAATATCGTTGGCGTGGACCGTTGCGGCGGCTATGGCGGTTATTTCTGTTGTCGCCCAATCCAAAACGCCCGAGGGATCGGAGGCCGCCCGTACTGCGAGTTCATGGCCGAATAGACACAACCGGCGGCGGGTCTCCGTGTCTTTGAGCTGCCGGGCGTGGTCGAGGACATTTACCCCCGAGCCGACGGCCTGCGTGAGCTTTGCCAGGTAGGCCGCCGGGTTGCCTAACCCCTCAACGGTTTTACAGCGCTGCGTAAGCGTGTAGAGGTCGATTTTGACGCCTTCCGCGAGCATCGAGAGCATCATGCCGTAGATTTTGCCGTGTATCGGGGTCTGGAATGCCGAAATTTCGATCATCTCCGCCGTGTCGGGTAAATACTCCGGTTCGAGAATCAATGCGCCCAAAACGGCTCTTTCGAGTTCGGGTGATTCCGGCAACACCAAATCGGCCGCCGGGCGGTTATAGGAAATTTGTTTTTCGCGTTTCATGGTTAGTTTGGTTTGTTGGGGTGTCCGGCCGGCGCGTCCACGTTCGGACGGCTGCCCGCCAATCTTTCATCTTATTTTTACCAATCATCCAGCCTTTCGCCTCGTAGAAATCGATGAAGCGCTGGGCATCGACCGTATATCCCTTTTCGGAAATATAATCTTTGACCTCTTGGAGAGAGGGAGCAACAAACGCCGCGCGTTTGGCTGCGATTTTGCGCGGCTTGTCCGCGCTGGTACCTTTGGGGGTGTTACCGACATTCGATTTTCCGCTTCCCCCTGCACCCCCTTTACTCTCTATATCTTTATCCTTATCTACATCCTTATCCTTATAAAGGTTAGGTTCTTGGTTAGGGTACTGGTTAGGTCTTTGGTTAGGTTGGATAGCTTTTCCGCTTGGATTGTTCCGGCTTCCTTTGGGCGCTCCACCTTTTCGCCCATTCTCCACACAAGCATCGTATCGGTTATGCGCATTATCAATTACAGGCTTAATCGCAATAAATAGCGCTTTTGCAACCGCATTGCTATCCGGACCAGGCGCAATGCCTTCAAAGGCGTAATCGAATATCGTCTCCGATACGACCTTGTACAAGTCCGGCGGCAATTCGCGTAAAGATTCACGGAATGAACGGTAATAGACCATCGTATCGCGGCTCATCGTGTACCTCCTTTCCGGGCCTGCCTACGCTCCCATTTAACCCAATCCGCCTCAAGTTGAGGGTAGCAATCATCATAGAAAATGCGGGATAGATCGGGCGGTAAATCCGGCAATGTACGATCAAGTCCATACATTACTATCGCATTCATAAACAGCTGGTATTCGTTGGGTAAAAGCCCCTCCATCGCAGCCCGAAAGGAACGGTAGAAAACAAAGCTATTACGCCTACTCATCGCCGTGCCCTCCGTGAATGTAATAGCGCTTAAACCGCATCTTGTTTTCATGCACCCAGACATCGGCAACATCGATCCCCATTTTGCGGATATAGCGGATCGTACTGCGCGGGTCGGGGATATTCAGCCGCTCGGCGATGTCGAACGTCGCCCATTGACCGCCGCAGACCAGCAGCGAAAAGACCCGAAATTCGTTGTTGTTTAGATAAAATTCCCTACCTTTGTACAGGACTTGATAGAATGCCCCTGCGTGCTTGCCTTGAGCGCCGGGGGCGTGCTGTTTCTGATTCATACCTCCGGAACTATTTACGGTTGGCACTCTCGGCGATAGCCTCGGCGGCTTCGCGGTGACGTTTGGCCGGGTCCTCGATTTGGTTCTGAACCCAAACCGTCAACTCTTTACGGCTGAACAACAGACGCCGCCGCACTTTCCGATAAGGAATTCGTTTGTAATAGGCCAAATTATACAGATTACTGGGCGTAGTAGGGTATCCCAGCCCCTCCAAGAAATTAATTGCAGCTTCGAGCGTTAGTGCGTCCGCCGCTTCCTCCGCCGGGGCTTTATAGTTCGCCAGCTCCGGGATAATGGTGCGCACCGCTGCGTAAATGCACCCCTCCAATTCTTCGCGGGACGTCAAAATAATTTTGCTCGTTCCCGCTGTTACTGTCTCTTGCATCATAACAAGAATAATTTAATTGTTAAAAAAATGTTGCGTCCGGACTATTCCGTAACCGCATTGCAAAGGTGGGAAATGCGGGGGCCTATTGTTATGAAATAATTATTTATTCATATTTATTCATATTTTGCAACATTGATTACCAAACACTTACAACGCATAGTCTTTCACACACAAAACAAAAAAAAGAATGCCGTAAAGCATTCTTTCGTATGGTGGCGATTATGAATTTAACCCTTTTGGTCCTTGAGCAAAAAACGATCAATAACGTTGCTATATGCGGGCATATTATTGATTGCTGCTTTTAAGAAATCATATAGCGATTTCACCTTTTTGTCCAAACTGCCGTCGATTATAAGCCCGTCACGCTGCATTTGGCGTATCTCATCCACGACCGCCTGCGCTTTATCCCCCGATGCCGCATTAATTGCGGCCCGTACACGACTAATCACAGCCGCACTATCTCCGGCTATTATCTCCGAAATACTCGCTTTTTTCCGTCCGGCCTTATTCCCCGGTTTAATAAGTAGAGCCATAGCCACCAACGCGTCGGCGATTGTAAACATATAACCCGCATAGTGTCCCATTTTGAGCAAAAGTGACGCGTCGAATATGGCCGTATTTCTATATTTTGCCCGGCATTTTCCGAACATTTTTAGCAGCCCTGCCCGTCGGTCTGCAATGGATTGTGTTCCGTATGCGGCCATCCGGTCCAAAAACTGCCTGCCCTCCGCCTCCCCTTGTGCATAGCCGTCTAAATACATTTGCCGGAACGTTGCCCGGTGCTCTCTGAAAAATGGATCATCGCCCGCCCTATTTTCGAAAAACAGGACGGCAATACACGGATACCCCGCGAATGCGTCGGGGAGTCCGGTCCTTTGGAATGTCAAATTAGGGACTTTATTATACGCTTCATCATCGGGCAAATCAAACCACCGCGTAAGACTGTCTAAATTGTCGATGTCGTTATAAACACTAAACATCACGTTTCCCGGGGTATTGCCCGTGCATAGAGGTAACGATTCATAATACTGTTGCAGCTTATCCATATCCCTAAAATTTCGTTAATAATTCCGCATTCTTCTGCCGTTCCTCCCGTTCGAAGCTGGCCAGGTAATTTTCCGTTGTTTTGAGGTCCTGATGCCCCAGCGATTCCGAGATATAGGCGATATTCGCTCCTGCCCGCTTCAACACCGTAGCGAACGAATGCCGGGCCGTATAGGTCGAGATATTGCCGATCCCGAGCTGTTCGCCCACCTCCTTCATACGCTTATTGATCGCACGGGTGAAATACATCGTTTTACACTTCCGCCGCATTGCATCCTCCTGTCCGTCGAGAATCGGAAAAATGAAGCTGTCGGGCCGGGAGGGGTTGCCCCAGCGGTTGATTATTGCCTGCATCCGCTCCGTGACAACGACCCGGATTTCCTTGCGGGTCTTGGTCGTCCGCTCGGTCTTTTGCCGAACGAAGCATATTTCGCCGTTCACGATGTCCCGATACCTCAACTTTACAAAATCGGCAACGTTGATCCCGTTGCACAAGTAGAGGAACAGCCAATAATCGCGGTATTTGGCCGTTGCCTCGGTTCCGTCCTCATAATTGGCTATCTGCCCTATTTGCTCCAGCGTGAGGGCCAATTTGCGGCCCTCTCCGGCTTGTATCTCATACCGCCCCCGGCCGAATGGGTATTGCGCCTCTAAAATCTTTCCGCACCGCTTCATGTCGTTGAGTATTGCCCGTATATGTCGCATATGTATTCCGACGGTAGTACGGCTTTTACCCTCTTTAAGCAGGAACTTTTCGTAACGACGAATCCAATCCACCGAAACACCCGACAAAGGAACACGAGGTCCGGCAAATCGTTCTATCCCCTTCATAACAACCCGATAGGCCATCATATTCCCGATGCGTTCCTGTGCTTTCATTTCGGCTATTTTACCCTCAAAAGCAATATTAAGCGTATCGCCACCAGCTCGTTTTAGTCGATTGTTAAGATTTTCCAATGAAAAGATACCGCGCATTAATAAGTCCTCAACAGCCGTCCGCACTATCTGGTAGCTGCTTTCGATGTCCTTGCGTATCTCCACAAGTGCACGGGCTTTTGTTGTTGGCAGGGCGTCCCACTCCGCCGGCATCAAATCTTTCCCGGTCGGATAATAGTGACGCACTCGATTGTAGGTAACACGGATTTTTACGGAGCACTTCCCGGACTTTTTCGGATGGGCTGAATCGAACATTGCGGCCACCGTCACACCGTCTTTCGAGTAGTTCATTTTGTGTATAAATTTTGATTTTAGACACACAATTTAGACACAAATATACGGATTTAATCGAAACCAACAAAAATAAATCGAAATAAAATAGCTATATTTGCAACTGAAATACAACTATTTACAAAACAATATAAAAATTACCGAAAACCGCTAAAAATCGACAAATTACGACTCATAATCCGAAGGTCGTGGGATCATGACTCTCTGGGCCCACAGAAAAAGAGGTTACGAATTGCCGTAACCTCTTTTTTCGCACTCTTCGGGAGCGGCGTTATTCCAGCTTCGCCGCGTCGGAGGCCAGCTTTTCGTAGATGGCGACCATTTCGCCGAACGATCCCTCGCCGCGTTTCAGTTCGTACATGAAGACGCCCTTGTAACCGGCCTTCATCAGCGCCCCGTACAGCGCGGGCCAGTCGATCCGACCCTTGCCCGGAAGCCAGTGACGCTCATCGACCATGTCGTAATCCGAGACATGGACGGTCGCAATCCGGTCGCCGCACGCCTCGACGAAGTGCAGCAGGTCCTCCGAAAGCAGGTGGTTCGTGTCGAAACAGATTTTCACCTCGGGATAAGGGGCGATGATGCGCAGCAACTCGGCCGAGTTCCGCCCGAGGCACGTGCGGGGCAGATCCTCGATGCACAGCTGCGCGCCGATCCGCGCCGCCTCCCTGCGCAATATGCCGATCGAAGCGATGCTGTTCCGGATACGCTGCTCGCGCTCCCCGTCCGCAATCGGTTCGGAACTGGGATGCAGCACCAGTTTCTCCGGTCCCACTTCGCCGCAGATCGCGATCATTTCGGTCAGGAATTCGAGGTTGGCCATGCGGGCGCTGTCGTTCAGCACCGAGATGTCCAGCTTGCGGGAGAACGGGAGGTGGCACGACCAGACCTTCAGACCGGCCTCGTCGGCCATGCGTTTGGCGTGCAGCGCCTTCTCGCGGATTTCAGCCACGGTCCCGCGGCCGCTGATGCCGATTTCGACATACTCCACGCCGGCCTTCGCGGCGGCGGCCATCTCCTCGGGGCTCATGCTGCTGGTCGAGCTTCCGACGCCGAGACACTGGGCCGTCAGGTTGGCGGCGCACACCAGCGCCGCTGCCGTAAACAGAATTCTTTTTTTCATCGCTTCCGGTTATTTGGTGTAGTTTTTCACGCAGCGGACGTTCAGATAAATATCCTTGGCCGCCTCCTGATTGGTCTTGGTCTGAAGGTTCAGACTCGTACCGCTGATGACCAGCGAACGGGCCGTCGAGGCGTTGGTCTGCCCGATGAACCACACGTAGCCCCATTTGCCCAGCGCGCCGCTGTTGAAACTGCCGTCGGCCTTCTGATAGCCCAGCGGATACCAGCCGAAACCGATGCTTTCGGCCCCGTCGACGAATTGCAGGAGGGGTTCCCCGGCGTCCGTGAGCGTCATATTCGCCTGATTCCAAATACCGCCGTCAACGATACGGCCGTTGCCGCCGCGCAGCCATGCGCCGACGTTGCCCGTATTCTTGACCGTGCAGCCCGACTTGTAGAATCCGGCCTTCGTAATGGCATTCTCGGGTTTCCCGTCGTGGCCGCCGGAGAAGGTGTATCCGCCCTGCGCGAAATCGTCGGGAATGGCATACTCGCTTTTGATAGCCATCAGCATGTCCCACCAGTCGTTGGCGTTGGCCACGTGCCAGCCTTCGGGACAGCAGCCGCGTATCTGGACGCCGAACTCGCCCTCCTCCGTACCGTCGAGTTTGAAGGCGTTGCCCACGTCGTCCACCCCTTCGTAATTCTGCACATAGGGACACTGCTCCGCCGTACAGCCCGATATGCCGGTCATCGCCTCATACCAGGTGTAGTAACGGCCCTTTGCGTCGTTCAACCGCTGCAAATGCGACGCCTCCAACCCCGCAACCGAGAAAGCCGTCAGGTCGGGCGCAACGCCCAGATTGCCGTCCTCGCCCGCTTCGTGGCAGTTCTCGGTCATCCACCAGCGTTTGCCGTACTTCTTGATCGTATAGCCCGGCAGCTCGATGGGGACCGACACGGTGATCGCCGCGAAATACTCGCGCACCTTGCTCGCACCCAGTTCGTTTTTGGCCACCACCGACACCGACTGGGCGGGAATCACCACGTCGTCGTTGACCACCCTAACGGTGATGACGTTGGTTCCCTGACCGTCGATGATCGAGATTTTCGACTTCTCCTGCTCGGCGATCGTCCATTCGTAGGTCTCGGCCCACTGAACCTTCGAAACCGAGAAGGTGAACTCTTCGCCGCCGTTGCAGGTGAGCGTTGCCGGCACCTTCGTGATCGGTCCGGGTTTCTTGGGAACGGTCATCTCCTGGATTTCCTCCTCGGTGTCGCGTTTCACGGCCTCGGTGCAGGCGACCAGCGCCGCAGCGGCGGTCATGCATGCCGCGGCCATCATGTATTTTCGGATGTTTTTCATCGTTTTTGCATTTTAAGTTTTACAAAGTGTGAACCTCGGGATACCCGAACGGATTCTCCACATACCAGCGGGCCTTGTAAATCTGGTAGCCCGCGCGGTTGAACAGCCGGTTGCCCTTCATGTCGCACACCTCGGCCGACCACCAGTTGCTCCCGCCCGACGTGGGGCGCATGACGATCGTGGAATACCCCTCCGGACCCGTCGAAATGCTCTTGATGGTGTTCTGCTGGAAGATCTGCACGTCGAGGAACTTCTCCGCCGCACAGTCGAACTTGTAGACATGCTGATTCGTCGATACATACATCGCATCCTCCCCGCAGACGGGCGCCAGGTCGTGGGCATCGGTATTCCCCGCCGCCATATCGTAAGAGCGCACCTGCGTCAGTTCCGGAGCCGTACGCTTCCCGTTGTAGGCGAGCTTGAGCAGCTGGGCGCCCGTCGCCGTCCAGAGGCAGCCGCGCTTCCGGTCCCAGACCACGTTGTGGGCCGAATGGACCGGCATGGTGAAGGCGGGTCTGGAAACGTAGCTGTCGGCGCCATTGTACACGTAGACGCTCAACAGGTTGCCCGTGCTCGACGCCACGACGACATTCCCGTCGGGCAGCACCTCGGCCGAGTGGGGGTTTCCGCCCGGCTTGGCGTAGAACATCGCCTTCTTGTCCGCAATGCGGATCAGCGCCACGCCGCCGCCCGAAGCCGTGACGAGCACGCACGTACGGTTGTAGACCGGTTTGGCCTCGTCGGGCAGATCGAACCACGCCTGTTCCGCAGCCGAAAGCCCGCTGTCGGCGGCCGTCCACTCCCAGGCGACCTTTCCCGTCGGCTGGTCGATCATCACGATCCGGTTCTTGGCCTGCTCGGTCAGAATCATCACCTTCGTGGCCTTGTCCAGGTCGATCGTCTCCTCCTTGTCGTCGCCCGGCCGCCAGGGAACGTAAGGTCCCTCCTCCTCGTCTTTGCTGCAAGCCTGAAGGAGAAATGCGGCAGCCAGTATCCACAGATATTTTTTCATAATTGCCAGTTAGCGGTTGTCGGATTAATAATTGGGATTCTGTTCGAGTTTCTTGTTCAGCAGGATCTGGTCCGCCGGAACGGGCCACCAGTAGTCGCGGTCGGGGTCGAACGCCCGGACGGCGATGTCCGTGCCCGCATAGTCCTGAATCACGGCGTTCATCACCAGCTCGGCGGTCATCCAGCGGCGGATGTCGTTATAATAAAGCCCCTCGCCGGCGAATTCGACGCGGCGCTCGTGGCGGATGATCTCGCGCATTTCGGACTGGCTCTTCGAACCGTAGGCATAGGTGGGCATGCCGACGCGGCCGCGCACGCGGTTCACGGCGTCGTAAACGGCATCGGAGGGCGTGGCGTCGACCTCGTTCTGCGCCTCGGCGAACATCAGCAGCACGTCGGCGTAGCGGATGAACATGTAGTTGGTCTCGCCGTTGCTGTCGTCCGAATCGCGCTTCTGCGCGTCGTAGATCGTGAGTTTCCGGTGTGCGAAGCCCGTGAACTGGCACACCTCCCCGGCCGGGCAGTTGGCCTTGCCGAGGAACGTGCTCCCGGGATAGAAATTCGTCGCCGCGAAACGCGGATCGAGGTTGTCGTACTTGCCCATCGTGGCCGCACCGTCGGTCGTCGTCCGGTAGTCCATCACCAGATCGAGCAGCGGTGCGTTGTTGCGGTACTGGACGCTGTAAACGTTGAACGAATTGACGGCCGTGTTCTTGGTCTTCGAGAATTCGATGTTGAAGACGCACTCGCAGCTGTGCTCGTTCGCCGGCAGGAAGAGTTTCCGGTAGTCGCCGAACAGGTCGTAGCCCGCCTGGGCCTCCTTTTCGATCACGGCTTTGGCCGCATCGGCCGCAGCCTGCCATTTCGCGGCGTCGTTCGAGGGGTTGACCAGCTTGCTGGCCTCGAAAAGCAGCAGACGGGCCTTGAGGGCCATCGCCGCGCCGCGCGTGGCGCGCCCCTGGTCGGCGGCTTTGGTCCACTGCCAGTCGAGCAGTTCACGGTCGATGATGTCGTTCAGATCGTCGAGAATCGCCCGCACCACCTCCTCGCGCGAGGCGCGGGGCAGCGAACCGTGCGCATAGACAGGCTCTTCGAGGATCAGCGGCACGCCGTTGTAATAGGTCACCAGCATGTAGTAATAGAGCGCGCGGAGGAACTTGGCCTCGCCCTCCATCTGCACCCTGCGGTCGTCGGCCACGACGGCGGCAGGCAGGCGGTTGAGATGGGTGTTGCAGCGTCCGATGCCCTCGTAGCACTTTTTCCAGCGGTTGGCGATGATGCCCGAGCTGTTGGCCGTGTGGGTCCCCTGGGCGATGACATTGTATCCGCCCGCGTTGTTGTAATTATAGGCGTTGGGCGTGCAGGTCTCTTCGAGCAGCGGCGCCGAGTCTCCGAACAGCGCGCTGTTGGTCAGTATGTTGTAACAGCCGGTCATGGCGGCCTCGGTTCCTTCTTCGGTTTCCCAGAACGTCTCGACCGTATATTTGTCGGTGGGAATGGTGTCGAGGTTGCAGGAGGCCAGCGCCGCCGCACCGCAAAGCATCAATCCGATTACTGTTTTTTTCATGTTTTTCCGTATTTGAAGCGATTAGAAAGTAATGTTGAAGCCGAAGTTGATCGTCCGCAGCGAAGGATACTGCATCAGGTTGGTCGACGAAAGGTCGATCTCGGGGTCGAACATCTTCAGCGGGGAGATCGTGAAGAGGTTCTCGCCGTTGACGAAGATCTGGCACTGGCTCATTCCGAGCTTCGAAATCCACCTCTTGGGGAGGGTGTACGAGAGTTGCAGCTGCTTGCAGCGCAGGTACGACGCATCGTAGAGCCACTGCGTGTTCTTGTAGTCGTGCATCTCGGGCGCGCCCGTGGCGGTGTGGAGGATCGGCAGGCGGGAGTTGTGGTTCTCGGGGGTCCACGCGTCGGTCGCCCACTCCTTCAGCACGCCCGCTCCGTTCCAGAACGGGGCTGCGAGGTTGCCCGAAAGATAGGTCTTCACGTCGGCGACGCCCTGGAACTGCGCCGAAAGTTCGAGTCCCTTCCATCCCAGCGAGAAGTTGAAGGCGTAGGTGATGCTCGGCGTGAGGTTGCCGCAGACGGCGCGGTCGTCGTTGTCGATCTTGTCGTCGTTGTTGAGATTCTTGTAGCGGATGTACCCGGGCTTCACGCCGCTGCCGACGGTCACCGAATTGGCGATCTCCTCGTAACTGTTGTAGAAGCCGTCGGCCTGGTAGAGATACCACGCGTCGATGGGTTCGCCCTCGCGGATGATGTTGAAGGTCTTGATGTACTCCTGCCCGTCGAGGTCGACGACGATGTTCTTGTTGTAGCAGAAGTTGCCGCCGAGGCTGTAATGGAAATTCTTGACCGCGCTCCGCCACTGGAGGTTCAGCTCGACGCCGTCGTTGGCCACCACGCCGATGTTCTGCTTCGGGCCGTTCAGGTTGCCGATCTGCGCCGGAATCTTCACGTCGCGCAGGATGCCTTCGGTGCGTTTCTTATAGAGGTCGACGCTGAACAGCAGGCGGTGGTCGAAGGCCTCGAAATCCAGTCCGAGGTTGTAGGTGCGGGTGGTCTCCCACGAGATGTTCTCGTCGACGAAATCCTTGATCGCCGCGCCGCCCGACAGCACGTCGCCGAAGCTGTAATTGTAGCTCTTGTTCGCCAGCACGGCCATCAGGTACTCGTAGTTGCCGATGGCCTGGTTGCCCATCTCGCCGACCGAGCCGCGGAGCTTGAGCACGTCGACCGCCCGGACGTTCTGCATGAAATTCTCCTTGTCGATGCGCCACCCGACCGACACGGCGGGGAAGAAGGCCCATCGGTTGCCCTTGGCGAATTTCGACGAACCGTCGTAACGCGCCGTCACGTCGATCAGGTATTTCTCCTTGTAGTCGTAGGTGATTCGCCCGAAGTAGGAGAAGAGCAGTTCGAGCGACGATCCGCCCGAAATATCCTCCATCGTGGCGCCGACCGACAGGGCGGTGAGCTGGTTGTTGAAGTAGTCGCGTTTCTTGGCCTGGAAGTTCTTGCCGTCGTAACGCTTGTACTCCGTGCCGACCATCACGTTGAAGTTGTGGTTGCCGCCGAAGCTCTTGCCCCACGAAAGGGTGTTGTAGAAAGTGTAGTTGATCGCGTTGTTGTCCCAGTCCTTGGCCGAAACGTAGGCGCTGAAGTTCTTCCGCTCAAGAGTTTTGGGATTGTAGGTGTACATCGCGTGCTTGAAGTCCTTCGAATAGTGGTCGACCTTCACGTAGCCCAGGTTGGCGTTGTACTTGATGCCCCACGGCAGGTCGTAGCCGATGTTGATGCGCCCCAGAATGCGGTGAAGCTGACGTTTGGTGTTGCCCTCGTGCAGCTCCATGAGCGGATTCTCGGGGTTGTTGCGCCCGGGGGTCGAGAGCCACGTCGAGAGCCACTTGCCGTCGGGCAGCTGCGTGCCGAAGATCGGCAGGGCGCGGTTGATGACGTTGACCGTCGTCGATACGCCGTAGATCGGGTCGGTGTTGTAGCGCAGGTTGCCCAGCAGGCTGATGCCCACCTTCAGGCGCTTGGTCACCTGCGCGTTGATCTTCATGTCCCACGAGAAGCGTTCCGCGTCGTCGTTGGCGACCATGATGCCGCGCTGGTTCATGTAACCGCCGCCCAGCGAGTAGGAGATCTTGTCCGTGCCGCCCGAAACGCGGGCGTTGTACTGCTGGAGAAAACCGTTCTGGTAGCAGAGGTCGTACCAATCGGAGGCGGGATAGATGTACTTGTCGTGCTTCATGCCCTCCTCGTATTCGAGGATGTCGTCGCGGTTGTAGGTCACCGTCAGCTTGCCTTCGTTCAGTTCGGCCTGGTTGCGCATGTTCATATACTGAATCGGGTCGGTCACCACGTCGGGCACGTAGGTCGCCGACTGAATGCCGAAGTTGGCGCTCAACTTCACCACCGGTGCGCCCTTCTTGGCCTGCTTCGTGGTGATGAGGATGACGCCGTTGGCGGCCTTGGAACCGTAGATCGAGGCCGAAGCGTCCTTCAGCACCGAGATCGTCTCGATGTCGCCGGGATTCAGCTCGTTGAGCGAATACTCCATGCCGTCGACCAGCACCATGGGGCTGGAACTGCTCATCGTGCCGACGCCGCGTATGCGGATCGTCGCGCCGTCGCTGCCGGGCTTCGACGAAGCCTGGTTGATGTAGACGCCGGGCATCGAATAGAGCGCCTGCGAGGCGTGCGTCATGGGCTGGTTCTCGATCTCCGACATCTGGCGCACGGCGACCGAGCCGGTCAGGTTGACCTTCTTCTGCACGCCGTATCCGATCACCACCACGTCGTCGAGGAGCTGGTTATTCTCCTTCAGCACCACGGTCAGATGCGTCCGGTTGCCCACTTCGACCTGCGCCGCGTCGTAGCCGATGAACGACACGCTGAGCCGCGCGCCCGCAGTCACGTTCAGGGCGAATTCGCCCTTCGAATTGGTCACCATGCCGTTCGTCGTGCCCTCGACCAGCACGTTCGCCCCCACGATCGGATCGCCGGCCTCGGTCTCGACGCGGCCCTTCAGCTGGTATTCCCGGCCCCGGCCTGCCGGGTCGGATTTGTAAAGCACGATGTGGCGGCCTTCGAGTTTGGCCAGAATTCCCTGGTCGGCGAGCACGCCGTCGAGCAGTTTCAGGACGTTCTGATCGTGCGCCTCGACCGAAACGCGCTTCCGGAGGTCGATCTCGCTCTCCCGATACCAGAACGAGTAGCCGCTCTGCGTCTTGACCGCTTCGATCACCTCGCGCACGGTGGCGTTCTTCAGCGTCAACGAAATCACGGGATTCTGCGCGTAAAGAGCCTGGGCCGCCACCGTGAACCAACACAGGGTCAGCAATCCGCTCAGTCTGCACAGCATCCGCTGGCCGAAAAGGTCCCGGAAGGACCTTCTGCTGGTAGAATTGTTACTCATAAGGATTGAAATTTAGGTTGTAGTGAAAAAAATCGTGAATCTCTATCGGTTTCTGTAAAGCTCGAAATGGTTCTTGCGGCTGCGGCAGAGGATACGGCTGTCGGCCGAGATGATCCGCATGATTTCGTGGATGTTCTCGCCGTCGACGAACTCACCCGTGAAACAGATCCTGCGCAGCCGTTCGTCGGGGATCGTGATGTCGACGTTGAACTGCCTTTCGAGGCTCCGGGCGATCGACGCCAGGGGTTCGGCCCGGAAGTAGAGCCTGTCCTCCTGCCACGAGAGCACCTGCTCGACGTTCACCCTGCGCAGCGACAGCAGCCCGGAGGTCCTCTCGAAGAATCCCTGCTCGCCGGGACGCAGCCGCACGCTCCGCGACTCGGGACCGCCGTCCACCAGCAGGCTGCCCGTCGCCAGCGTGATCTGGTAATTCTCGTCCTCGGAATAGGCGTGCACGTTGAAAGTCGTTCCGAGCACCGTCGAGACGACCTGTCCCGTGACGACGACGAAGGGCCTGCGGGCGTCGTGCTCGACCTCGAAATAGGCCTCGCCGTCGACCTCCACGCGGCGTTCGTCGCCGAACAGCGCGGGATAGACGATGCGCGTGCCGCCGTTGAGCCGCACCCGCGAACCGTCGGGCAGCACCACGTCGGACTTCACGCCCAGAGGCGTCGAGACGCTCACCGGCTGCGCCGCGGCGACCAGACGGCTTTCGGTCCGGCGTCCGCCCATGAACCAGCTGCCGCAGACGACGCCCGCCATCACGGCCGCAGCCGCGGCGTAGCGGACGATCCGCATCCGGATTCCCCGGCGGCGGATGCGCGAGCGCACGTCGGCCCACACCGCCTCCCGCATTCCGTCGGCCATGGCGTCGACTCCGGGTCCCACCCGGATGCCGTCCAGCAGCTCCGCCAGCCTGCGGCGGTCGCGCTCCGAACCTTCGATCAGTTCCGCCATCTCCGGCTCCCTCTTCGTATGCTGATATTGCATGATTTCTCCTTTTTGGTCGTATACACATATAGAGTGCGAAAGCCGCGGTTCCGTTTAAGGGAACCGCGGCTTTTTTTCATTTTTTTCATTCCGGCAGGCGTCAGAAACGCGCCGTGAAGAGGAACAGCAGCAGGGAAACCAGCTTCAGGTCGGGATAATGCGTGCGTATGCCGGCCACGATCCTGTCGACGGCGATCTTGATCTGGACCCGCACCGTGCTCTCGGAGAGCGACAGCGCCTCGGCGATCTCGCGCGACGACAGCCCCTCCTGCCGGTTGAGCAGAAACACCGTGCGGCAGCGTTCGGGCAAATCGTTTATGAGACGGCGCACCAGCTCCTCGACTTCGGCCTCTATCAACCGGCTATCGGGAGCGTCTTCGCTGTGGGGGGGGGGGAATTTCGGTCGATCAGCGAGATGGGAATCTCCTCGAACGAGAGGCAGCGGCGGCGCGTACGGGACTCCTTCAGATACCGGTTCGCCTCGTTGCGCGCGACGACGTAGAGGTAGGCGTCGATGTTTTCGATCCTCCGCAGCGCGACGCGGGACTTCCAGACGGCGACGAAGACGTTGCTCACGACCTCGCCGCAGGCCTCCCTGTTGCGCAGAAAATAGTAGGCGAACCGGAAAACGCTCCGGTAATAGAGATCATAGAAAACCCGGAAAGCGTAATCGTCGTTCTCGCTTACGGAAACAAGCAAATTCTCAAGTTCTTTTTTCTTCTCCACGTCCGGGCATGTTCAGGCTTTCACAAGACAAAATTAGGAAACTTTTTCAGAACCGCAATATACGGTTCCGTTAAAATCCCGCGACGCGGCCCCGGAGCGGCAGCCGCAAAGAGAGAGAGGGACCGCGCCCTCCGCACGGTCCCTCTCCCCGCCGGCCTGCGGCCGGATTATTTCCCTTCGTCGCCGCTGCGGATCTCCTTGCGGCGGATCTTGCCGCTGATGGTCTTGGGCAGCGACTCCACGAACTCGATCACGCGCGGGTATTTATAAGGAGCCGTGATGCGCTTCACATGGTCCTGCAACTCCCTGACGAGCGCCTCCCCGGCCTGCCCGCGGTAGGCCTCGGCGAGCACGATCGTCGCCTTGACGACCTGGCCGCGAATCTCGTCGGGAACGCCCGTAATGGCGCACTCCACCACCGCCGGGTGGGTCATCAGGGCGCTCTCCACCTCGAACGGACCGATGCGGTAGCCCGAACTCTTGATCACGTCGTCGGCACGCCCCACGAACCAGTAGTAGCCGTCCTCGTCGCGCCACGCCACGTCGCCCGTATAATACACCCCGTCGTGCCACGCCTCGCGGGTCAGCTCATCGTTCAGGTAGTAACCCTTGAACAGACCGAGGGGCTTGCCCCCGTCGGTGCGGATCACGATCTGCCCCTGCTCGCCGTCCTCGGCCGAACGGCCGTCGGGGGTCACCAGGTCGATCCGGTACTGGGGATTGGGGACGCCCATGCTCCCGGGTTTGGACTTCATCCACGGGAACGTGGCCAGCGTCAGCGTCGTCTCGGTCTGCCCGAAGCCCTCCATCAGACGGATGCCCGTCAGGCGCAGGAAGGTGTCGTACACGGCTCCGTTCAGCGCCTCGCCCGCCGTGGTGCAGTACTCCAGCGACGAGAGGTCGTATTTGGTGAGATCCTCGCGGATCAGGAAGCGGTAGACCGTCGGAGGCGCGCACAGCGACGTGATGCGGTACTGCTCGATCTTGCGCAGCATGTCCGCGGGCGTGAACTTCTCATGGTCGTAGACGAACAGGCAGGCCCCGGCCAGCCACTGCCCGTAGAGTTTGCCCCACGCGGCCTTGGCCCACCCCGTGTCGGCGATCGTCAGGTGCAGGCTGCCTTCGTGGAGGTTGTGCCACAGCAGCCCCGTGGTGATATGCCCCAGCGGATAGGTGAAGTCGTGGGCCACCATCTTCGGCTCGCCGGTCGTCCCCGAGGTGAAATACATCATCATCACGTCGTCGTTGGCGTTCACCCGCTCCGGGCGCACGAAAGGAGCCGCCTTTTCGATGCCGGCGTGGAAATCGAGAAACCCTTCGGGGACCTCGGGACCCACGCTGACGAGCAGTTCGGTGGTGGGGCTTTCGGGCATGGCCGCCGCGATGTGATCGGTGATCACCCGCTCGCCCGCCGCGACGATGGCCTTGATCCCGGCCGTATTGCAGCGGTAGACAACGTCCTTTTTGGTCAGCAGGTGGGTCGCCGGGATCACCACCGCGCCCAGCTTGTGCAGCGCCAGAATCGAGAACCAGAACTCGTAGCGGCGCTTGAGGATCAGCATCACCACATCGCCCTTTCCGATGCCGAGGCTCTGGAAATACGAGGCCGTGCGGTCGCTTTCGCGCTTGATGTCGGCAAAGGTGAACCGGATTTCGGCGCCCTGGTCGTCGGTCCACAGCAGCGCCTCCTTGCCGGGCTGCTCGGCGGCGTATGCGTCCACCACGTCGTAGCCGAAATTGAAATTCTCCGGAACCCGTATGTGCAGGTTCTTCCGGTAATCCTCCTGCGAGACGAAGGAGGTCTGGGATAAAAATCGCTCTACCATGCTGCCGTTACATTATTATGGCCAGAAACCGCACCGTTTTGCCGTCGAGGGCTTTCATCCCGTGCGGCAGGCCCGAATCGAAATAGAGGCTGTCGCCCGTGTTCAGCACGATCTCCTTGCCGTTCAGCCCGATCAGCAGGCGGCCCTCCAGCACGTAGTTCATCTCCTGCCCGGGGTGGCAGTTCAGGTGCATCGGGGCGTCGTCCGCAGCCGGCTCGACCGTCACGATGAAGGGGTCGATCTTCCGGTCGCGGAATCCCGCCGCCAGCGCCTCGTACTTGTAGGCCTTCTGCCGTTCGACCGACACGCCCTTTCCGGCGCGGGTGATGAAATAGGCGTTCATCTTCGGCTCCTCGCCGAACATCAGCACATCGAGGCTGATCCCGTAATGGCGGGATATGGTTTGCAGCACGTTCACCGAAAAATCGGCCGTGCCGCTCTCCATCTCCCTGTACTGTCCGACCGGAAGGTTGCAGCTCGCAGCCACCTCCTCCTGGGTCAGTTCAAGCGCTTCGCGCAGCCCGCGCAAACGGGTCGCAATCGACTGAATAGGGTCACACATTGTCTTTTCGTTTTAAATGAAAGGTCCGCGCTGCGGGTCCCGGACGAACAGGTTACAATCCGGAAGGCCGCCCATACGGCCCCTGCGCACCGCACGGACCGTTTTCACTAGATGCAGGCCGTAAATATACTAAAAACTCTTAAAAACCGCAACTTCGCGCTCCGTTTCCCTTCCGCGCGCCTGCGGCGGCTATAATCAATCCGCCGGATGCAAAAAAATCCGGGCCGGATTTTGTTTTTTCCCGCAGAAACCCTATATTTGCCTCCAACAACCGGACGAATGACGATTTTCAACCATATCCATCATCACCATCACCACTTTACCGAGGGGTAGGTCGATTATGTATATGTAACAGGTTATTATAGAATACATGAAGCTCACCCCCTGCGGGTGGGCTTTTTTGCGTGCCGAACCGCAGGTGGGTGTCCGAAAGAAGCAAACAATCAAACACACACCGAATATGTTACGAATAGCCATCCAGGCCAAGGGCCGACTGAACGAACAGAGCATCGACCTGCTTTCCGAAGCAGGCATCCGCGTTGCCGAGAGCAAGCGCAAACTCATCTCCCGCGCGGAAGGGTTTCCGCTGGAAGTCCTCTACCTGCGCGACGACGACATCCCGCAGGCCGTCTCGATGGGGGTCGCCGACCTGGGCATCGTGGGGCTGAACGAGGTCGCCGAGAAGGGTTTCCCCGTCGAGCAGATCATGGACCTCGGGTTCGGAGGCTGCCGCCTCTCGCTGGCCGTACCCAAAACGACCTCCTACGAAGGCCTCGCGTTCTTCCGCGGCCGGCGCGTCGCCACCTCCTACCCCAACATCCTCGCCCGCTACTTCGCCGAGAAGGGGATCGAGGCCGAGATCCACACCATCGAAGGCTCCGTGGAGATCGCCCCGGCGGTAGGCATGGCCGACGGCATCTTCGACATCGTCTCCTCGGGCGGCACGCTCATCTCCAACGGGCTGGTCGAGGTCGAGAAGGTCCTCTTTTCCGAGGCGGTGCTCATCGCCTGCCCGGGGCTTGACAGCGACAAGCGCCGCGAAACGGAGCAGCTGACCTTCCGCCTCAACTCGATCCTCGACAGCCGCGGCATGAAATACGTGCTGATGAACCTCCCCAAGGAGCGGCTCGGCGACGCCATCCGGATACTCCCCGGCATGCGCAGCCCGACGGTGCTGCCGCTGGCGCAGGAGGGGTGGTGCTCGATCCACGCCGTCATCTCCCAGGACCAGTTGTGGGAGCGCATCGAACGGCTCAAGGAGATCGGGGCCGAAGGCATCCTGATCCTGGCACTCGAAAACATGATCCGCTAAAAATCCGGAACCGTCATGGAAATTCTGAAAATCCACAACAATCCCGAACGCGCCGAGTGGGCCGCCCTCACCGAGCGCTTCACCCGGGAAGAGGAGGAGATCACGCGACAGGTGACCGAAATCCTCGCCGACGTAAAATCCGGCGGCGACCGCTCGCTGCGCGAAGTCACCCGCCGCGTCGAGGGGCGCGATCCCCGGACGTTCGAAATTCCGGCCGACGTGCGCGCCGCAGCCGCCGCGCTCATCCCCGCCGCGCTGAAAGAGGCCCTCGCCGCCGCGAAAGCGAACATCGAGACCTTCCACCGCGCCCAGCTGCCGCCCGAGGTCGACATCGAGACGATGCCGGGCGTCCGGTGCGTGCAGCGCGCCGTGCCGATCCGCCGCGTGGGCCTTTACATCCCGGGCGGCAAGGCGCCGCTCTTCTCCACGGTGCTGATGCTGGCCGTCCCGGCCCGCGTCGCCGGCTGCGGGGAGGTCATCCTCTGCACCCCCGCGCGCCCCGACGGCACGATAGCCCCCGAAATCCTCTATGCCGCCGATCTGTGCGGCGTCGACCGCATCTTCTCCGTCGGCGGGGCGCAGGCCGTGGCGGCCATGGCCTACGGCACGGAGAGCATCCCGTGCGTCGACAAGATTTTCGGTCCCGGCAACCGCTATGTCACCAAGGCCAAGCAACTGGTCGGCGCCAACGACGTGGCCGTCGACCTGCCCGCCGGGCCCTCGGAGGTGCTGGTGCTGGCCGACGACGAAGCGTCGCCCGCCTTCGCCGCCGCCGACCTGCTGTCGCAGGCCGAACACGGAGGCGACAGCCAGGCGGTGCTGGTCTGCCCGTCGGTGGAGTTCGCCCGCGACACCCAGCGGGCCGTCGGCGAACAGCTGCTCCAACTGCGCCGCGGCGAGACCATCCGCGAGGCACTGCGCCAGAGCCGCATCGTGGTCCTCGACAGCCGCGAAAAGATGATCGGCTTCGCCAACGCCTACGCCCCCGAGCACCTGATCATCTCGATGCGCGACGCCTGGGACGTCGCGGCGCAGATCACCGCCGCCGGAAGCGTCTTCATCGGCCCCTGGTCGCCCGAAAGCGCCGGGGATTACGCCTCGGGAACCAACCACACGCTGCCCACGGGCGGCTGGGCGCGGGCTTACAGCGGCGTGAACACCGACTCGTTCCTGCGCAAGATCACCTATCAGGAACTCTCGCGCAAGGGGCTTGCGGCCCTCTCCCCGACCGTCATCGCCATGGCCGAGGCCGAGGGTCTCGGGGCGCACGCCGCCGCCGTGCGCGTCCGCATGAAAGGAGGTGTGCTGTGAGACCGCTCGAAGAACTGGTGCGCCCCAACATCCGGACGTTGAAACCCTACTCCACGGCCCGCGACGAGTTTTCCGGCGGAGAGATCACGACGTGGCTCGACGCCAACGAAAACCCCTACGACAACGGTGTCAACCGCTACCCCGACCCGCATCAGAAGCTCCTCAAACAGAAGATCGCCGCGCTGAAAGGCGTGCGCGAAGAACAGGTCTTCATCGGCAACGGCAGCGACGAGGCCATCGACCTCTGCTACCGCATCTTCTGCCGTCCGGGCGTCGACAACGCCGTTTCGATCGCCCCGACCTACGGCATGTACCGCGTCGCCGCCGACATCAACGACGTCGAGATGCGCGAGGTCCCGCTCGGCGCGGACTTCTCGCTTCCGACCGACGCCCTGCTGGCGGCCGCCGACGAGCGCACCCGTCTGCTGTGGCTCTGCTCCCCGAACAACCCCACGGGCAACGCCTTCCCGGCGGCCGGCATCGAACGGCTGCTCCGCGAATTCGACGGCATGGTCGTCCTCGACGAAGCCTACATCGACTTCGCCGCCGGGCCGGGATTCCTCGCGCGCCTCGGCGAATTCGGGAACCTCATCGTCCTGCAAACCCTCTCGAAGGCGTGGGGCATGGCAGGGCTTCGCCTCGGGCTGGCATTCGCATCGGAAGCCGTCGCCGGACTTTTCGCACGCGTGAAATATCCCTACAACATCAACAGCCTCGCACAGCAGGCCGTCGCCGAACGGCTCACCGAAGACATCTCCCCGCAGGTGGCCGAAATCCGCGCCGAGCGCGACCGGCTCGCGCCGCAGCTCGCGGCCTGCCCCGCCATCGAGCGGGTCTACCCTTCGGATGCCAATTTCATCCTGGTCCGCACCCCCGATCCCGACCGCATGTACGACGCGCTGATCTCGGCCGGGGTCATCGTCCGCAACCGCTCGCGCATCCCGGGCTGCGAAGGATGCCTGCGCATCACCGTCGGAACCCCCGCGGAGAACGCCCGGATGATAGAAACCGTCAAAAACTTCCGATTATGAAAAAAGCCCTCTTCATCGACCGCGACGGCACGATCATCGCCGAACCCGCCGACGAACAGATCGACAGCCTCGAAAAACTCGCGTTCGTGCCCGGAGCCATCTCCGCCCTGAAGGCGCTCACGGGCCTCGGGTTCGACCTCGTGCTGGCCACCAACCAGGACGGGCTCGGCACCCCGTCCTTCCCCGAGGATACCTTTTGGCCGGCGCATAACAAAATGCTCGCGACGCTCGGCGGCGAGGGCGTCGCGTTCGACGACCAGCTGATCGACCGCACGTTCGAGGCCGACGCCGCCCCCACGCGCAAACCCCGGACAGGGATGTTCGGCCGCTACACGGGCGGCGAATACGACCTCGCGGCGAGCTACGTCATCGGCGACCGCGCGACCGACATCCTGCTGGCCCGCAACCTCGGGGCGCGGGGCATCCTGCTCGCTCCCCCCGCCGAAGGGCTGCGGACGCTGGAGGAATCCGGCGCCGCCGACGCCTGTGCGCTGGTCACCGACTCGTGGAGCGAAATCGCCGAATTCATCCGCCGCGGCGAACGCCGGACCGAAATCCGGCGCGAGACCCGCGAGACGCAGATCACCGTCCGCCTCGACCTCGACGGCCGCGGGGATTTCAACGGCCAAATCTCCACGGGCCTGCGCTTTCTGGACCACATGCTCGCGCAGATCGCCCACCACGGCGGCGTCGCGCTGGCCGTCGACGCGCGGGGCGATCTGGACATCGACGAACACCACACGATGGAGGACGTGGCCATCACGCTGGGCGAGGCCGTCGACCGCGCGCTGGGCGCGAAGGCCGGGATCGCCCGCTACGGCTTCGCCCTGCCGATGGACGACTGCCGGGCACTGACGCTGCTCGACTTCGGGGGCCGCATCGACTTCGAGTGGGACGCCTCGTTCCGCCGCGAGCGGGTCGGCGACGTTCCGACCGAAATGTTCCGCCACTTCTTCCACTCGTTCGCATGCGCCGCGCGATGCAACCTCCAAATCTCGGCCCGCGGCGACAACGACCACCACAAGGCCGAGGCCGTCTTCAAGGCCTTCGCCCGCGCCCTGCGCATGGCCGTGGCGCACATCCCTTTCGATTACACCGTCCCCAGCAGCAAAGGAGTCCTATGATAGCCGTCGTCGATTACGCCACGGGCAACCTGCGGTCGGTTGCCGACGCCCTTCGCCGCGCAGGGGCCGAATTCACGCTCACGGCCGACCCCGCCCTGCTGCGCGGGGCCGACAAAGTGATCCTCCCGGGAGTCGGCGAGGCCTCGTCGGCCATGTCGCAGCTCCGCGAGCGGGGACTCGACACGGTGATCCCCTCGCTCACGCAGCCCGTCCTGGGCATCTGCATCGGCATGCAGCTGATGTGCCTTTCGAGCGAGGAGGGCGACGCCCGCTGCATGGGCATCTTCCCGACGCAGGTCCTGCGGCTTCCGGCCACGGCGGCCGACGGCGCGCGGCTCAAAGTCCCCCACGTGGGCTGGGACACAATCACCTCGCTCCGCTCGCCGCTGTTCGACGAAACGGCCGGGGAAACCTATGTATATTACGTCCACTCCTTCGCCGCCGAACCCTGCGCCGCAACCATCGCCACGACCGACTACGGTCGCCCGTTCAGCGCGGCGCTCGGGAGCGGCAACTTCTTCGGCACGCAGTTCCACCCCGAAAAAAGCGGTGCGGCGGGCGCGCGGATTTTACTCAATTTTCTAAACCTCTGACACCATGATCGAAATCATACCCGCAACGGACATCATCGGCGGCCAGTGCGTGCGCCTCACGCAGGGCGACTACGCCAGCCGGAAGACCTACTACCGCGACCCGCTCGAAGCGGCGTTCCGCTTCGAGGAGGCGGGCATCCGCCGCCTGCACATGGTCGACCTCGACGGCGCGAAGGCCTCGGAGCCGCGCAACCTCGCCGTGCTGGAACGCATCGCCGCGCGGACCTCGCTCGAAGTGCAGTACGGCGGAGGCATCAAGAACCGCGAGGCCCTGCACAGCGTCTTCGACGCCGGAGCGCGCCGCGCCATCTGCGGCAGCGTCGCCGTCCGCCGGCCCGACCTTTTCGCCGCATGGCTCGCGGAGTTCGACCCCGGGCGGCTGATCCTCGGGGCCGACGTCCGCAACGGCGCGGTGGCCATCGAGGGCTGGCTGGAAAGTTCGACGCTCTCGGCCCCCGAGCTGATCGGGCGATTCATTCCGCAGGGGCTTACGCAGGTTATCTGCACCGACATCTCCCGCGACGGCATGCTCTGCGGCCCCTCGGCAGCCTTCTACGCCGACCTGCAAGGCCGCTTCCCGACGGTGGAGATCACCGTCAGCGGCGGCATCTCTTCGATGTCGGACATCGAAGAGTTAGACCGGCAGGGCCTGCGGAGCGTCATCGTCGGCAAAGCCCTCTACGAAGGGCGCATCACCCTCAAAGACCTCGCGCGATGCTTGCCAAACGCATAATCCCCTGCCTCGACATCCGCGACGGACAGACCGTCAAGGGCATCAACTTCGTGGGACTGCGCCAGGTCGGCGATCCCGTGGAGCTGGGTGCGAAATACGCCGCCGAAGGGGCCGACGAACTGGTCTACCTCGACATCAGCGCCTCGGAGGAGGGACGCCGCACCTTCACGGAGCTGGTCGCGCGCATCGCCGCGCGCATCGACATCCCGTTCACCGTCGGAGGCGGCATCTCGTCGGTCGACGACGCCTCCAGGCTGCTCGACGCCGGAGCCGACAAGATCACCCTTAACAGCGCCGCCGTGGCTAACCCCGCACTGATCGACGCTATCGCCGCCAGATACGGCTCGCAGTTCGTCGTCGCGGCCATCGACGCCCGGACCGTCGACGGCCGCTGGGTCGTCACGACCCACGGAGGCCGGCGCCCCACCCAGCGCGAACTCTTCGCCTGGGCCGCCGAGGCCGCCGACCGCGGCGCGGGCGAAATCCTCTTCACCTCGATGGACCACGACGGCACGAAGAACGGCTACCCGTGCGACACCTTCGCGCGGCTGGCGGAACTGCCCGTCCCGATCATCGCCTCGGGCGGCGCGGGCACGGCGGACCACATCGCCGACGTGCTGACCCTCGGCCGTGCCGACGCGGCGCTGGCCGCCAGCATCTTCCATTACAACGAGATTCCGATCCTCGTATTGAAGCGGGAGTTGAAGAAACGCAACATAAACGTCAGATTATAAAACCACTATGAAAATCGAAGGAAAACCGTTTTCGGCGTTCGACGCCGCAAAACTCCCCGGCGGACTCGTCCCCGCCGTCATTCAGGACGACCGCACCCTCCAGGTCCTCATGCTGGGCTACATGAACCGCGAAGCCTATGAAAAAAGCCTCGCCGAAGGCCGCGTCACGTTTTACAGCCGCTCGCGCCAGCGTCTCTGGACCAAGGGCGAGACCAGCGGCAACTGGCTCGACATCGTGTCGGTGGCCGCCGACTGCGACTGCGACACGCTGCTCATCCGCGTCATCCCCCACGGCCCGACCTGCCACACGGGGTCGAAAACCTGCTTCGGAGAGGCCGTGCCCGAAACCGAAGGTTTCATCCGCTACCTGCAAAGCGTCATCCGGGGACGTCACGCCGAGATGCCCGAAGGCTCCTACACCTCGAAGCTCTTCAACCGCGGCGTGAACAAGATCGCGCAGAAGGTCGGCGAGGAGGCTGTGGAGACCGTCATCGAGGCCGTGGCCCAGAACCGCGAGGCGATGATCTACGAGGCTTCGGACCTCGTCTACCACCTGCTCGTGCTGCTCGAAGCCACCGGATGCTCGATCGCCGACCTCGAAAAAGAGTTGGCGCGCAGGCACTCCTGACCCCTCCCGGAAGCGTTCCGACACCCGAAAAAGCCGCTTCTGGCGAAAGAATGTAACGAATTGTTTGCCTTTTTCGCCCGAAGCGCTTATTTTTGCAATCGAACACCGTCAGCATCAGCGTCAAAGACTGCATGAAAACCGTAATCACATCCGAATACGAAGCCCTGTTCCGCCAACATTTCCGGCTGGCGACGCTCTATGCCGAACGCATCGTCGGTTCGGCACACGAAGCCGAGGACATCGTGCAGGAGGTCTTCATCGCGCTGCTCGACGTCGATTTCAGCCAGATCCGCCAGAAGGAGAGCTATCTCTACCGCTGCGTGCGCAACGCGGCGCTCGACCACCTGCACGCCCGGATGAAGAACCGCTTCTACGACATCAACTCGAAGGAGACGGTGCGCCTGGCCGCCGAAGAGAACGCCCCCGGCGACGAACAGGCTATGATCGAGCAGATTGCGGCCATCTACCGCCGGATCGAGGCGCTGCCCGAACAGGGACGCCGCATCTTCAAGATGATCTGCATCGAGCACAAAAGCTACGTCGAGACGGCCCGCCTGCTTTCGCTCTCGCTCCACACCGTGAAGACCCACATGTCGCGCTCGTTCAAAGCCCTGCGCAAAATGTCGATGTTCTTCCTCACGCTTGAACCTAAATGAGATGGTTATATTGTTGATAATCAATCATAACACAGATTGTGCTTTGTGATTTGATACCAAAGAGTTTCCGTTTGTGGAAACGGATTACCGCCATAAAGGTTGACTTTCCCAATCATCAAGAAATCCCATGTGGCGGATATTTTTTTGCAGAATATTCATTTAACAAAATTTTAATCTGAATTTTGAAGTCATGTCTGAATGTATGTTGTCCAGCAAATATGCAAGGCAACATAATTACGCATAAAGTTTGTATGCCCAGTAAAACCTTTCATACAAGAAATAACTATTTTTGCCTATTTTGTTGAGATGCTTGTTTAATATAATCATCAAACGATTGAAGTTTATCATAAAGTTCTTGCGATATTTCCAAAGAATCAGATTCTTTAATTCTTTTCAATTCATTTGTCTTATCTATAATTAATTTTTTGATATCACCTCTCTTTTTTATGTAGAGAGTATTGTTATCCAGTTTCTTTAATGATTCTTTCAATATTTTATATGCCGACCCCAATGTTTCCTGTGAAATTATAACTGAATTGACATCAGCTTCAATAGAGAGTAGTTCTTTTAATTGTTCATATTCATGTTCAAGATTTGCGTCAATCTTTGATTGAACTGGTCCTTGATTTTCAAATTCGATGCTCTTATAGTTATTCATTTCATAGATTTGCCAGAAGTTGCGCACCCTTTTTATATTCGTTATATTATCTAATTTCTCATCGAATATGAATTCTTTGATTAATTCTTCGCTAGCAAATATTTGTTTCCAGAATGGTTCGCAAGTTATGTTGTTCCAATCCGGCGATGACGAAATCGCTCCGAGAAAAACAAAATCATTTATGAATTCCTCTGGCTTATTTTCGATGGTATTTAAAATTATCTTGCAAACTTCTGCGTCGAGAGTGATTTTTCTACTATTTGGGTCGATTGAAGATATACAAGCTCTAAAAATATTTTTGTGTAACGCTGTATACCCAGGTTTGTGTGTAATTAAATCTCGAAGTGACTTTTTAAGGATGTCCATCAACTCAAATTCCGTGAATATTAACTCTGTCCTTAATTCTCCACTCTTATAGGCCCATAGTTGTTGCTTTGAAATCTCATATGGATATTCGGGATAAGTTCCTGCCAGTCGCTGAAAAAATATAGATTTATATTCATCTATTGTGACATCAAATTTTTCACATAACTTATCGGCGACCTTTTTTTCAAGCAGAATACCAACACTAATTGTAGAGTTAAATGTTTCATTATAATGTACGTTTATATGAAGATATATATCAACATACCTAATTACATTATCCCAATTTGACAATGATAACGCATTAAAAGAATCAAGATACTCATGTAGCTCGTTCCACTTTTTATTATCAATGATTTCCTTGATGATGGCAATATAATCAACATTTTTATCAAAGAGCGAGTCTAATTTATTTATGCTAAGATGTTCAAAGAGATGCTCATGAAAGTATATAGAGAAAGCCCCAATTGAATTAATAGACCTATAGGAGTAGTTTCCATCGGATGGGAATAAAATACTTAAAATATCCTGAGATGTATATTCATTCTCAATTCCGTCAATCGTAATTTTTCGCTCAAAATTTGTCTCACTATCTTTATGATAATATTGTTCATACAATTTTCTATATTCATTCGGATATCTATACCTTACTAACTCTATAAGTAGAAAGTCTCGTACTTTAATCTCTTTATATATTCTTTTGATGGATGGTTTTACTAAGTTGATATAGCGTTTTACATCCCGTAAATTATGGAGATATGCTTGAAAAAGCGAAGAATTTGCTCTAACTATATTTCTAATCTCATCTTCTTCGTCCTTAGAAAAACCTTGATTTTGAATCAAGTGCTCTAATAAGAATTTAAGTAGCAAATTCGGCGACCTCAATGGGAGTGTACGTTCATAAGTGAAAAATTTATCAGAATAAGTGTTGCATCCATCTGAACTTATAAGAGAATGAATGCTATCCTTGTCGTAAGCACTGATAAAAATTAGGTTATCAAAAGATGCATTTCCATCTATCAATTTTAAGACTTCAATAATTTCATCTTTCATTAAACGGTCTAAATCTTCAATGATCACAATGACACGTTTGCTGAGATGCTTTATTGCCTCATTGATTTTCTCTTTTTCATCTTCGCGATTGAATAACTCAGTTATATTTAACAGAGCCGACATGTAATTATTATCAGTTATTACATCGATTACTTTAAGATAGTCGTTAAAAGATCTTTTAAATCTTGAGTCATATTTACTCAGCTCCGAGAAAAGTGTTTCAAAAAATGATGCTTGTATCGAATTATTGTTCGCATAACGGGGGTTGAAGCGTATTAATATATAGTCATCTTTATATGCTATAAATTTTTCTGCCAACAAATTAATAAATGATGATTTTCCATCACCCCATCGTGCATTTATGCCAATGCTAAATGATGATGAGTCTTGTCGACCATTGATATTCTGGAATAGCAAATCCACATCTTCTCCAAACCCTAGTTCATCGTCCTCACTACAAGTAATCGGTTTATCCTCTTCAAATTTAGGCGATGGGGATTCACTGTTTTCCTTAAATAAAACGTCCCTCTTTTTCTTATAATAATTCTCTCGAAATAGATTGATAAAAATAGATATTATACTCCAGGAAGTCAAAGCTGTTACAACTATATCTGAGAAACCTATATGAAACAAGTCAGAAACTATTATAGTATAATTAGTAGTAAAGAATCTATAATACCAATATATACAGCATAATAACATACAGGTTAGTATTGGAAGAGGTTTGACATAATACCACTGCCTAAACCGATTGTACCAATACACTGATATACTTATGAATAGAAAAGAAAATACAATAGAAGCAATTATACCTTCGTTTACGGTTGAAAGGATAGGTACTACAAGCCAATTAAACAAGTCCATTATCTCTGAGTTCAGTATCAAAAATATGAACAAGAAAAGTACTGTAGTCAAGCAAGGTTTAAGCCATTCGGTTTTAAGGATATAAAGGAATTCCTTTAATTCCGCCCGTTTCGAAGAATTAGATATTCTATTTTTTGTTGGAACCATCTTTAAATATTAAAAGCACACGTTGTTTAAAATGATATGTATGTAATATTACGCTACTACTAACTAATCTTTCTTTTTCCATTCTTTTGCATAATCTGTTAAACGATATTTCTGTTTTGGATGATTTGGTCGGTCTGGGTATAGGCGTTCGATAGCTCCTTCCACCAATGCTGGTTGGATATAGTTCTCTCGGAATCGTTTGGCACTTTTCAAATCAAATAGCTCCATGATTTCCTTCATACCCATATATTCATTTCCCATCAATTCAACTAGTCGCTGAACTTGGGGCGTAGTGGGGACATACTTAAGTCGTACTTGGGTCGTGCTTAGGTCGTGCTTAGGTCGTTTGAAGGTTACGATTATGAAGCCACCGTCCCATCTCCATGATGGTTCTTCCACACCTTGTTCACGACAAGCATCCATGATACGTTTGGCTCCGCTGCCCCAACTTTCAAGGTAGGTCGATTTATAAAGGGCCTCGGCAATCTTCAGATTGTACGGATATGATTCGTGCGGTTCTTTGATTGATTCAGGTGTAATCTGCGGAGGGAATATGCCTGGATTTGCAATCTCTATGCGGTCATCGTAGATTGCAATACTGTTTGTCAGGTTATATTTCTCCCACTGACGATGGCATAGAGAGTTTATAAGAGCTTCCCTCAAAGCCTTATATGGTACTTCAAGTTGCTCCTCACGTTGCAAGCTGTGATTTGTTATCTTTCCGCTGAGGTTAAGGTGCTTGAAAAAGAAAGCCATTCCAGCATCAAGAAGGGTAAAAAATCCGCCTTCAACACGCTGGTTATCGATAAACTCGTTCTTGTTGTTTCCCACGAAACGAGCCATTCTCAACCGAAACTGAGGGAACTCATCGATGTTGTCAGAGAACAGCATGACGGCACCATTTGTAGGCACACCGTTTTTCAGCAATTTCCATTTGGCCAAAACCTCCTCTATTGAGGTACTCATGGCACTTGCAGGAATACGACCGCCTTCTACGCCAAGACGTATACAGCCTCTGATATGTTTTTCGTTCAAATCTGCAAGAGTGACACTATCTGCCGTTTGTCCCTCCCACGAATACAGTTGAGGTTGATGAGCACGAATGCGCTCATCATACATGTCGTGCGGCATAACTTTCGTCGTACTTTCGACTTTGTAATATGGACAACCATGAAAGGTGTGCGGACGCTCGCCCCATACCCAACCGTCGAAGTGCATTGCAATAACTTTGTTACCGGGATAGTCTGGCACATCAATATATTCAATATGGGCATCAACAGCCGGATCAAGCCCTGCGAGAGACTGAGCAATTTCCCGTTGGGTGGCATCAGTAACTTCTTGCCCGATTATTTTCAGCGACTTAGGTGCAACACCAAAAACCAGCCATCCTCCCTCTGTATTGAGAAAGGCACAGGCAGAATGCATACCGTCCTTCAACTCGCCGGTCGTTTTCTTCAGCTCCAAAGTCCGTGACTCATCGGAAGCAATCAGTTTCTTTATATTGTCAATTGTCATAGATATATCATCATTTACGTAATAGTCCATCGGTGAATATATAACAGCAATACTGCAATTGCACATCCTCATCTGTTATGTCACATACTCGAAGTACATTCAGAAGCATCTTCTATATCGAATAGTTCATGTTCGCTTGATAAAGATATTACAAAAACAAATCATTTTCAACGACACCAGAGTTCTTTACCCAGAACTCTGGCATTGATGTTTTGAATTCAGGGTCAATATAGTGGCATTGTTCTTTGACAATGCCGCGGCGGCGGATTGCCGGCTGCAGGCAATAGCGGTCAAATTCTTCAATATTGACCTTTTCTGCATTTGTCCAGTGAGGGAACAAGAGTTTCATGTAACCGACAGTAATGCGTTTTACCGCATTGAAATCGCGGGTGTCAGCATTCTTATCATAGCCGACAATTTGGTCAAAAATGATGCCATAAACGCTTTGGGTGCGCAGAGCATGAAGAATTTCTGAGAAATACTCCACGTTGATAGTCCATCCCTTGAATATCATTCCTTTGTGGATTCGAGGAAGATGCCAACCTTCGATGAAACAATGGAAACGATCAAGAAGCGCTGACTCACGAAAGTTTTGCGGTAGCGAGTCAAAATAACGATAGTTTACAGGGCGTTTGTTTTCGTTTAGGGGTATGTTGCCCATCAACATCAGGCCGCACTCTGAGGCAAATTCGTTATTGTCAATGGTGGTTTTGCCTGACTCCAGATACGATTTGAGTGCGGCCTGGATTTCGGCCGGTTCTTGGAACACGATTGTCTGAATTTCATCGAATGCGGTAAAATCATGATTCTTCATTATGCCGTTTTGCTGTTTCTGTTTGTCATAGAACAACTTGGCACGGGTTACTTTACCTCCGCTGACAAGCCAACCGTATTTCGAGAGATTGCCAAAGACATACGACTTACCGGTACCCTTGGGTGCCAGTTCTATAACATTGAGACGAGGCTCAACAAAGATAAGCAAACGGCTTAGGAACTCAACCTTTTCGGTCTGCGACTCGAATCCATCCGCATCATATTCCATTGCCGACAGCAGGAGGTCAATCCATTCACGGGTATCAAAGGCCTCACGGGCATTCCGTAGGTATTCCACATCGACCGAGCGGTATGGTTTGAAAGGTTTATAGTCCACCATTTCGACATGGTTTTTCTTGCCGTCATCATTGGGAAGAAGTGCCAACTTGATAATACCCCATTTCTCGCCATCTACAAGTTCGCCCATATGAGCTTTATAAACATATTCGGGTATCTGACCCTCGTTCTGCTTGATGCCCATGTCTGGAATTGAGAAACGTCGAATGCCTTTGACAAGGTCAATATAAACGATGAAGCGTGTGAGCAGAGTCAGTTCCTCACCGCAATCCAACCGGTCTTTTACCATTGATTGATCGGTGGGTATAACCGAATCAAGGAAAGTTGTGAGTTTCCTGCGGTCCACAGAACCATCAGGCTGAATATAGCGTTTAAGAAGGAAGTCCTTCACAAATGATGGGAGGTTTCGACCGGCAAAGAGACTACCCGTAGAAGTTGGATCCTTGTATATTGTCATCGCGGCAAATTGCTCGCGGATTTTATTCGATAAAGATTCGTTCATTGTTTATGATGTTAGAAGTTGAACAAGTCATCCTCCGTTGCACCGGTGGAAACTTTGATATTAAATGTCGTATACGACTGACCGTTGATACAGAGATTAACCTTCGTAGCTGTGTCCACGAGATTAAGACGCTCGCTTTCAAATATGTTGTTGCCTTTCATCATGAGTTGATAGGTCACACCATTATATATAAGAGTAGGAACATCCATTGCGCTAAGACCCTTGATGATGAATCGGAGTACTGGACTAGTGCCATCAATTTCGTCATTCTCAAGTTGTGCCGAGTAGTTGTTGGTATTCTTCTGACTTGAGACAATGATGATAGGCACGAGAACTTCCTCGGGTGTACAACCGCCATGTGCGCCATGTCCTTTATCTACTTTGTCAACCAGAGAATGATGCGTAAGGGCGCAAACAGTCTTGTCATCGTCAAGTATAATATACTTACTATCATTTACTATAGTGCCGGTGTAGGTAGCAAGTCGGCCTTCGTGATCTGGCTTCAAGCCGCCAATTTTGAGCCCCTCAACTAATTGCGAAAGGTAGGTGAGGCCATGGTCGGAGACAAAGGCGATTTTCTTGCCATTGTAGTCTTCGAGGACATCACTGATTGCCTTCTCTACCATAGCCATCTCATCAATAATATATTGTGGATAGACTTTTGTTTTGTGGGCAAAGCTGTCGATGTCTCCAGTTTTTGGTAATTCGGTACCTTCGTGAAGAAGCGACTGAAGTACCGCCTTGTTCACAGAAGTTGTTGTCGGCCTCTTGGCTGCTGCAACATAGACTTCGTTGAGATAGACGTGCTCTTTGGAATATCGGGCAACAATGTCGCGAATAAAGGGAATCCAGTCAACGCCAAGACCATCAACCCAGTAGATAACGTCTATATCCTTGCGATTATGCAGTACCGTCTTGACAGTTTTGAAGTTGTCCACCCATGCCATGTGTGCAGCAGCGTTGGCATTCTTCTCACTAATGAGTGCATCAATCTGCGGGTCGATAAAGTTCGCAATCTTGGAGCGACGATATGCGTCGAAATAATCCGTAATCCATTGTGTCGAGGTATCCAAACTGTTGAGAGTCATAGGTTCCATATAATGGTATAGTTCCGGGAACACATCCTTGATGTCTGCTACAGTGATTTTGCCCTTTGCCAGCCACTCAATACAGAGTTGAAGTTCGCCTCCGGTGAGAGGTGTCAGCAGCTTTACCGCCTGATAATATCCGCCCTGTTCCGGGGAGCAGGCCATCGCCTGAAGTTTTGCCTTAAGCTTTTCTGCCGCCTGATCCGTAATCTTTACACCTTTGTCAGCGGCCAGTTTCATGACTTTCTTCCTATCGGCAATCGACAAATCTTTGTCCTGATCATCAAATATAAGTGTGGCTATATTAGAGAAGAGTTCCGACTTGCTGAGGGCAGCGCACAGCGATACTGCGCGGTAAACGTAATCGTTAGGGCTGGAGATTTTTTGGAAATATAGGGTAAGAAGCCAGCGGTCAAAATCAGTATCGCAGTCAAACCACGACTTGATATAATTATAGCTATCTTCAAGATTATGGGTGTCAACACGTTCTTTGACAAACTCCTCAAAGTTGAAGGTCGTTATGTCAATTTCACTCGCAAGCAGCTCCCAGTACTGCATCTCTTCATTGCCAGGCTCTTTCGTTACGCCAAAATCAAGATGCAGTGCCTTGGTCAAAAACTCGTAGGCATTGTGGCATTCTGTATATGTGAAAGCGTTATCAGGCTTGGCATGATGCGCATTGGCATAGATGTTTGGCGAACTACAGATGATTGTTTGTTTCACATCACCACCCTGTTCCCAGAGTCTCAGCCACTCGTTCAAGTTATTGACCAGCGTATATCCTTCATCAAGTCCAGAAACTCCGTAAGTGGTGCCATTGGTCAGCACCAGATTATAAGTGCCTTTGTCATTTCCGGACTTATACTCCCATACGAAGGTTGCATTGTCGTTCATAAACTTGCCCATCTTCCCTTGCATCCCTACTATGGGTATATATAATCGGACGTGAGCCTCCTGTGCATCTTGTGGTGCTTCCTGTCCACGAATGGTGGTCACGAGTGAGTCAAATTCCTTGTAGGTGTCATTGTCATAGAAACGGGTCATCTCCGAGAATGGGAAGATGATGAAATCATTAATGGGAATCATCTTGGCAAATGCCCGGATATCTTTTGACAACTCTGTATATGACAGGAACTGATCAGGGTTCTCGTCATCAAGCATGGTGTTTATGGAGTATTTATAAACACCAGTGGGACGGTCGGCAACAAACTGATAAAAATCAGCGAAATTGTCGAACAGCACAAAACGCATGGGGTAGCGGTTGTACTGCCCGACGTTTGCGCCGGTCCATTCTTTGTCCTCCTTCATGTGGGCAAAGAGATCTTCGAGAGAAGTGAACGACTGATGCATAATTTCTTTTATTCTTTTGTCTTGCCCAAAATTTCATCTACGATAAACTCATAGTTGAGGTTTATAACCCGATCGAGTATGGCGTGGAGTTCTGCTGGCGAAGCGTTGTCAATGAGTTCGCGAGCTTCAACCTTCTTCTGAGCAAGCACAGAAAGGTTTCCTCGCAACTCCTGTCGAGCTTTCTCATTGGCTTTTTTGAGTTCTTCTTCCAGACGCTTGCGCTCTTCTTCCTCCTTTTTGCGGCGTTCATCCTCTTCCTGACGGCGACGCTCCTCTTCTTCGCGACGACGCTCTTTTTCTATGGCTTCGTTTTCTGCGATGCGCCAGTCTTTAAGTGCATCCTTCACCTCTGTCTCCGACCAATAGCCCACGGTTGATTCGAGGTGAGTCTGCAGATATTCAAATGCGGAGTTAAAATTAGCTTCGGTCAGATTGAGCCCGGGTTGCGAAAGCATGTAATTCTTGAATCCATTGGCATAGTTACCCTCCTTATTGAGTATATCTGGAAGTTCTATACGGTAGTTCTCCAACAGGTCAAGGGTTTCCTTGACGAGCGCAGGATTTTTGAGTTCAAGTTCGTTGGCGATGACAACGATATTGTCAAAGAGCTTGCGCAGGTTATCGTTGAGGGTGATGGTGGGATGCGAATTGCAGAAATTCTCATCCATGTACTTAAGTGCCCAAAGAGGATACCCCTTTTCAGCAAGAAGACCTGCGGTGATGGCATATCGAGCATCTTTGAGGCTCGATATATCGCTATAACCTTTCAATTTGTCAAGACGGAAGGTCTTGACAAGTGCCTTACAGAGTTTGCCTTCTTCCGGTGTCTGGAACTTGAAGCTGAGTTTGTTGGAACTTTTGCCTTTGTCCCAAACATTGAAGAGTTCAGCAATTGCTTCGACGAGATTATTTTGGTCAAGAGGTTTACCAAGGGTGTCGAATATTTTGTTAGCCCAACCTCTGAGAGCAAATGCAACCATAGCGGCAGAAGCAAAGTTAGCTGCCAATCCGTAAGGCGGTTTGCGCAAGTCGTCAAACTTATCAGCGAAGTTAAATAACTGCGACTTATCGGCATATTTGATTTTGTTTTGTATAAAATCAAATACCGCTTTGAAAGGATGGTCGGCGGGGACATCCGGTCGCCAAGAGAGATTATCGTCTAGCGCATCCTGTATAAGAAAGCGTAGCGAGTTGCGAGGATTTGCCAACTGTGCAATCTCGGTCGAGGTAGTCGAATAGAAGAACGCGCGCACGATTTCTTTCGACACCTGCGGTTTCCAGAAGGGATTGGGAGCTTTAGCACGGAGCATTTCTACTGCATCGGGACCAAACTGGAAAATAATTGGCGCAATGATGTTGTTGAGTTGCGATGAAAGATGTTTAACTGATATGGGTATCAGTTCACCGTTGACATAAATGTTGGCGTTGCCGCGACTTGCCGCTACCATCCAGTCTTTTATCATGCCAGCGGCATGGTCGCGATGAACGTTCACTTGGTCAAGGAAGCCGTGAGACTGAGCAGCGGTGTAATTTGCCATATACTCAATGAAGCGGGTATAATCCTTGTCACCAAAAGCAGTGTCGAATACGATGAAAACGATGTCGCTATAGTCCTTCTCGCCATTCTTTGCTGCTTGAGATGCTTCTTCTGCCACTTGACGCATGTGAGCAACCTCAGAGTTGTTCTTGGCGAACATCAGCGCAAGGTAGAGGTCGCTGGGACGTGCATCGCGTTTTGCTTTCTTGATGGAATCCTTCAGCAAAGCATCGTTGCTTGCTTCGGAATAGAAATGGAAAGTAAACGGACGGATATTCTTCTGGATGAGTTTCTTGTTTATGTAGGTCGATGCGGTATCACCGAAATTCAGCACCTTAGAGATAAAGCGGTACTGAGATGTATCGGTGGTGAGGGATTGTTTCAGTTCCTCAATCTCATGCGATGGGAGAGCCGAGAACTGTACAGAGAAGATGCCGCCCGGGGCGCGCTGGATTACGCTTTGGTCGTTAAACCAGTTGAGCACCTCGTCCAAATCATCTTCATATTGAGTTCCTATGAACAGATTGCGGATGTTGTCTTCGGTTGGGGTGACAAGATCATTGTTGTTGTCACCTGCAATATTGTTGAAGGCGTTCAAAAGAAGAATTCCTTTGAAAATGGCAAAGGCCGCACGGCCATGCTCCTCAACATGTGCTCGGTAGGTGTTGAAGCGCTCCGTTACAGCACCGTAGTTAACGACATCATCTTGGAACACTTTCATTACGAAGTCCCAAAGATAATCGGCTGTGACTGTCTCGCGGTTGGCAAAAGTTGTCTCGCTGGCGAGGAAACTTTCCATCGCCTCATTCTGCCCGATAAACTCGAATACGCTTCGACTTGATGAACCTACGACCGTGGCATAGTGAGTGGCCAGATTGGCAGTTGCCGGATGAAGCGGAAAGAGGTTGAGCAGGTCGGTACGCGTCTCCTGCGGGTCGTTGGAGGCTGCCGTGTAGAGGTCAAGCAAATGACTGTTCGCTGTGTAGAAATAATTACGCATCGACTGATGTCGCTCCTGGTCAACAATCTCAAACTTGCGTGACATAATCTTAAAGGCCGATACTGACTCCATGTTGTACTTCATGCGATGATAGCGACCATCGGTCTGTTTGGTTGCCTCATTACCAATCTTATCGAATGCCGATGGGTGAGAGATGAGGAAGAAGTAACTGTCGTTGCCTTCCGTGGCGAACTTCTCAGCAATATCCTGAAGCACCTTCAGTACGGAGATGCCGATGGCATCGCTCATCACATCGGTAAACTCATCCCAAATGATAAGCAAACCGTTGTATGTGCCTTGGTGGCGAAGTTCGTTCTGACCCTCTACAAGCCAGTCGCCAATCTTGCCTTCGCGCAGAAGGAAAACCACATTGGCCTCTCGCTGGGCAGTCTTGGCCTTCTGGAATGTCCCCATATCCTTGCCCCTCAGTTTCATAATCAACTTCTCACGGGTGGCAGCTACCGTTCTGAGAGCAGTGTTACGCGAAATAAGGTCATCCCAGATGACTGCATTTTGTTGAATGCTGTCGATGAGTTGGTCGAAGTCTGTGTCAACAGACATTTCGATGTCGTGCTCATTGAGAGCCTTAATCACTGCAGATTGGAGCACCAATGGCAAGTCAGCGACATGTGCCATATCAGCCAACCCCATCACTTTGACGGGTAACAGGCGTTTGTTCTTACGCAGAGAGTAGATTTGGTCGCGGATAACCTTGTATTTGTCTGCTCCGTATTCATAGTCCACCCATTCTTTTATATCCTCAACAGGGTCGCAGAGAAGGTGTGTGATAACAGCGGTAGCATGGCTCTTGCCGGTGCCATACGTACCGTTAATCCAAAACGACTTGTGCATGTCAATGTCGTTACCGCGCACACTGCGAAGTACCGTGCGAAGTACGGTGTTAAACTGGTCGTTAGGAATAAAGGATTCCCACTGCCTTTCTTTTTCTTCTTCAATGTTGTAAGCGGCTCTTCCACTACGCTTACGGATTATGTCGTTATATGTTGTTGCCATTTTCGTGTGCTCATTATTTGTTTTCTGAAGTGAAGTAATATTTTATAAGGCATTCCCGAAGGTACGACCTATTGCTCTCATCTTGAAGTAACTCCCAAAGTTCATCGTCAAGTTTTGAGCCCCGAATGTATTGCAATAGTTCTTTGACCGACGGTGAATGACTGATTGATGTGATATTGTTTTCGTCGTTCCAACATAAAGAATAAAACGGTTCTGTATGCATATGGTAATAGGGCAAAATCAACGGTGACGATTTCCCCGTATCATACGCCTCGCAGTTCGTTTTATAGTATTCCCTGAGCAATGGGGCTGATAAAGGAATCAAGTTCCCCTTCAAATATGGAACTATCTCAATGATACTAAGAAGAAATATAGGTTTTGCATTAGACTTACGATTACCTGACCTTCCTCTTTTGAGAGAAAGGAACATTTGTCGATATAAATCTAATGCGTAGTGATTCATCTTGTTAATTGTTCCAGGACATCAAGTGCTGACATCCCATGTTTAAGGGTTATGTGATCAAGTCCCATGGTTAGTTCGGCCGTGAGAACACGGTCTGAATCAGAATGGAGTGAGCGGAGTTGCTTCATTAACTCATTTTTTTGGATGCCGAACTCTCGATACACGCCAAATAATTCCTCAGGCTTATAGAAATCAGAGACACGAACCATGTCGACACCTTTAATCTCTGCGAATTTGAAGATTGAATAGGCTATAGCCTCTGCTGACAAATCATTATAAGGTTTCCTAATAAAACTAGTGCTTTTGGAGTCAGTCGCAAACAGTTGCTCGAACTCGGTTCCAATAGGCGAATATTTGAAAACTTGAAGCAGTGCCTGCAAAGCATATGTTATGGTGTTTGCTTTGAAAGATGAATTGAAATAATCCAATATCATTAGTTCAAGTTCTTTACGTGTTATTTGTGAAGACGGTTTCACTTCCTCAATATACCATTTCATAAGAGGGTTATTATAACAAAGGTTGATATGAATAACCTCCCAAATGAGGGTGTTAGAGTCTTCGCGAATATTTGAGAGAAGCGCACCCAATGGAGTTAGGGCGTTCTTTTCATCAATGATCTCGGCATCTCTAAGCCATGCTTTGAAACTGGGAACTTGTTTTACTCCTAATGAATTGTTTGCCCAAAATGAATCTGGATCCATCAGGAATTCATCCACCCATGCCTCTTGTATTCCAAAGGTGCCATAGGGAGATATTTTTGAATTGCTTTTTTCGGGTGTCATAGTTGTTACGATAGAATCTGCGACAATGCATCCATGTTGGTGATAATCCAGACACTTTAAACAATGTACGCATTTTTTAGCATCAATTTTTATTTCGGGATATGTGGAAAGAGCACCAGTCGGACATTCTATTTCGCATGCTTCACAATTTATGCAGTAAGAGGTTTTGAACAGAATTCGACGCAGGTAAAACCTAAGGCGTATATTGTTATTGTCCGATACGAGAAGTTGAATCCTGTTAGTTCCTATTTTCGAAATAGAGAAATTAAAGTTCTGCTTCTCAAAAGAAAAGATGCCAGAACCTGTGTCACCTTTGAAACTCCCGCTAATTTTCCCAATAGTTGGAAGCCAATCAATTATTTTTTTTTGTGGGTTAGCAATGATTGCCTTAAACTCAGTAGATGTTGATTTTATTCGAACTTCTGTTTTATTGCTAAGATTTGTACCACTAGCTCTTAATTTCCAACGACGTTCTTTGATATATTCTTCTGCATTGGGAATTTTGCGCTTTTCTACAGTAGCTTCAATGCGAGAAAGGAATGGCTTAAGTTGCTCTGAATAGCAACGGTTTACAATCATATCGTCCCATGGAGAGCCGAAAGGACAAAATATACAGCCCACTCGTGGTTTACCCAAACGATAAGCTTGATTTATTGGCAATGAATATTGTAATAAATACAGAAAGATTTCTGTTGTATTCCAATTAAGAATTGGTCTTGAATTAATGACAAAACTGTGTTTTACGCCTTTTCCTATACGGTTATAAGTGTTTCGCTTAACAGATTCCTCTGCACGAACACCTTCAAAAGCTAAAACTTTTGCTTGTTTGTTGTCCTCAATTTTAAGTGTTCGATAAAGTGGTACTGTTTTCATAACAGAGCAACACCATCGATGTGAATCGGACGGAGAACCAATTTTATCCCAGTAGTTGATAACTTTTTCGTGATTGCGGGCAATTGAGAATTTGAGCGCAGGGAAACGCTCTCCGTAATAACGCTGCACTTCCTTGTAGAGGTCGAGTGAAGGAGGCAATTCGTAACCGGTATCAGAATATATGACCTCGAAGACAGTAGGGGGGATGGCTCGAGTAACGAGGTCGAGCACCACCTGAGAGTCTTTGCCGCCTGAGAAAGAGGCGATGAAGCGGTCTATACGGGTTGAGAGCAAAACACGTTTACCCTCGGCGTTGGCCACGTCGAGAGGCACCACGTCGAAACTGTCGCAGTCTTCTTTGACAACAGCCATTTTCTGTTTGGTCTTCTTTTCGACTTTCTCTGCAAGAGCCTCAAAGTCGATGGCTTGATTAGCTTTTATAGCGTCATGAGCACGATTCACACCTGCGTATGCGATGTAGGTGTCACGTATGAATTCAATGGCCTCGTTTTCGAGCAGGAACATCTGGTCGCTGTTGCGTTGCAGCATGGTCTCTACATCGACGGGGGCTATGGTGGCAGTTTCTTTACCTTTCTGAAATATAATCATGGGGGCATCGTATATATTGGCACCTTTGGCCTCAAACATTAGCTCACCCCGATAATAATATTGCTTGTTTACTGCCCACATCAATGGAGCCTCCACTCGTGGATAACTATATCCCAACTTGTCGAGACCAAGCAAATCAAGTTCCTCAAACCAAACAGGACGCGGTGAGATTCCCAAAGTGGCTTTTGTCACCTTGGAACTCAGGAGTACACCTCCTGTTTCGCTATCCCATTCAATTTTAAACATGTTCAAATTACTTTGTTGGACATAATAATTCTCTCACATCCACATCAAGGAAGTGAGCTATTGCGTGGAGTTGTGTAACCGATGGCTGAATTTTATTATTGCACCAACGCGACACGGTGGCTTCATTCTTGCCAACAGCTACGCAAAGCTGCTTTGCAGAAACTTGTTTTTCTGCCAAAACAGCTTTGATTCTGTTAACGGGTATGGGCTTATCTTCAGTTTTCGTCATGTTACAATTTCTTATAATATCCTGCAAAGTTAACACAAATATCTGAAAGTGCCAAAGAATAACCTAGAAAACAGGAAAATAAGCCTCGGATTTTCTACTTTGAACTTTCAATACAGCATATTTTACCCGGTAAAGCCACCAATAAGCTTTCAAAGAAAGAACTCTTATAGACTGATAGATATGATTCATTGATTATTGATTATCGATTCTCCATTTTGCTTTAATCTTACGATTTATCTCATAACATAAGAGCGAACGGATTGTTGCGTCTTTTGCGGAACAGAGGAAGTTCTGAAGAATAGCTTCACAGAGATCCCTTTCATTGTCCTATCTTCGTTTCTTTCCATAAGTTGTTTTTATATTATTGTTCTTATCATTATCTTTATCCCTCCACGGCAATTCAGACGTTGAACCTCCAGCACCAGTGCCTACGTACGGTTGAGCAGAACCTCCTGCTGCCAATTCAATGGCAGCACCAAGTAAATTTGCTTGTATCTCGCTGACTTGCTCGGCAGCACTGAAACAGGCATTTATGAACTCATGTTCTGTCAGTTCCCCATTGCTGAAGGCGTGCAATCGCTTGTCGCTGCCGCTGAGGTAGGTGACAGCGGTGTGCTCAATATCCTTAATCTTTGTCCAGATTTTCAGGGTGACGGTATAAGGGTTGTTGCCAAGGAAGCGATGACCGATGAGTTCCGCCCCTGATGAAAGTCGGTATCGTTGTGGATTGACCTTGCGGTCAAGTTCGTCAATTCTGCTCTTCTGTCGTTCAATGACAGCCTCCTTCTCAGCAACTTTCCGCTCTGCGATTTCCGCACGTCTGATGGCAGTATCGATTTCCTTCTGATAGCCATTTCGCATTTTGGCCATGTCAGATTCATGCTTCTGTTTTAGAGAGGCTTTCTCCGCCTCCAATTTCGCAATCTTAGCTTGGAGTTTTGCCAGTTCTTCATCTTTTGATGCCAGTTCTTTCCTTGCTTTGGCAAGGTCTCCTTTGCCAAATATGGCGAGTAATGTACTCTTGCCCTCCTTAGTTTTCTCCACCTCCTTCTGTAAGTTGGCGATGTTCTCCTCAAGCAGTTGCATCTGCTGCTTGTAGTGGGTGGATGTGGCAATATGTCTGGCTGTGGAACCAACAATGCCACGCTTCAAGCCGAACTCACTCATGGCAGCGGCATAGGTGTTCTGATACTCACGAAGTTTGGCACGTTTTAGCACGTCATCTGCTGACAGTCGTGGACCTGACTTAGTATTGTACTTCCTCTCTCCCTCTCGTTCACGGCGTTGCCTTTCGGCAGTGACGATGGGCACGATGGTGGCATGCAGGTGGGGAGTCTTCTCGTCTGTGTGCAGAACACACGATACAACATTTTCCTTGCCGAAGGTCTCGTGCAGCCATCTCATGTTGGCTCCTATCCACCTCTCTAGTCTGTCTTCCTCCTGTATCTTAATCATCTGCTCGTGTGTCCCCGTCAGAATGATGCGGATAGCCTTGCACTGGTTGCCAGCGACCTTGCGTGTCAGTCCAGCATGGTCTATTCGGTACTGTATGGCTTCAGTCCTGTTCCTTACTCCATCAGAGAATGATACCAGTTCCCTGTTCAGATGCGTGCGGCTACTGTCGGCATTGTCCGGCACGTAAGTCTTGCCCTGGGCATCCTTCCTTTCGATGTGGCACGACATTCCACTGTCGTTGCCACTGCCACGCTGGAGGTGGCATACTGCATATTGTTCTTTCATCTTTTGTAAATGTTTTGCTTATGATAAATTGAATACCTTAATTGTTAATAAAATGCCGTCCCTTCATCTATGGATGCCATAGGCTGTCCGCTTATGGGGCTTTTTTGCGCTGCCACTCGCAGAGGGGAAGAGGCGAAAATGCCCTAATAAGCTACGGCATTTTATAAATACCTTTTCTCATGACAGCAAGCTGTCCGCATTACGGTTCTTCAATGATCTCAAGACCAAGTTCGTCAATGAGCGTCTGCAAAGCAGGATTGCGGTTTATCATCTTTTGGAGAATCATCTGCGGCGTGTCTTCCATCAGGAGGAAGTCGGCTATATCCAGGCCTTGGCTTCGCTGCTTTTCCGTTGCCATCGTCTCCAATATGTCATTGACTGATACGGAACGGCAGACTTTGTCGAGCATGGGAATCCGAGTCTGCCACTCTTGTGTAGCACCGAGGTCAGGCATCAACACCACATCCCTGCCAGCCAAGGCAGTGGCGGCACGCTCATTGAAGCAACCGTTCTTTCCGCCTGTGGCTATCCACAGCACATCGGGCATGAAATGCGAGGCAATGACAGCCGTCTTCTAAC
>ERZ857757.471-NODE-471-length-42189-cov-7.338112_pt1 | contig 42189 bp, 43 predicted proteins | sample MGYA00519764_ERZ857757 | MGnify/ENA primary metagenome ERZ857757 (study PRJEB31778, sample SAMEA3449359) | human gut metagenome | biome: human gut; feature: human-associated habitat; material: faeces | place: United Kingdom | collected 2010/2012 ...
TTTCAAAAACGCTCCTTGGCAGGGTGTGGGACAGCGTCCCACAAAAGGAGAGCGAGCCAGTCTGCAAGGCACGCCTTTTTAATCGGGACAAGGTCCCGGCACTAAATACCGACAGATTGTCCGGCTTCGCCTTCACGAACCTAAAAAAGTTTTTGGCAGGGAGAGGAGTTTCGCAAAAAGCGAACCGCAGGGGGAGGGAACCGACAGTCTTCGGATATTGACAAAAGAACAGAAAGATGGTACAATAAAATTGGCATATTGTCGTGGCAGGATACACCCGAAAGGAAGGTTTTTAGGGGTGAAAATAGAGAAAAAGCAGAAGAACATACTGATTGCCCTGACAGCGGCGGGAATCACCCTGCTGACGGCAATTCTGGTAATCATACTGGTGGTAAACAGCAGTGAAGGGGTAAAGGATCGGTCGCCGGTGCGCCAGGTAGTCACCCTGGAAGCGGGGGAGCCTTTTGACCCGGCGGTTTTCCTGAAAGCGGAGGGCTATACCTGCAGTGTAAAAGAGGGCTTTGAAGTTAACACTTCGGTGTTGGGGGATTATCCGGTGCCCCTGTTGCTTTCCGACGGCAGTGAGAGGACCGTTACGCTGAAGGTGCGGGACACGGTAGCGCCCAGGTACCGAGAATTGCCGCCGTTGCTGGTGAAAAAAGGGGCAACTTTACTGCCCACAGACCTATTGCCGGCAGACTGCATAGAAGATAAAACCGAAGTGAAGGTGGCATACATTTCGTCAAATGCCGACACCTCCAAGGAGGGTCTGCACCGCACTCTGTTGCGGCTGACGGACGCCGGCGGAAATGTGACCAAAGCGGAGGTGTCCTATTACATACTGTCCGAATACAACAGCAGTTACTTCTATGAAATCGGGGGAGAAACACCGCTGCTTGAGCGGATCCTGCCCGGTGCAGGAGCCCTGCTGACAGAGGGCAATCTGACGCCTTCGGTTCCCGGAACGGTGACGGTTCAGGTAAAGCTGTCCGGGGAAGAATACACCTTGCGGTATGAAGCCAAGGACACCATCCCGCCGAAGGCAACGCTCAAGGAGGTTTTGCCGGTATTTTATGTGGGGACGGAGCTGCCCGATCCGATGGTTTTCTTTGAGAACATAGAGGATCATACCAGGGTCACGGCGACTTATAAGGTAAACTATGTTTTGGATCGGGCGGAGCAAAAGGAACTGACGGTGCTTCTTACCGACGAAGGAAAGAATACCGTTACGGTGACGGTTACTGTTTCCGTCCTGGAGGATCAGGAAGGGGCAGACACCATACCGCCGGTCTTTTCCGGAGTGAAAAACCTGACGGTGAATCTGGGGGCAACGCCCGACTATCTTGCCGGAATCACGGTATATGACGGCAGGGACGGACAAATTCCCGCCGAAAGGGTGCAGATCGACACTTCGACAGTGGACCTTTTCAAGGTTTCCACAGGAGAAGGATACCGGGTCGTATACTCGGTACGGGATGCGGCAGGGAATCTGGCAACGGCTGTGGCCTATGTAAAAGTGGTGCAGAATACGATTCCGGAGGAGGAATTGAATACCTATTTTGCACAGCTCCTTTCGGAACTGAACATTTCTTCTTCTCAGTCCCGTTTCTCGGTGCTTTCTTCGGTTTACGATTTTCTCACCGAAAAGTACGGACTGACGCCCAGCACCGCCAACACCGATCTGAGCGACCATCATCAGGAGGCCTACTGGGGCTTCCGTCTGAAGCGGGGCGACTACCGTACGGCCTGCGCAATGTTACAGACGCTTCTGGAACAACTGAAGATCGATTGTATAGAGGTCAACAGACGGGAGGCGGGGACGGTTTCCCACCGCTGGATGCTGGTGGACTATGGCATTGGGTGGCTGTATATGGACACCTTCCCCACCAAGGACTATGTCTGGACCACCGACGGCAGACTTCTGCGTTTCGGCTCTGAGGAAGCCAAACATCTGACCAAAGCAGAGATTTACCGCAGGGAGGCAATGACCGATGCGGATTTGCAGGAGCTGACAGAGCTTTCTAACAGAGTCGTGGTGGGCTGGAATTACTATTTCAGCGAGGAGGTCCGCCCGCTGACCGCCGAGCGCACAGAAGACGGGCGGTATGTTTCACAGCGGTATCATGTGCAGTATGTTTCCGACAACGCCGGATACGGAAGCATCGGCGGTATTTCCTCGCAGTATGTGCGGCACGGAGAGAATTCCGCTTCCGTCACGGCCATTCCCAAGCCCGGTTATCGGTTTTTGTTCTGGAGTGACGGCAATACCGAAGCGATCAGAAGCGATGTGATCCGAATGGACACGGTCCTGACGGCCTTTTTTGAGCCGGACAGCCATACGGTGGACTACTTTACCGTATACTACAAGGCCGGAGAGGGCGGACAGATCGTCGGCAGTTCGGTGCAGAAGCGCCGGTACGGCGAAAGCACGGCGGCTGTGACCGCCAAGCCTTTGGAGGGTTACCGCTTCATCCGTTGGAGTGACGGCTCCGCCAATCCGGTGCGGTTCGATACCGTGACGGAGGATGCGGAATACCGGGCAGAATTTGAAAGGATCCCGTTGCTTTGCTATGAAGCCGGCGAGGGCGGCAGAATCGAGGGTGCGGAAAGGCAGACGCTGATGCCCGGCGCACAGGGAAGCCCGGTGACGGCCGTTCCTCTTGAAGGATATATCTTTGAGGGCTGGAGCGACGGGGTGACCACGCCCGAAAGACAGGATACGGCAGAAGCGGATGCAACCTACACAGCGCTTTTCAAGAAGGACGATCGGTTCTACACCATCCGGTATACCAATACAGAAGGCGGAACGGTGGAAGGCGAAACCGTTCAGACGGTGCAAAGCTGGCAGGAAGGAACAGCCGTTCGGGCGGTTGCCGCCGAAGGATATGTTTTTGTGGGCTGGAGCGACGGGAAAACCGAGCCGGAAAGAAGCGATACCGTGTATGCCGAGGCTGAATATCAAGCCATTTTCCAAAAGACGGAGGAGGGCAGTGACACAGACCCGGATTCAGACACTGCCCCCGACACAGAACCGACAGACGGGTCCGCCGGGACGGTTTGAAGAGAAAGAACTTCAAAAATCGGAGCAGCGACCGGGGGGAGCGACAGGCCCTACAGGCCGACCGCAAGGTTAACGCCCTTTTCCGGAAAGAAATTTGAAGAAGAATCCGGAAGCGGCGTGTGTACGGCCCGGCTCTCAAGGATCGAAAAATGATGAAAAAAACAAAGGTTTTCAGAATATCTCTGCTGATGTTCGCTCTGCTTTTTCTGCTTTGCTCCTGCAACAGCGGGAAGTTTTCCGATTTGAAAAAGGAAAGTGACCCCTTGGTTCTTCCGGTTTTGCGCATCGAAACCGAAGAAGGGAAGGAGGTTGCGGATCGGGAGAATTATCTGCCCATGACTCTGTCCGTCAGCGGCAGTGCCAACGGAACATACGACCTGCCGGCGCTGGGCGGCGGCATCCGGGGCAGAGGAAATTCCACCTGGGATTTCTGCGAGAAAAAATCCTATAAGCTGAAGCTGAATCTGAAGGTCAATCTGTTGGGTACAGGTACGGGCGGAGAAAAGGACTGGGCGCTGATCTCCAACGCCCGGGAAAAATCCATGCTTCGGAATTACGGTATGTTCCTCTTGGCAAAAAAAATGGGGATTTCTCCGGTGACCGGCTGTAATTTTGTGGAGGTTTACCTGAACGGCGACTATATCGGGGTCTATCTGCTCTGTGAAACGCCGGAGGCGGCCGAGAATCGGCTGGATCTGGGGGAAGAAAGCGGCGAAACCGAGGTCGGCTATCTTCTGGAGCTGGACAAACGGGCTAAGGCCGAAAGTCAGCACAGCTATGAGTATTTCTATGTGAACGATTGGGCGGTGCCCTTCGCCGTGAAAAGCCACATTGAAAACAAAGCCCAGAATGCCTATATCAAGTCCTATGTGGAGAGAGCGGACGATGCCATTCTGAGCGGGGAACGGTCACGGGTGGAGGAATTGGTGGAGCTTTCTTCGCTTGTGGATATGTATATTCTTGAAGAATTTTCCAAAGACCGGGATGTGGGTTTTGCCAGCTTTTATGTATACAAAAAGGCGGGGGAGCGGTTGCAATTCGGCTACCCCTGGGATTTTGACATGGCCTTGGGAAACGATACGGGAGAGGACCGGGCCAACGAGGAGAACGCCCCCGATATCAACTATCCCGATCCGGAGGGCGTGATGGCGTCGGTGCTCAACCGTTGGTTTTCGGCCCTGTGGCAAACCGAATGGTTCCGGAAGGAAGTAGCCGATCGGTGGGCAGAGGTGGAGCCTCTTGTGGATGAAACACTGAAAGAAGTGGGAATTCTGGGATTTTCTCTTGAAGAAGCGGCAGAAAGGAATTATGAGCGCTGGGATATTCTGGGGAAAAAACAGCTTTTTGAGCCATGGAAGGTATACCGGATGGGGGACTATGACGATCAGGTGGAGTATCTTTTAGAGTGGATGGATCACCGGAAAATCTGGTTAGGCGCATACTTCCAAAAATCTGTTTGTTAGTTTCGGAGAAAGAAGGAATGAAAAATGACTCCGTCGGAAGCTGAAAAAGAAGAATTTCTTATAGAAAACACCTATCCGGTTTCGTCAAAGGATTTGTGGGAAGCCTTAAGCCGCCGGGCTTGGGTCAGTCCCGGGATCATTGTTCCGGCAACACTGGCGGTTCTCTTGATTTCTTACGGTAGCACCTATGCCGCCGTGACCAGCCAGTATAATGTGGTCATCATGGTGGTTCTTCTGGGGGGATTGTTCTTTTATTGGTTTGTAAACCGGTTCTATGTGGTTCGCCTGAATGTGAAGCAGAATATGTTGCGCTACGAGGAGGAAGGAATCGCTTTCTTGACCGTGGGGCTAAACAATCAGGAAATTCTGTTGAAGCCGGGAACGGCGGACGGACGGAAATGTTGCTTCCGGATTCCTTTCTGGCGGGTGAAAAAAATTCTCAAAACCAAGAATTTAGTGGTGGTCTGCACCGATGCCGGCAGAATGGTGATTTTCAAAAATGAGGGCTATACTGTCGGAAGCCGGAAGGCGCTCTTGCATCTGCTGAAGGAAAGCTGTCCTCAACTGCGCTTTCGCCGGGGGTTCTTAAAAAAGTAAAGTCTCTGTTTTCAGGATCCTTCCGCACCGCCGGAGCAAGGCGGCTTGTGCGGCCCTGAAAGAGAAAACGACCGACAAAGCTCCGAAAAAAGGGGGTCAGAAAGTCGGACACCGCATTGGAAACACCGGGGCCATGAAGCCCCGCCGCAAAAATTCAGAACCGAAAACCCAGATAAAGCCAAGTGTGTTCACTTGCGTTTATCTGGGTTTGTTGAAATTCTATACAGTATTCCAAGAAATGTTGAAAAAATTGGTATAATAAAGGGGGAGATATATTATGGATGCACTGCTTCATAAGTATGAAATGAAATTCGGGGAATGCTTTCCGTTGATGCTGTGCCGCCATATGACGGATACGGAAATCTGTGAGATGGTCCAACAGTGTTTGGACAGCAATGAACCATATAATCCGGAACTTGATCCGGATGCAGACTATTAAAAATAAAGCAATCACACCAGATCGAATCATTCCAAAGTATAGAAGATCATTCGCATATTCTGTAAACGAACTTGGAACACGAATATTGACACCGGTCCCCCTTTTTCAAAAACAGTGCTTGTTGTCTTTGCTGTCGGGCAACCGCCCTGATGCTACTGCTTTCTCAAAAGCCAAACCTGCATTTCGGTCTCTCCTCGGTTGGCGAAGGCGTAATACGGAATAAGGGTGAGCGGTATTTCCTCGTAATCGTCGTTCACTTCCTGGTACAGGCTTTCGGTTTCTTTGGGACGATAGGCCTTTGTTCTCAGTGTCGGCAGTAAAAATTCACCATCCTGCACTTCAAAGCGAGCGCTGGTATCCAGCAGAATACTCTTCAGATCTTCGCCGTTATCAACCCCCTCGATGCAGTAAACCACAGGTCCGCGCATGATCGCTATTCTTCCTGCATCTTCGTGAACGCGGCGGTTGGCGGCAATAAAACTTACGGGCATATCCAACTCCAGTTCTATTTCGCCGCATCCGTCAACAGCGATATAAGCGTATCCGTTTTTCATTGCAAAATTACGGTTTATGTGAAAATTCTTGCACCAGGCCGGAATCCGAAGAGCGATATATTTTTTATCCGAGTCGCATTTTATTGTAATCCTGCCGTTCTTCGGATATTCGGTTTTCTGTGTGATTCTTATGCTGTCTGTTTGGGCTTTTGAATCCATATATTGGTGAACATAAACGGTATCCTCATCAAAACCGTATAAAAATCCTGCAACGGAAGCCACAAAGCGCAAGATATTCGGCGGACAGCAGGAGCATCCGAACACCTCAAGACGCTGGGTAATCGGGAAATGCTCCTTTTGTTTCGTCGAAGTATTTATATTATTGAAGTCGGGATCGATTTCAAGAGGGTTTTCGTAAAAGAATGATTTTCCGTCCAACGAAACACCCGACATTACGCCGTTATAGATTGTTCTTTCAACAATGTCGGCATATTTTGAGTCAGCGCCGAATTTGAGCATACGGCTTGAAAACATCGCCAGGGCGATCGCCGCACAGGTTTCGGCATACGCTGTTTTGTTGGGCAAATCGTAGTCTACGGTAAATGCTTCACCTATATAGGAAGAGCCGACGCCGCCTGTAATATACATACGCTTATGCACAATGTTGTCAAAAAAACGCTCGCAGGCGCTTCTAAGCTCCTTATCCCCATATTCCTGCGCAACATCCGCCGCTCCGCACATGAGATACAGCGCACGCACGCAATGTCCCTCTGCCGTTTCACGGTCTTTTATCGGCACATCGTCCTGATTGTAATATTCGTTAAAACATGCAATATAATTCTTCTCTTCAGAATGCTTTCCGTGCTCGTCGATAAAGTACTTTGCAAGGTCGGCATAACGCTTTTCGCCGGTTGCCTTGTAAAGCCGCATCAGGGCCAGCTCCAATTCCGGGTGTCCGGGCGTTGTAAATGCGGCGCTTTTTTCAATCCGAAACACCCGCTCAATATAGTCGGCGAATTTGCACATCGCCTTTAAAAAGCGATCTTTTCCCGTAATTTCATAATAGGCGACCGAAGCCTCAATGAGATGGCCTGCGCAGTAAAGCTCATGACAACTTCGATTCCGAAATCTGTTATTCTGCTCGGTCACGAGAAAATGGCTGTTGAAATATCCGTTCTCATCGCTGTTTTCTATAATGCAGTCGATTGCGTTTTCGATAATTGCCGTCACTGTTTCATCGTCCTTGAAGTTTAAGATATAGGCCGCACCCTCAAGCCACTTTGCCACATCCGAATCCCAAAAAATGTGCGGCAGATAGGTATCTCCCTCTTTCTGCTCGCATCTGAGTGCATCAAATCTGTGGGTTTCTTTAAAACGCCCATAAACCGACATAAGCGTAGCCCTGCTATTGATCTCCTGCTTTGTCTTCCAGTATCCGCCTGTGATTTCAATATCCGAAAATTCGATATTCTTCATAAGAGCTGTTCCTTTAAAAAATCATTGATTTTATCTTATATTTCGATTATAATGAAGATACAGAATTTTTTCAATACCGAAATACAGCAAAAAAGTGAGAAAATCAGATATGATTCAATTTGAAAACGGGAAATACTTCTCCTACGATATGGTCGGAGAGTTTCATTCCTTGGGGGAATGGATTCATCCCAAAAGAAGCATCAAGAGCTTTGAAGTGATCCTGGCGCTTGAAGGTACGGTATATATCTCGGAAGAGAATCAAGAATACGCACTTCAAAAAAATCAATTGCTTGTACTGGAACCGTTTAAGGAGCATTACGGATATAAAACGGTTTCGGAGCCGACCGCCTTTTACTGGTTCCATTTTTTCACCAATCTGGAGATTCCGCTTAAAAGCTATAGCGGAACCGACATCTATGAAATAAAGCAGCTTTTGAAAAAGCTGCTCCACATCTCAAATACGCCCACATACTCTCCTTCCGCCGCAGATTCGGCGGGATACCTGATCTTTGAGGAGCTGAACCGGCTTTATTCGAAGGGAAATGCATCAAATCAGGCTTTGGCGGTACAAATTACGGAGTATATAAGAAATAATATAAAAAGTAACATCCGTGTATCGGATATAGCAGAACATTTCGGCTATAACTCCGACTATATCGGCAAATACTTTAGGGAAAACTGTGGGATAAGGCTGAAGTACTATTTAGCCGCACAAAAATTGATGCTTGCGAAGGACCTGCTTCTCTCAACCAATATGAGCGTGAAGCAAATTTCAAAAGAACTGGGTTACAGCGAGGAAAATCTGTTTATAAAATTTTTCACCTACCATGAAAAAATAAGCCCTTCCGCCTTTAAAGCGAAATATTGCAATACACATATAAATAACAAATGATTCCGCCGGGTTCCTGCAGTCGGATATCGGTATATCTCTGATGAGGAAAAATATAGTTTGCTCTCTGCATGAACAGACCGTGCGCTTTCTGGTGTTACCTTTTTTCGGCAGAACCGGGGGTTCGCAAGGGCGCAAAAAGAGAGAAAAAGGGGTGTTCAAAAACTCTGACCGAGTTTTTGAACACCCTTTTTATATAAGGTTCGGGATCAGTACATTCCGCCCATTCCGCCCATAGCGGCAACATTGGGATCGGCCTTTACCGATTCGGGCTTGTCGGCAACCACTGCTTCGGTGGTCAGTACGGTTGCGGCAATGGAGGCCGCATTCTGCAGGGCAGATCTGGTCACCTTGGCGGGATCCACGATGCCTGCTTCCATCATATCCACATACTTTTCGGTATAGGCGTCGAAGCCGTAGTTCTTCTTTCCGGAAGAAAGAATCTTGTTGACGATGACCGAGCCTTCAAAGCCGGCATTGGCGGCAATTTGCCGTACTGGTGCTTCCAGTGCCTTCAGCACCAACTGTACGCCCGTCTTTTCATCTCCGGAAACGGTTTTCAGAAGTGCCGCAACATCCTTCAGCACATTCAGATAAGCCGTTCCGCCGCCGGCCACAATGCCTTCCTCCACGGCGGCTCTGGTGGCATTCAAGGCGTCTTCAATGCGCAGCTTTTTCTCCTTCATTTCCACTTCGGTGGCTGCGCCCACTTTGATGACGGCAACGCCGCCGGCCAGCTTGGCCAACCGCTCCTGCAGCTTCTCTCTGTCGAAGTCGGAAGTGGTGGTGGCAATGTTGGCCTTGATCTGGGCAACCCGGTTCTTCACTTCTTCCGGATCGCCTTTACCGCCCACGATCGTGGTGTTTTCCTTATCGACCTTCACCTGATCGGCTCTGCCCAGCTGTGCAAGGGTGGTATCCTTCAATTCCAGACCCAATTCACTGGTAATCACTTCGGCACCGGTCAGGGTGGCAATATCCTGCAGCATATCCTTCCGACGGTCGCCAAAGCCCGGAGCCTTCACGGCTACGCAGTTGAAGGTGCCGCGCAGTTTGTTTAGAACCAGAGTTGTTAAGGCTTCTCCCTCCACATCCTCTGCGATGATCAGAAGCTTTCCGCCGCACTGTACCAGCTGTTCAAGCAGCGGCAACAGTTCCTGAATGTTGGAAATCTTTTTGTCGGTAACCAACACATAGGCGTCGCTCAGGTTTGCTTCCATCTTATCGGTATCGGTGACCATATAGGGGGACAGATACCCTCTGTCAAATTTCATGCCCTTGACCACATCAATATAGGTTTCCGCAGTTTTGGATTCCTCCACGGTGATGACGCCGTCGGAAGTGACCTTTTCCATGGCTTCGGCGATCTGTTTGCCGATCTCGGCATCTCCTGCGGAAATTGTGCCGACTCTGGCAATGTCCTCGGAGCCGTTGACCTTCTGGGCGTTATTCATCAGGCCTTCCACGGCGGCGTCCACTGCCTTCTGAATGCCCTTGCGCAGAACCATCGGATTGGCTCCGGCCGTTACATTCTTCATGCCTTCGTGGATGAATGCCTGGGCTAAAAGCGTGGCGGTGGTGGTGCCGTCGCCGGCCGCATCGTTGGTCTTGGTGGCCACTTCCTTCACCAGCTGCGCACCCATATTCTCCATCGGGTCTTCCAACTCGATTTCCTTGGCGATGGTTACACCGTCGTTCGTAATCAGCGGTGCGCCGTATTTCTTGTCCAGCACCACATTTCTGCCTTTGGGTCCCAGGGTGATCTTGACGGTATCTGCCAGCTTGTCAATACCTGCAAGAAGTTTTGTTCTCGCTTCAGCTCCGTATGCAATTTCTTTAGACATAATCTTTCTCCTCCAATCCTTTTATTCCACAATGGCCAGAATATCATTCTGCTTGACTACCAGATATTCCTCACCGTCCAGCTTCACGGTGCTTCCGGCGTACTGACTGGTGATGACCTTATCGCCTGTCTTTACCAACATGGTCACTTCTTTTCCGTCCACCATGCCGCCGGGTCCAACTGCCACAACTTCAGCAACCTGAGGCTTTTCCTTGCTGCTGCCGGCTAAAATAATACCGCTCTTGGTGGTTTCTTCCGCTTCGGTCATTTTCAGAACCACTCTGTCTGCTAAGGGTTTCAGTTTCATTTGTTCATTCCTCCTGTATTTCTGTGATGAAACGTCACTTTTTCTTTTGTTTTTAGCACTCTTTTTGCATGAGTGCTAAAACTGTCTTTATTATAGCACAATTTTCCGGTTTTTCAAGGGCTTTTTTGGAAATTTACAGCTTGTTAACAATTTTAATTGTTCCAGGAGTGCTAAATTCTCTTTTCTTTTCCGGATCAACACCGGGAGCGCGGATTCCTTTAGGAAATCCGGTTCTCTTTTGTCTGTTCACGGCATATATTTTAGAACGCCTGCAAAGAATTCTTTTTTTGGGATCCTTCTGAATATTCAAAGCATGACCGGCTTGCCGCTTTGCCGAAAAACAGGGCGCAAAAACAAAAGAACACTTTGTGTATTTTCGGTTTTCAAAGAAAGGTTCTGCGGCAAGAGGCCTTGCCGGGCGTATAGGAATTTTTTGTGGTGCCCTTTGGAAAGCCGTGGTTGAAGGTGTTTTATGGAAAAAATCAACAGTTTTCTTTCCGGCGTTTTTTTGCCGGCTGTTCTTCTGGTTCTTTCGGTTTTCCTTCTGATTTATCTCAAGGGAAAACCCTTCAGAGGCTTTTGGAAGCTTCTGCACCGTTCCGGAAAGGGAACGGCTCCCGACAAAAAATCCTCGGCCTACAGGGCGTTGGCGATGGCTTTGGCGGGAACCTTGGGGGTGGGCAATATCACCGGTGTTGCCGACGCTCTGCAAAAGGGCGGGGCAGGGGTTTTGTTCTGGATGTGGGTTTCGGCCTTGGGCGCCATGGTTGTAAAGTATGCCGAGGTCCTTCTGGCTATGCGTACCCGCCGATCCTTCAGAGGAGAAATCGCAGGCGGCGCTATGTTTTACATACAGCCGAAAATAGTTGCCCTGTTGTTTTCTCTTTTAGGGGTCCTTTGCGCTTTTTCGGTGGGAAGCGGTCTTCAGGCAACGGCGGCAGGCCAAGCCTGGAGCGCCTTGTTCTCCTTTTCCCCTCTGCCTCTCTGCCTGTTTCTTTCTTTGCTGACCGCCTTCTGCATTTTTCGCAAAACCTCGCTTCTTTTTTTCCTGACTGCCCGCTTGGTTCCTCTCATGTCCGGCGTTTATATTCTGCTGTGTCTTTCTGTGATCCTTCGGAATGCCGCAGGTCTGCCCGGAGTTTTGCGTTCGGTTTTTCAAAGCGCCTTCACGCCTTCCTGCGCGTTGAGAGGCGGAACGGTCTCTGCCTTCACCGCACTGCGCTTCGGAGTTATCCGGGGGTTGCTCTCCAACGAAGCAGGGTGCGGAACGGCACCGATCGCCCATGCCCGCAGTGACGCCTCCGATTCCTCTGCACAGGCGGCGCTCGGAGTTGTGGAGGTGGCGGTGGACACTCTATTGCTCTGTTCCCTCACCGGCTTTGCTGTTCTCCTGGTTCCCTCAGACATTTCCTCACCGTTCGGTGCAGTGTCTTTTGCCCTTGCTTCGGTTTTCGGAAAGGCCGCCAACGGCGCTCTTTTTCTTGCTCTTTTCTTTTTTGCCTTTGCCACACTGCTGTGTTGGTCCTTTTATCTGGAAGCCTTCGTTCGTTTTCTCTCTGCCAAGAAAGCGGCTATACCGATCTCTAAGGCTCTGTTTTGCATTGTTTGCGGCCTGGCGCCTCTGATTCCTGAAGAAGTGCTTTGGCAGATCGCCGACTTTTCGGTTGGCGCAATGACTTTACTGAATCTGGTCTTTCTCTTCCGGAACCGGAAAATTTTTTCCAAGGAGTATTCATAGGACCTGTCCCGATTCTGTGGAGTTCTTTCCATCTGCACAGAAAAAAGGGCTGTATAAACCGGAAGCCCGGTCTATACAGTCCTTTCATTTTACGAAACTGAATAGGAGAATTACTTAACTACTGCGTCGTCAGCAAGCGCCTTCTGCAAAAGTGCATCATAATCTGCACTAATCTCAACTAAGAGACCGAACCAGCAAACCAGAGACTCCTCGCCCGCTTCGTCAATCTCGTAGGTGCAGAGAATGTAATCGTAGAAGTTGGGCTCATCAGCATTCTTGGCTGCTAAATCGGTAATACCGGAACTGTAGGTGTGAATACGGAGAATGTAGTTGTCCCAACCGTCTCCGACATAAACGTTCCATACATCAACAGGAACGCCTTTGTAGGAATCCTCGCTGCCATACAGCTTGTAGTAGATTTCGAAGCGGTACTTGTAGTCTTCGGTGCCCACACCGGTAGCTACAGGAGCGATGACCGTGGGGAACAGAATGCATTGCTGAAAATTGCCACTCCAAATCTCAAAGCCACCGGGAAGCACATCCGGACGATACAAATCGGTTTCAAATGCCTTGGCAGATGCTTCGGCGCTTTTGTTCAGCCAGTTCACGAATTCGTCGGGCTTAGCAAGACGAGTTTCCTGGTCGGGCATCTTTTCAGGAATATTGGGGGTGTCGCTGGGTGTAACCGTGGGAGTATCGCTGGGTGTAACCGTGGGAGTATCGCTGGGTGTAACCGTAGGAGTACCGGGGGTAACTGTAGGAGTACCCGTAGGAGTCTCAGAAGGAGTCTCAGAAGGAGTACCGGATGTAGCCTGCGTGGGGGTATTCGTTTCAGGCGCCTTGGTGGTGCTGTCGCCGCAGGAGACGAGCAACGCACAAGACATAGCCATCGATGCTGCCATGAGCAGCGCCATAATGCGTTTGGTCATTTTTGTTTCCTCCAAAAATTAATTTTTGTGTTGTGCCTTTGCACTGATTTAAGAATACCACGGATTGTTCATTTTGTCAATAGCTTTTTTTTTCGCTTTTTGTACAGTTTTGAACTTTGGTTTTTGTGAAAATCAGCAAAATACTTCTGTTTCGACACCGGTATTCCCCCTATCAGTGTATGTTCACGGCTCCAACCGGTGCTCAAAAATCCGAAAAACCTCAATTTTCCTTTTCAGATTCTGCGCAGACGGGCATAACTGCCCATCAGTTTTTTGTTGCCCACGGTTTCAAAAGCGATCTCATAAAGAACATCGCCGCCCATGGGAGTGATGCCCACGATCTCTCCTTTTCCGAACACGCTGTGCTCCACCCGGTCGCCGGGCTGCAGATTCTCCGCTTTTGCGGGTGCCGTTGCCGCCGGTTCTGTCTTGGGTCTGGTGCCCAGAACATTGCACCGGGCATGGTCGATCAGCTGGGCCTTCCTGGTGGCGATACGCTGAGTCCGGCTTCCGCCCTGTTCGGTTTCGTCGGAAATCAATTCCTCGGGAATTTCCTTTACAAATCTGGACGGCTGATTGTACTGGGTGTGCCCGAAGAGCATTCTTTCCCGCACATGGCTGATGTATATCTTCTCCTTGGCTCTGGTCAGCGCCACATACGCCAACCGCCGTTCCTCTTCCAATTCCTTGGGATCGTGCAGAGTCTGCATTCCGGGGAAAAGTCCTTCCTCCATGCCGGGCAGGAAGACCACCGGAAATTCCAGTCCCTTGGCGCTGTGTACCGTCATAAGCACCACTGCGTCCGCTCCGGCATCGTAGTTGTCTATGTCGCTTACCAATGCCGCCTCTTCCAGAAATCCGGCCAAATCGGCATTTTCATGGCTCTCGGAATATTCCACGGCGTTGGATACCAATTCCTTCACATTTTCCAACCGGTCGATCTCGGTGATTCCTTCGGACAGAAGCATTTCCTTGAGGCCGCTGTCGGTGATGGTTCGCTCGAACAGCTCCGGCAGAGAACCTTCTTCCTTGACCTTTTGCAGATTCCGGATCAGGGCGCAAAAAGCGCTGAGCCGGGGAGCTACTTTAGAAAGGGCCGGATATTCCGCCGCCTTTTCCATGATCTCAAACATACTCTTCCGCTCGATGACCGCCAGCTCCTCCACCGCCACTATGGTCGAATTTCCGATTTTTCTTTTCGGCTCGTTGATGATCCGCCGCAGGCGCAGATTGTCCGCCGGATTTTCAATCACGCAAAGATAGGCCACAATATCCTTGATTTCCTTGCGCTCATAGAACCTCGTACCGCCCAAAATCCTGTAGGGAATACCGCTTCGGGCAAAGGCGTTTTCCAGTGCATTGGACTGGGCGTTCATCCGGTACAGCACCGCAAAATCCGAGAATTTCCGCTCTCCGGAAGCGCCGGTATGGGCGCTGATTTTGTTGATGATGTAGCGGGCCTCCTCGTTCTGGTTGTCCAGACGCTTCAGTGTGATCGGGTCGCCCTTTCCTTTGTCGCTCCACAGTCTTTTTTCGTGCCGGCCCTGGTTGTGTGCGATAACGCTGTTGGCGGCCTCCAGAATGTTGGATGTGGATCGGTAGTTCTGCTCCAGCTTGACCACCCGGGCGTCTTCAAAATCCCGGTCAAAGCCCAGAATGTTTTCAATGGTGGCGCCTCTGAAACGGTAAATCGACTGGTCGTCGTCGCCCACCACCATCAGGTTTCTCTTTCCTCCCGACAGCAGCTTGGCCAGCTCCAGCTGGGCCTTGTTCGTATCCTGATATTCGTCCACCAGCACATAGTCAAATTTGTTCTGATAGTATCGACGGATTTCCTCGTTCTCCTTGAGAAGTTTCACGGTCAGGCGGATAATATCGTCAAAATCCAGTGCCCCGGCCGTGCGCAGCTTTTCGTCGTACAACCGATAAATTTCTGCGCATTTGGTAAACATATAGTCGCTTCCTGCCAACTGAGCCATATCGGTGTACTCCATCAACCGATCCTTGGCTCTGCCGATGACATTCATCACTGCCTTGGCGGAAAAGACCTTCTCATCCAGATTCAGTTCCTGAACACAGGAGGCGATCAGCTTTTTGCTGTCATCTGCATCATAAATCGTAAAATGGGCGGGAATTCCAAGAGCCTCCCCGTGTTTTCGGAGGATCCTCACGCAGACCGAATGGAAGGTGCCTGCCCAGATCTGACCCGCCGTTTCCTCGCCCAGCTTCTCGCACAGCCGGTCCTTAATTTCCTTGGCCGCCTTGTTGGTGAAGGTGATTGCAAGAATTTTATAGGGCGGACAGGCATTCACCGAAAAAGAAGAAAGAAGAGCGTCCCGCTCGTCCTTTCCCAGTTCTGCGCCCCTTTCCAGCGCCTCCACCTCTTTTTCGCCCACAAAAGGCGGCAAAGCCTCCTCTTCGTAGGCATCCCCGAATTTCACGATCTGCGCAACCCGTTCGGTAAGCACCGCCGTCTTTCCGCTTCCGGCTCCGGCTAAAACCAGCAAAGGTCCCTTCAATGCATAAATGGCACGCCGCTGTTGCGCATTGTATCTGTTGTATTTTAAGTCAAACAACGCCCGTTTTGCCTTGAGAAACCGGGCATTCAAGCTCTCTTCCCCCATATCTTCCTCCATATGTCTCTCCGCATACAGTATAGCACAGAAATCGTGAAAAATCAAGGTTTTTTTACAAAACGCAATAGCTCGTACGCCCCGGAAAAGGTGATTTCCGGCGGTTTTCCTGTTTTGTATACGGGCTTCCTGTCGCAAAGCTGATCGCCTGCCGGACACTTTCTGAGCATCCGGAGATACCCATAAATCAAAATGGAAAATCCGTCCTCCGGTGCTCCTTGACAGTAAAATCCGCCCGTGCTATACTTATAGTGGATTCGGAGTTGTATTTTTTTGAAAAAGAGGTATCCTATGGAACAAAACAGTTTTTTTGCTCTGGTTTTCCGCCAGAAATATATCAAGCGCTGGGGGCTGATGCGCAATGTCCAGCCTGAAAACCTTTCCGAACACGCCGCGGAGGTGGCCGTTATTGCCCATTGTCTTGCGGTTGTGGGAAACCGGATCTTCGGAAAACACTATGATGAAGGGCAGGCAACGCTTCTGGCCCTCTTCCACGATGTTCCCGAGGTCTACACGGGCGACCTGCCCACGCCCATCAAATACTTTGATAAGGACTCCAGAAAGAGCTACGACACCGTGGAAAAACAGGCGGTTTCCTCCCTGCTCTCCAAGGTTCCCGAGGAGTTGCGTCCCGCCTATGAAAATCTTATCGGCGAGCCGGAATGTCCGGAAAAAGCCCTGGTGAAGGCTGCGGACAAGCTCTGTGCCTATATCAAGTGCCTGGAGGAAGAAAAATGCGGAAACACCGAATTCCGCAGTGCCAAGGAAGCGATCCGACAGCAATTGGAACGGTTGGACTGCCCGGAGTTGGGTTGGTTCACGGAGCATTTGCTGCCGACCTTTTCGCTGACTATTGACGAGATGCAGATGTAAAGCCGCCGGTTTTTCGGCCGATCTTTCAAGAAATTCAAAAGAGAGGAGCATATACATGGCAAATATTCGGGACTATCTGCATTTCCGGGGGGATTTGTCCCTTTTGCAGGATCCTTTCAACGAAGTGGACGGTTTGATCCTATCCGAAATTTCATATATCGACTACAGTGGCATTGTAAAAGAAGAGCCCGACCGGAGAGTCGGATTTGAAGAGGCCACCGAAGCGTTTTTTGACGGCAAGGATCAAAAAGACCTTTCCTTGGGTGCCATCCTGCCCGATGAAATTCTGGACCTTTGCAAAGATGCTGCCGCCGCTCCCCGTTTTTCCGGCGCTTCTCTCACTGCCTACCGCAATGTGAAAAAGGAAGGCGCACAGGATTCCGAAAAAATGCAGTGGGCAGTTCTGACCTTTCTCCTTCCCGACGACAGCCTCTTTATCGCCTTTTCCGGCACGGATGACAGCCTGGTCAGCTGGAAGGAGGATCTGGATATGGCGGTGGAGGATGTTCTGCCCTCTCAGAAACTGGCGGTGGCTTATATCAACGAGTTAGCCTCTGCCTATCCCGGAAAGCTCCTGCGCATCGGCGGACACAGCAAGGGCGGAAATATTGCCGTCTATTCTGCCGCCAACTGTGCACCCTCGGTGCAGGATCGTATTCTGACGGTATATGACAATGACGGACCGGGCTTTTCCGCAGAATTTCTTGCCAGTCCCGGCTATAAACGCATTAAAGAAAAGGTGGTCCGCATTCTTCCGAGCGGTTCCGTGGTCGGGCTCTTTTTTGAGAATGACCGGAAGCCGATCGTGGTGAACAGTAACGCCAAAGGCGTTTTTCAGCACGACGGATTGTCCTGGCAGATCTATCGGAATGGCTTTGAAAAAGCACCGGGCATCCGGCAGGATGCTCTGCTCTTTCAAAATGTCTTGAAAAAATGGCTTTCCCTTATGGAGAAAGACGAAAAATCCCGGTTTGTGGAAATCATCTACCGGTTTTTCAGCGGAACTCAGAAAAGAACCCTGACGGAGTTGTCCGACGATAAGCTCGGACTGCTGTCATCTTATAAGTCGCTTTCCCCCGAAGAGCGTGCCCTCGTGCGCCGGTCCTTCGGCAAACTTTGGTCCAGCGGCAAAAAGGTTTATGCCACCGAACTGCCGAAAGTCCTCCGGGAAGGAAAGCAGAATGTCCGGAAGAGCAAACCGGTGAAAGAACGGAAAAAAGACTTCCTTTTAAGCGTGGATGGTACCAAATTGTATACGAAAGAATCGGTGCAATCTAAAAAGTAAAAGAAAAGCCGGACGCTCCACTGTGGGACCCTGTCCCACTCCCTGCAAGGGCGCGTTTTCGAAAAAACGCCCCTTGGAACCCTCAAAAACTTTTTTCGGGGCGTAAATGCCAAGCTGGACAATCTGGGGTGTTTCGTGAAAGGACTTTGCCCCGCCTGAAAAGGCGTGCCCGGCCATATAGGTTTGCTCTCTCTTTGTGGAACCCTGTCCCACTCCCTGCCAAGGAGCGTTTTTGAAAAAACGCCCCTTGGAACCCTCAAAAACTTTTTTCGGTGCGTAAAGGCCAAGCCGGACAATCTGGGGTGTTTCGTGCAGGGACTTCGTCCCGCCTGAAAAGGCCAAGCCTTTTCAGGTCGTGCAGGAGGGAGGCATCGTCGAAAACCCAAGAGCTTTCGGAAGATGCCTCCCACCATGCACGAGAGCACAAAACACCCACAGAGGGGACGGCGCACGGTATCCATAGATCGGTTCCTGGAAATCCATTGTTCCGGCATTCCAAGTTCTTTCCTTTTTCAAGAAAAGGATGTTGTCCGTCCACAGAAAAAGTTTTCGGATCGACCCCTTTTTCAAAGGGGGGCGCCGGGTGCAGGGCGGGGCCCTGCAAAGAAAACAGGGTGCAGGGCAGGAAGTTCTGCGAGGAGCGCTGGGCGCAGGGGGTATAGGCAAAAAGAGGATGTTTGCCCCTTGACAAAGGTGGGGCGGCATTGTAAAATAGAGATTGGGATTATATCGGAATTCTTGTAAATATACAGATTTGGGAGGAAATCATGGTCATCACCAAACGCATTTTCGGCACGATGCCTGACGGAAGAGATGTGCTTGCATACAGGATAGAGAATTCATCGGGGGCATCGGTGACTCTGCTCACTCTGGGGGGCATTATTCAATCGCTTTGCATGCCGGATCGGGAAGGGAACTTAAAGGATATTGTCTGCGGTTATGACAATTTAGAGAGTTATCTTCAAGCGGCGGGGTATCAGGGTGCCATCATTGGCCGGGTGTGCAACCGGATCGGAAATGCCGAATTCACGCTGGACGGGAAGAGCTACAAGCTTTTCGTCAATTCGGGGACGAAGGACTCTCTGCACGGCGGAAAAGAGGGTTTTGACAAAAAGCTGTTCACTCCGGTCACCTTTGAAAACGAGCTGGGGACGGGTGTGCGGTTCTATTTTGTATCGCCTGACGGGGAGGAAAACTATCCGGGCACACTGCAGGTTTGCGTGACCTACACCTTTACCGAGGAGAACCGTTTGATTCTCAACTACCGGGCAGAAACCGACAAGCCGACGGTATTGAACATGACCAATCATGCCTATTTCAATCTGACGGGGGTAGGCGGTTCTTCGGTGATGGAGCATGAGCTGTTTCTCAACAGCGACCGCTATTTGCCCACAGACGAAGACCAGATTCCGTTGCCCTGCGGTTTCCAGCCGGTAAAGGATACGATTTTCGATTTCACAACTTTGCGGCCCATCCGAAACCCCATTGACCACAGTTTTGAATTGCGCAGTTTCAACGGCATGGTGAAGCGGGCGGCATTCCTTTGCGAGCGCACAGAGGGACGGAGCCTGACGGTTTACACCAGTCTTCCGAATCTGCAATTATACACCGGCTGTGTAATGAACGGTCCGGAGCTTTTCAAGGGTGGCGTGCCTCAGCGTCCCCTTCACGCCCTGTGTTTGGAGACGCAGTTGCCCAACGATGCGCCCAACCGTCCGGATTTTATTCCCTGTGTTCTGCGTCCGGGGGAGCTGTACGATGCAACCACCGTTCTGGAGTTTTCCACGGTGAAATAAGCCGAACCGAAAACCGAAAAGGGGCATCCGAGTCCCAAAATTCCGCACCGAAAAACCGCTGCGCTTCCCTTTTGGGGCGCAGCGGTTTTTTCAATCAGGGAATGAAGAAAGGGCTTTTCAAAAACGCTTGCAGGGGAAGGGCACCCTTTCGGAGATTTTACAAAGCGGAAGGCTCGGACTTTTTAAAAGGGCGTGTCCGCCGGATGATCGGAAGACTTGCCCTTTTGGTTACATACACAGGAACAGACCGAGCAACGCCGCTCCCATGGCGGGCAAGGACAGCAATACCCCGTATTTCAAAAAGGTACGGTTTTGGAAGGGCACGCCGCAGTTGCGCAGAAGTCCCGACCACATGATCCCCGCCAAGGCTCCGATAGGCGTTAAAAAGGCACCGATGTTCGAGCCGATCACCGTAGCGTAGACCGCCGGAAGGGGTGCCTTTCCCCATTCCAATACCGAAGAATAGAAGACGCTCATGGGAATGTTGTTCACCACATTGGCGGCAAGAAAAGAGGAGAGGCCATAGCGCAAAAGGGGCTGTTCCCGGCCGAGAAATTCTGCCACCAGCCCTGTAAAGCCCGCCTCATTCAACCCCAAAACCAGGACAAACATAGAAAGGACAAAGGGGATAATGGCGTAGGGCAGGCGCTTCAGCGCACCCCAAAGCTCCGAAGGCCTCCGCCGTCTGCAAAGACTCAGAATTGCCGAAAGAACACAAAGAAGGAGAACGGCGCCCAAAGAGATGATCCACATTTCCACATTGAAATAGGAGCTCACCGCCATGGTGACGGTGCAGGAAGAAAGCAACAAAATGCCCAGAATCAGCGAGGGACGGTCCCCCAAAAAGGCTTTTTTCCTTTGAATTTCCATTGGTTTTTGCAATTTTTTCCGGAAAAGCAACCAAAGCATCAGCAGGGCAACCAGACTGGTAAGAACTGTGGGGAGGAGCATGGCTGAAAAATAGGAGAAAAAGGAAACGCCTGAGGAGGTGGCTAAGTAAATATTTGTGGGATTTCCGATAATCAGAGCCATGCTCCAGGTGTTGGCTGCGATAAATTCGGCGAACAGATAGGGAAGGGGGTCAATGCCGGCGTTTTTGGAAAAATAGCAGATAAAGGGAGTGAAGGTCAGGATGATCACATCGTTGGAGGTGAATACGGTCAGCACCGATACCGTAAAATACAGGTAGAAAAAGAGCTTTTTCTGGTTCGTTCCTGACTTTTCCAAAGCCTTCACGGCTAAGAAGGAGAAAAAGCCCAGTTCATCGAGAAACACCGATAAAAAGGTCATGGAGAGAAACAGGCAAAGAATCTTCAGGGGATTCACGGCGCTGTTTTCGGTCATTTTTTCAAGAATATGCCCAAAGGAAACCCTTCCCGAGCAAAGAAGGACCAGAGCACCCGTCAGTGCCGCCAGCACATAGCTGTCCAAATGCAGTTTTCCCACCTTCACCGTGGGATAAAGGAAGATGGAGAGGATCATGAAAAGACAGGTTGCGCCGCAAAGAATCAGTGTAAATGTCATAAAATCCGTTCCTTCCTTTCCACAAGGAAGGATTGTAGCACAGGGCCGGTAAAAAATCAAGAAAAAGTTGAAGAAATCCGGAAATTCCGTTCAGAAACCAGAGGGTCTTATTCGGCTTTTCTGCCCTCCCGCTGCAGAAGATATTCTTCGTAGGTTCGCTCGAAGCGTTTATATTCCTTCCCGCGCATTTCATAGCCTCTGAAGGGGGCGCCTTCTTTGAGATGGGGCAGAGGAAAAAGTTTGAATTGTCTGCAAAAGTGCCGGACCAGCGTATCGGAACGCAGGCGGGTCTGCTCGTTGCAGGAAGGGGGCAGAAGGTATGCCGGCACGCCGGTATAATAGAAGGCAGAACGGTGGGGAAGATACAGCCGTTCTTCTTTCAGCAGGAGGCGGGCTTTTTCAAAAAGCCCTTCCTTTTTTGCGCGCTCCAGATCGAACAGCAGAACTCCTGTGTTAAAATAGTCGGGGGCGATGATCCAGCTGCCCTTGGCATCCCGTACAGCACCGAAGGCGCAGTCCGAAAGGCCTTGGTCGAAAACGATCCCCACATCGCCCGACAGAAGGGTGTCGGCGTCCAGATAGAGTACCCTCCCGGAAAGCTCCGTTTTGTCGGCAAAAAATTTCAGAAAGGCGTAGGGAGAAACCCCTTTGGGCAAAGGAGCCATGGCGGCAAGAAGGTCGGTCAGTTCTGCGCTTCTGTCCAAAAGCCGGAGAGTGCTGCCGTCCTTCCGGCTCTGGAGCAGTCCTTTGGCATATTCCGCCTTGGCGCATTCAATGGGCTTGCCGCAGGGAAGATTCAGAGCGGCGGTCAGAAGAGTGACCTGCAGGGGACGCCTCGTGCGCCGCATGGCCGAAAGAAGCGAAAAGAGGATTCCTTCATAGCCTTCGTTGCTTCCGCAATAGAGCAATTGTACCGCTGTTTCCATAAAAAGTACCTCCCGTTTTCCGGTTCTCAACAAGAGTGTTCCGCAAATCGGGAGATTTCATTCAGGCGCCCCTTTTTCCATCGGAAATTTTCCGGAATTTGTATAAAAAGGGGAGGTTAAAAAATTCTTTCGGAATTTTTTAACCTCCCAGGCTACAGTGGTCTTGGCGGCTTTCAGCCGTCATTTTGCCGCAACAGCCACCGAAATTTTTACGAAATGAAGGGCAAAACCGACCAAGCTCGCATCAAAAATGTTGGTTTTATTGTCCGGCTTCGCCGGAAAGCAGACGGTGAATTTCGAAAGCGGCTTCTTTACCGGCACCCATAGCCAGAATCACCGTTGCAGATCCGGTCACCGCATCGCCGCCGGCATAGACCCGTTTACGGGTGGTTTCGGTGGAGCCTTCCCTGACAACCAAGCATCCGTGCTGATCGGTTTCAAGGCCCTTGGTGGTGTTTTTCAACAAGGGATTGGGGGAAGTGCCCAAAGCCAGTATAACCGTGTCCACCTCCCGCTCAAATTCCGAACCGGGAACCGGTTCGGGGCGCCGCCGGCCCTTTTCGTCGGGCTCGCCCAGCTGCATTTCGATACAGCGCAGGGCCCGTACCCAGCCGAAGTGGGGGTCTTTCCGGTCGGAAGTATCGTAGCCGAGAATCTCCACAGGGTTCTGCAGGAGGCAGAATTCCACCCCTTCCTCAATGGCGTGCTCCACCTCTTCCCGCCGTGCCGGCAGTTCCGACATGCTCCGGCGGTAGACCACCCGGACGCTTTCCGCACCCAGCCGCAGGGCGGTTCTGGCGGCGTCCATGGCCACGTTTCCTCCGCCCACCACGGCCACTCTTTTGCCCAAGACCGCCGGGGTGTCGGAAGAATCCAGGTAGGCCTTCATCAGATTGTTTCTGGTGAGAAATTCGTTTGCCGAATAGACTCCCTTCAGTTCTTCGCCGGGAATGCCCATAAATTTGGGCAAACCGGCACCGGAACCCAGAAACACCGCTTCAAAGCCCTGTTCAAACAGGTCGTCCACCGTGAGCGTCCGCCCAATGACTGCATTGGTCTCTATTTTTACGCCCAGCTTTTCCAGCTCGGCCACTTCTCTGTTCACAATGGATTTGGGCAAACGGAATTCGGGAATGCCGTAGGAGAGCACTCCTCCGGCCAGATGAAGCGCCTCAAAAATATGAACGGCGTAGCCTTTTCGGGCCAAATCGCCGGCACAACTCAACCCGGCGGGGCCGGAGCCAACCACCGCTACCCGGTGACCGTTGGGCTGAGGGTTTTCGGGAGCTTTGGTGTTTTGGGTATTGTGAAAATCCGCCACATAGCGTTCCAGCCGGCCGATGGCCACCGGCTCCCCCTTCAGTCCCCGCACACATTTTGATTCGCACTGCTTTTCCTGGGGGCAAACTCTGCCGCAGACTGCCGGCAGAGAGGAGGAAGAAGAAAGAACGGCGTAGGCCCCCTCCTTGTTGCCCTCCCGCAGAGCCTTGATGAATTCCGGGATCGAAATACCCACCGGGCATCCGTCCTTGCAGGGCATATTTCTGCAATTCAGGCATCTTTGCGCCTCGTTCAACGCCATTTCCTCGGTATAGCCCAAAGTGACCTCTTCAAAATCCTTGTTTCGCTTTTCGGCTTCTCTTGTGGGCATAGGTGTTTTGTTCATCTGCATATTGGGCATCTTCAACAACCTTTTTTCAAGAGATTGCAGGTCTTTTCTCTTGCCTTTCTTTCAAATTCCGCATACTGGGCGGAGCGGCTGATGGCTTCGTCAAAATTCACCAGGCAGCCGTCAAAATCCGGACCGTCAACACAGGCAAAAAGCATTTTCCCGCCTACGGTCAGGCGGCAGCATCCGCACATCCCGGTGCCGTCGATCATGATGGGATTCATGGACACCACCGTAGGCACCCCGAAGGGACGGGCGCACTCCACGGCGAATTTCATCATGACCAAAGGACCGATGATGAAAATTTTGTCAATATCCTTTTCTTTCTCCAGAATCTCCCGAAGAGGCTCGGTGACAAGCCCTTTTCGGCCGGCACTGCCGTCATCGGTCATCAGAATAAACCGCTCCGAAGCCTCTTGGAAGTCTTCTTTCAGAATGACCAGGTCTTTATTCCGGAAGCCGACCACCGAAGTGACGGCACAGCCGTTCTTCTTCAGCGCCTGTGCAATGGGCAGAGCGATGGCACTGCCGACTCCTCCGCCCACCACCAGCGCTTTTTTCACGCCTCCCAGGTCGGTGGCATTTCCCAAAGGACCCACAAAGTCCTCAATATATTCGCCCTCATTTTTGGCGTTCAACAGCATGGTTGTGGCACCCACCACCTGAAAAATGATCCGAACGGTGCCTGCCGTCCGGTCATATCCGGCAATCGTCAGGGGGATGCGCTCTCCGTTTTTATGGACACGCAAAATAATGAACTGTCCCGCCTGCGCTTTTGCGGCAACATAAGGGGCCTCAATATCCATCTGCGTGACCGTGGGGTTCAGCGTTTTTTTCTGCGCAATTCTGTACATTTGCTTCCTCCTATTGTTTTTCGGCCCGAAAACTTACCCCTGCATTGTATACCATATTTTTTTCGATTGCAAGGGCAATTTTCAACAAAAAAAGGCCGTCCCGAAAAAGGATGGCCTGTTTTTTGCCTATTTAAACCACATCTTTGGTTTCTTCCTGGTAGTATCTGCGGAAGACCTCCCAGTTTTCCTCGGTGAGATATTTGGATTTCACATCCTGACCGGAAAACTCCGAAAGCTTTTCCACAAAGGTGGTGAATTTTGTCCAACGGTCAAAGGAGTTTTGGGTGTAGCCATTGTCCTGGAACCAGTGGAAGGTTTGGATGAAAGGCTCCCAACCGCCGAAATCCGGATCGTAGGTCATGTCCAAAAAGAGCTTTGCCGCTCCGAAAAAGCCGTACACCGTGGTCATAGCGCCCTTGCTTTTGTGAATATCCAGACCCTCGGTCATGGTTTCATAGGTGAAGCAACGGCTTGCTCCGTAGTCGGAGGAGGCACAGCCGAAAACGGTTCCGTCGGTATTCTTATGGTCTTCGGTCAGCTTGTAGAGCACATAGCAGAGCTTCAGATCGGTCCAGGCTTCGCTTTCAAAGTTCCAGCCTCTTCCCGAATCAAACATGTGACCCAATTCATGCAGAAGACCGAAGGACAAATCAAAAATGTTCAGATTTTTCTTCCGGGATACGCTCTTGACCAACTCCTCCCGCATAAATCCCCGGTTGGCGTTGATTACATGATAGTTGTCTGAAACCCCTGCAACATAGCCTAAGTTCTCCCAACCGCTGACCACGATCACATCATAGGGAATGTAACCGGTCAATTCAATTTCCGCTTCATAGGCCTCCTGAAAATGGTCGGCGAATTCCTGCATAAACTCTTCGGTAATGCCGGTGCCTATTGAAATATCGTTTTTGTGAATGCGCACGAAAATGTTGCCGCCCTTGGAGGCAAATTCCCTGTAGGTGCTGTGTTTTCCGGCTTTCTCTATCCGGAACAACTGCCCGGGGTTGTCGTCCTCCCGGCTTTCGACCACAACCTTCCCGTCTCTTACTGCAAGGCAGATGGGGCGGCTTTCTTTGGAGCTGAAGGGAACGATTCGGCAGGTGCCGTCCTCGTAGGCTTCAAAGGTCCAGTAATACTTGATATTTTTGGGGTCGTAGCCGCCCCGTTCCTGCCTCAGCTCGGCCGCATCCGGCAGGAAGGAGGTGATGGCCAACAGATCCACCTCGTCATCCCCGAAATAAATGGCATAGCATGCCTGGTCGTTTTTGGTTTTCGGGTGAATGGTAAACCGGGCTTTGTCGGGATTGGTTCCGTCCAGACTCAGGATCTGACTGCTCTTGTAAAGCGTGTGCTCCCCGTCTGCCGTTTGGATGGTGTAGACACCGAAGCCGTAGTCCCACTTCAGTTCTTCCGGCTCTTCTGAGGCGGAGGAAGCGGGCGTTCCGGTTTCGGGCGAAGCGGCGGTCGTTGTAGCGGATGGATCGCTGACGGTCGCAGGGGCCTTGGTTCCGGAAGTTTCCTGCCCGCAGGAAAGAAGAATCGGCAGACAAAACGACAATACCAGAACCCAAGAAAGCATCTTTTTCATAAAATCAATTCCTTTCACCGTGTTTTAGAATATGCCTGATTGTTTTTGCCATTGTACTTTTTCGCTCCCGCAACGGTTGCGCTACATAAGGTATACTGGTCGAGAGCCGTATATATGGCGGCTCCTTCGCTCCGGAAAAATTGCGGGAGTTTTCACTTGACACGAACAGTATAACATAGGCAGACGGCATCGTCAACCTCTTTTGAAACATTTTCAAAACATTATTGTAACAAGAGCGGCGATCCGGCACCAGACCAGCCGTCCGTATATCAGTCGCCGGCGAAGTAGGCATGACGGAACGCCTGTATCCCGGCGGAAGCAGTCCCCACCGCCCCATTGTTCTTCCAATCATCACAGCAAACAACAAAACAAAAAAAGAACGGCAGCCGATCGGCAATAGCTCCGGCTCCGCTACAAGGCGCAGGGATGTGGGGGAAGGAAGCTGTTCGGTTATCGTTACCGGAAAGCGTAGCGCACGCAGTGTCTACGCCAATAGCGTAGGGGAATGGGAGGCAAAACCCGCAGAGCTGATCCAGGAGATAAAAGCGGAGTTTGGCATGAAATGGTGTTAAAACTGTACCGCAGTTGACAAAGATAAGCGAAGGGAACTCTTGCCGCTTTGCTATTTGCGTGTTGTAACTCTGTTTCGGGGAGTTGCCAAGCGGTTTCGGTGTCCAATAATGGAACCGCCGTAATCAGAGAAAAGGATTTCAACAGCACACCAACATAGAAGTTCAGATAGCTTGTTGCCGATACCGGTAATCGGTTTAGAAAGAGCATGAGGAATAAAGAAATTATAGGTTCGCTAAATTTTTCAAATAATCCTATTGTAAATCGGCGATAATTGTTATACAATAAAATAGTAGAGAAACACTTGTTTCTATAAGGCGAAAAATGGTTGCAAGATAGGATGACCAACCAATTCTTAACCAACGACACCGAGGTAACATTCCTCGATAAAATAAAAGACAACCTATGCAGATGCAAGTAAACTGAAAGTTCTTGCGTTCTGCCGTAATGTCACGCATGCAAGAATGATGTGCGGGGCCATGTCCGAAGGATTGTCCGATGGCGGAGTTTATATTCAAAGACCTTGTAGCAAGGCGAGGCGAGGCAGACCGATTTGTGATCGCTTCCTTTGCCACAAGCACGGAAGAGATATGGAACGGCATCGGAAATCCGGTCTATCCTCCGGCAAAGGCGGAGCTTGCAAAGCACGGGCGGTCCTGCGACGGCAAGCGTGCGGTGTTTCTGCAAAAGAGCGACTATGACAAATACGATCTGTTCATCGGCATGGACAGTGCCAATATCCGCAATATGCTCCGCATCTTCAGCGACGATTCGGACGAAAAAGTGCACAAGCTGATGGACTATACCGACCGGGGCGGCGATGTGGCTGATCCCTGGTATTCCGAGCGTTTTGATGCGGCATACTATGACTGGCAGTGACACGCTGATCTATCGTCTGCTCTTTAATCTTACCGAAAACGCCATACGATACAACCGTCCGGACGGGACGGTGCGCATTACTGTAACAGAAGAAGAAAAACGGCTTATTATACGAGTTGCCGATACCGGCTACGGGGTGCCCGAGCAATACAGAGAAAGCATTTTTCAGCCTTTCTTTCGTGTAGAGAAATCCAGAAGCCGGGAAAACGGCGGCGTGGGATTGGGACTATCGCTGGTGTGGGAAATCGTCACACTGCACGGCGGCGAGGTTCGTGTTGAGGAAAGCTCGGAAAAGGGGACGACGATTGCCGTGAAGTTGCCATTGGACACACAAACGGATTAGCGGAGGCGTTTTAATACCACCCCAACGCGAGTCCATCAAAGATTATCGCAGAATAACTTGCGAAAAAGGCAAATATCTTGCGAAACAACCGCAGATCTTGCGAAATGAACCAACATCGTCTCAAAAAACTATGAACCAAACCGTGAAAACTATGCACCGGATTGCGCTCGTTTTTGCGATGGAATCTTGCATGAAAAATGCTTGGAATTCCACGCAAACACAGAGAGTGCAGTCCTGTTTTTTGCAATGGTGTAGTGATTGATTTGTTGCATTTTAACTCTGAAAAAAGGCGTTGTCAAGGCCTTTTGAAAAGAATCATTGTGACTTCTTTGTGTTGGACTCAGACCCAAACGATGTTTGGGTCTTTTTTCTTTTCCAAAAGAATTTTTTGCTGATTTTAACCGTGAGGTAAACCACCTTACCCACGGTTAATGGACTTCTGCTTTTCGGCGAGTTATAATTTCAACAGAAAAACTCACTGAGGTGGTCGCAATGGAAGAAATAGATGTTTTCAAAAGTCTTAGAGAATCTGTGGATGGAGTGCAGACTCCTATCGTGGACGAGAGAGAAGCCGCCCGGTTAAAATTGATTGCAGACCATAAAGCATGGATCAAAAAGATAAAGAAAGAACATCCAAGTCCGTATCAATTTTTCAAGGTGGGAGTTTACATCCGGTATTTCAATCAGACCAAATATGAAAACTACCTGGATAATCACAAAATGCAATTTATCGATCTGATTCAAGGTTGTCCAAACTGGACTCTGGTTGACTTCTATGTAGATCAAGGTCAAAATGCCCCCAAAATGGAAAACGCTCCGGAGTGGTGCAGGCTGTTAGATGACTGTTTCAATAATAAAGTGGATTTGATTATCACACATAAGGTGAGCAATGTGTCCCGAGATGCGGATGAACTGACATTTTGCGCAAGACTTCTCTCCGCCCGGAAACACCCTGTGGGAATGTATTTCATAGGCGAAGACATCTTCACGCTGGCATCCTATTATCAGAGAGATTTACGCGATAGGCATTTCTTCCCGAGCGAGGACTGGCAAAGCCTTCCGAGTGATGACGATGATCTTCCGGTTGCACCGCAATCAACAATTGGAGGGCTGCTGGAATGAACGAAAAAGAACAGTTGCCCATGACGGAAAAAGAAAATGTCAGGTGGAGAGTTGCTAACGCTCATATAGACCCCGACAACTATGTGTTCTATCCGGCTAAGAAACAGGCGGATTATTATGACAATGATATTCCACAAAGGGTCGCGATTTATGTCAGAGTCTCAACAGACAGCTCCAAACAGACAATGTCATACGAACTTCAGAAAAAATACTACGAGGAATTCGTCGTTCGGCATCCCTGCTGGACATTGGTAAAAATCTATGCGGATGAGGGCATAAGCGGAACTTCATTGAATCACCGAGATGGCTTCAATGAGATGATTGCCGATTGCAAAGCCGGAAAAATCGACATGATCATTACAAAGAGCGTATCCCGATTCGCGAGAAACATTGTCGACTGTATTAGTATGGTACAGAAGTTAGCAGCCATGTCGCCCCCTGTCGGTATCTTCTTTGAAACGGAGTCCATTTTTTCACTCAAAGATGAGTCATCGATGGCGCTTTCATTTCAAGCAACGATGGCACAAGAGGAATCTCACTCCAAAAGTAGATGTATGGAACAGTCTCTTAGAATGAGATTGGATCACGGTATACCGCTTACTCCGGATCGTATTGGTTTCAGAAAAGATAAAATAAGCGGTAAGTTGTATGTATGTGAGACTGAATATGAAACCGTCAAACTCGCGTATTACATGGTTCTTCTCGGATACACTACGGACGAGATCGCGGAGATATACACAAATCAAGGGCGAAAGACCAGGGCGGGAAAAAAGGTTTGGACCAGAGACTCAATTACGGCTATGTTGCGAAGTGAGAGAAATTGTGGTGATGTGCTGACGCGGAAAACGTACACTCCAAGTTATTTGGATCATAAAGCAAAGAAGAACCGTGGAGAAAGACCTCAGAGCCAATATTTGAATTGGCACGAACCAATCGTAACGAGAGATGATTACCTTGCCGTGCAAAAGCTCTTGGACAATCAAAAATACGGTAATCGCTCGATATTACCCAAATTAAAGGTTATCACCGGTGGTCTGCTTAAGGGTTATGTAATCATTAATCCGAGATGGGCGGGATTTACGGAAAATGACTACTTGGCCGCTTCAGCAAGTGTATATAACGATTCCGAACCGAATGCCTACAACGAAGCTATGGACGATTATATAACTGTCAGCCCAGGAGAATTTGATATGAGCGGTTTTCAAGTCACAAGGGGGGAATTCTTAAACGCGCACAATTCGCCTACGATACTTATTAGCTATAATAAAATCAAATTTTCGATGGAATGCTTACGGAAGTTTTCAAAAATCCAATACATAGAACTCCTCATCCATCCCAAAGAGAAGAAATTGGCAATAAGACCGACCACAAAAGTCAACCGTAATGCGATAAAATGGGCGAGTGTACTGGACAATGTGTTTACGCCCAGGGAAATAGCATCCGGAGCCTTCTATTCAACCTTAGTTAGTTTAATGGGATGGTCGCAAAGCCTGAAATATAAGATCATGGGCAATCTATTTAAAAATGGCGAAGAGAAAGCATATATCTTCTCTGCTCTCGAAACAGAGGCTTATGTAAAATCGTATTTGGTTGAAAGTGGTGAAGGAACGGTAACCCCATTGTTTTCGACAGGCAAGCACGTAAAAGCAGTTCCTGAACAATGGGCAAATGGTTTTGGCTTTCAGTATTATGAAAGACAGCATGTCTATTGCCACCCTTCTCTGCAGAGTGAAGCAGATTGGAAAATCAGGATGGAAGGCGAATTATTTGAAACCGGAAAGGCACTTAATATCACGCCGTATGACAAATTACAAGAATTTGTAACACAGGAACTAAAAAAGAACTTTAATCAGGAGAATACCTATGAACAATCAGATGATGCCCTTAGCGACTAATGCTGCAACGATCCAGGGTGAGAGTCTTGAAGTCGCGCAGATGGTTGCGACGTGTGACGATGTCGAGGAATGCAGAGATTTTAGCTACGATGGCTTCCAAGTGGTTCGAAGAGAGTTTTTTGCTCATATTTTTGAACCTTCTATCACTTTTAATAATTGCAAGGTTGGTTTTAATACAGCCTGCATTAACAAACTTTCAGATGTCGAGTATGTTCAATTCCTTGTCAATCCTGAAAAGCAGATGTTGGCAGTAAGACCCTGCTCGGAAGAAGATAGGGATTCCTTTATGTGGTGTAGCGTTAGGGGAAACAGAAGAAAGCCAAAGCAATCAACGTGCAAACTATTCTTTGCAAAAATGGTTGCACTGATGGGCTGGAATCCTGATTACCGCTATAAGCTTATAGGCAAGGTTATCAGATCTAACGACGAATACTTAATCGTTTTTGATTTAACGTCGACCGAGGTCTATAAGCGAACCATCACAGAAGATCAGAAAGTGAAAACCTCAAAAATTCCGGTTTTTCCTCAAGAATGGCAGAATCAATTCGGCTTGCCTTTTGAGGAACACAGAAAATCGCTGCAGGTCAATATTTTCGATGGCTATGCTGTGTATGGTTTTAAGGATGGTTCTGTGACACCTCACGAAGCTGTTGATAATGCAACAGCACAGAGTGGTGGGGGTGATCAAGAGTGAGTCAAAATCCTATATATTTAACATTAGACCGCCGAAGCAATCGAATTAGAATCACCAATGTTATGCTTGCTTACATAGGAATGCCGAAATACTTGCAGTTCCTCATCAATACCGATGAAAGAATGATGATAGTCAGGGCAATGGATAAAGGGATTGCCACAGAACAGACTTACAAAGTCAAGTATCAGCCATCAAAGGAAAGCTATATTGAAATATATAGTAAAGTTCTAATTGATAAATTCGGTGACGCTTTTACCGATTACGAAAAAGGCAAAATCTATCGGATATTCGGCGGAGTTATTCAGGGAAAAAGAAGCTTGTATTTTGATTTAAAGAAATACAAACTGAGTGAGTATATCGGAGCGTGACAAATGGCGGATATTATAATAAACGAAAAGTTCAGAACATTAATACCGCCACTGAATAAAGCGGAGTATACGGAACTGGAAAAAAGTCTAAAAAAAGAAGGCTGTCGCGAGCCTTTGGTTACATGGAACGGGTATCTCATTGACGGTCATAATCGTTTTGAGATCTGTACCCGCTTAAATATTAAATATAAAGTTGTCAATATGCCGTTTGAGAGCGAAGAAGATGCAATATCTTGGATTTGCTCAAATCAATTGGGACGCAGAAGCATTAGTGAGGAAACGAGAAAGTATCTAATAGGAAAAAGATATGAGGCTGAGAAGATTATTGGTGAGAGGCAAAGCAATCGTGGGATCAATCAATATACGCCCGACAAAAAACGTTCAGTTGGGCGACCGGCATCAAATGATTATAGGCACAGAACAGCAGACAAGCTGGGTAAGGAGTATCACGTGTCACACGGAACGATAAAGAATTATGGTTCTTTCTCCAGGGTTGTTGACCGAATTGGCGAAAGATCTCCGGGATTAGCAACAAAGATATTAGCGGGAAAAGTAAAGATATCCCAAAGAGGACTGACAGAGCTTGTAGAGTTGAACGACTCTGAAATGGATACGGTTACAACCAGTATTGCAGAACGCGGTGAATATGTTCCATACCATAACACGCGAAAAGAAATTCATGAACTGACAAAAAAGATGGAAACGCCTGCCGTTCCGTCGGTTAAAGATATGCCTGCTTATGATCCGGATGCGGAGGCTGTGGGGTTAACGCTTACGATACCTACATGGGCAAGTTCGATAAGCCGAGTAAAGATAATTATGGATAAAACGAAAATGTCTCGAGAGGCACGAAAAAATCTCGTTGAGGCTCTGAAAAAACTAAAGAATCGAATTGACGAAATGCTATCAGAATTAGGAGAAGAGGAAAACGATGGATGATTACAATATGTATGTTCCGAATGTTCACTATGAACTAATTCCGATAAAAAACCTGGTGTCGAATCAGGAGTATCAGCGAGTATTGTCTTCTAATCAAGTAAAAAAGGTTGCAGCCAATTTTGATGTATATCAGATCAATCCAGTTAAAGTCAGTAGGCGAAATGGAATCAACTATGTTTTTAACGGTCAGCACACAATAGAAACTGTGGCACTGGTATCGGGATCACGGGAAACTCCGGTATGGTGTATGATCTACGATGATTTGGATTATGAGCGTGAGGCTGATATATTTGCCAATCAGCAAAAGTATGTCAAACCACTAAAGGCTTATGAAGTATACATAGCTCACATTGAAGCGGGTAGTGATAAACAATTGTTGATAAGAGCTGTGGTCGAGTCGTATGGTCTCCAAATAGGAAAAACAAGAGCACCCGGCACTATAACTTGTGTGTCGACGCTCGAAAGAATATTTGATAAATATGGCTATGAAATATTAGAAAGAACTTTGAGACTTGTTATTGGCTCTTGGGAAGGAGACTTAGCCTCTTTTGGCGCAAATATTCTTTCTGCCGTTGCAACAGTAGCCTATGTATACGGTGAGAAAATCAATGATGAGATTTTTGTAGAAAAGGTGGGTGCTTGTTCAGTAAAGAGCATCACTCGAACAGCAAGAGAACGCCGACCGGGGTTGCCGGGCTTTTGGGAGGCAATTTTGCTTGCATATAATTTCAAAAGCAAGTTTCCGTTGAGCTTAAATAAATTGTATGAAAAAAAGTCTCAATCGGACGAGGCAGAGACTGAGCAGAAATAAGAAAAGCGACTCTGCGAGTCGCTTTTCAATAATCGTTATTATTCTTTTGTGCACGAAGAGTTATCTTTAATTGCTTTGCCATGTTGATAATGGCATCACATTCTTGTGGAGTGCAGTCCTTGAGAAGGTCAGCATAGTCGCGCTGATACATCAAAGATACATTAGGTGTATCGGGTCTTAGAATAGTATCAGCAGAAACGTGCAATGCATCGATTATCTTCAAAAAGGTATCCAATAACATCACTGACTTACCGTTTTCTATGTTACTGATCATGGGAAGCGAGACATTAGATAATTCGGCAAGCGTGGCTTGGCTCATTTTCTGAATTTGGCGTTCTTCGCGGATTCTGGCGCCAATCTGTTGCATCTCAAACACAGTTTCGTCAGTCATGTTATCACCTCCTCAATATAAAATGAACGCTATGCTTATGTAAAATTATATCATCTCCACGCTATATTCTCTATAAAGCCCTCCTTATCATATAAAATCCGTTTTATAATATTTGAGGATATTTTATAACGGAGGTTATGTCATGAAAGTAGACAAACGAAAATTAGGCAAACAGATTAAAATGGTGAGGACTTCAAAGCGCATGACTCAGGAAGAGCTTGCGGAGATGATCGATGTGTCACCTACCTTTATCAGCTTGGTGGAAACCGGTACTAAAGCATTGAGTTTATCAAAAGCAATTGAACTTGCCGATGTATTGAAAGTTTCAATGGATGTCTTGTTCCAGGATAACCGATTACAACAAGAAGAGTCGGATATTGCGGAGGCGGCATTTCTGCTGCAAGGGTGTAACAGTTATGAGAAGGAGGTGATCGTAGATACCATATTCGCATTAAAAACCGCTATGCGCGAGCACAAGCGTAAATAGTTTATATCAATTGTACAACCGAAATACAGATAAGTGAATGATCCGAAAGTAAAGCTCCATAACCGGCGGTATGAAAAGTGATGTGTAGGGTGCGGACAAATATTCAGTGGGTGCAGACAAATAAACTGAAATATCGAGATTTTTACAAATCTATGTGGTATAATACATACAGTAAGTCGTCAGAGGTGATGAAATGATATACTACACGGGTGATATTCACGGAATGCCTTGGAACATAATATCTTTCTGCAAGAAGGTCAAAACTACAAAAGATGATACTATCGTTATTCTCGGTGATGTGGGGGCTAATTATTATGGAGACTCACGTGATACAGAGTGTAAGAGACAACTTAGCAAAGTCAACCCGACAGTCCTATGCATACAAGGGAATCATGAAATGCGGCCAAGTTCCATTCCAACATACAAAACAAAAGAGTGGAATGGTGGCACAGTTTGGTTTGAAGAAACCTACCCCAATCTGCTGTTTGCCAAGGACGGGGAGATATTCGATATAGAAGGTATCCGTCACTTGGTAATCGGTGGAGCTTATAGTGTTGACAAACACTACCGCCTGGCTCGCGGATTTGGTTGGTGGGCTGATGAACAGCCTTCAGACGAAATAAAAGCGTATGTTGAGCAACAGGTTGCAAACAGAGACTTTGACGTTATATTGTCGCACACTTGTCCGTTGAAGTATGAACCGGTCGAAATGTTTCTGACAATGATTGACCAAAGTACAGTAGACAAAAGCACGGAGATTTGGTTGGACAGCATTGAGGGGCGTGTGAAATATAAAGCCTGGTTTTGCGGGCATTGGCACACAAACAAGCGAATCGATAAAATGCACTTTTTATATGGTGATTTTGAATTATCAAGTATATTGAAAGAGCAGGATTTTATCGATGAAAAGGATTAGACGGCATATTTATTACATCGAACAGATTAAAAAGGTAGATGGAGTGCTTAAAAGTGTGACAAGCGAAGACGGTAGCCTATTCTCAGGCGTGTACAAAACCAAAATCTATCCGGATGATCTCCCTGAATGGTACAAGCAGGATCGGTACTATAAGAGACAGGGGTACATGTCTACTCAGGGGATTGTGGATATGGTATATATTCCCTCCCAACTTGGAACATTTCTGAAAGACGATGTTTTGCTCGTATCTTATGTTAATAGGATTGAGAAGATTCAAAGTGAAACGGCTTGGCCGATATATAAGAGCTATAGAGGCTATGACGAAGAAGTGTCGGGCGGAGCTATATTGACAATTCTTGCTGGCGCGAAAAAGTATTCAAATTACAATTTGAAGGCAATCAAAAAGAAGATGGAAAGCCAAATTAGGTGGCTGATGGAAAAATTCCCGAACGAATATAAGAAAGGAGAATGGCATTTCGATTTTGATAAAGCCATAGCTGAAATCAATGTTGGCAACAAAACAAAGAAGAATGTATGATGGATATATCAAAAACAGAACATTCTCCGACACCGATGAGGATGGGGCTAAATTTTAGCCCCACCCTCAAAGTATTCTTAACGCAAAAAGAAAGAAGGATAACGCTATATATGTATGATCATTTGCATCCAACTGAAACTATGCAGCGGATCGCACGCAAAGAGCTGGGAGACAGGCTCGATGAAATACTCGAAATTGTAAGCCGAGATAATGTTGGCTTCGTCATTACCGATCCTGGCAAGGATGACCTCGTACTCTGTCCGGCAAGCTGGCTTTCTCCGTTGGTAAGCGAGGGATTCGGTTGCATTGTCAACAGTGCTGTTCGGTATTCCCTTGGACGGGACACCTATATGCCGGACGTTGCTGTTCAATTCATTCTTGACCACATGAATTTGCTTGATTTGCGAACGGTAACGGTCATGTACCGGGATATTCAGAAAGCCTTGGAAAACGAAAACCTTCCGCATCGGGAAACCTGGGTTTCTCTTATGTATGCATTGGAAACCCGTCTCAAGAGAAAGGAATAAATATGGAGTACTACATTTTGCGTCTATGGGACTGCGCAACACCGTCTTTCTGCTCCTTCGACAAGGTTTATGTCGGAACAGAAGCCGATATTCGCAAGGCCATTGCGTCCATGAAAAGAGCCGGTGTAAACGATGAAACCGTTGCGGCAGTTTCGCATTACCTTTCGGGCGACAAGACAGCAACACACAACATCGCCTACAAAGATATTCCCGCGCTTGAAGAATGTCAACTACTCCGGACCTCTGAGTTAAAGATAGAAGCAACAGAATGGGAACATATCAATGTCTGGGGCTTTCCCTACAAAATGAAGTGCGACTCAGCGGAGATTTCGCAAATTCTCGTTCGGAACAACGCCAAGTATTACCGTTGCATTCGTCCAACATTCACCGGACTTCGTTACGAAGCGATTACCGGTCAGTGGGGTCCGCTCGGTGACTTCTATCTCGGTCCTTCCTACCTGTTTGAGGTCGTAGGAACCTCCGGAAAGGTGAAGATCATGAGTCATCTCCTGTACACGGTCGAAGAAACATATGACAGTCTACAAGATGTCAGCGAACAAGCCTTTGATGCCGGGTATCTCAACTTCAAACCGTTCTGCGATGATATTTTCGGCGACGGATGAGGGGGATACAGATACGGAACCAGTAATATTGAAAATTCAAATCGATGCCGAGATTTATCGGGAAGCAAAAAAAGTTCTCGATTCCATCGGCATTAGCGTAGAAGAAGCGACCGTTCTTTTTCTGAAGGAGGTAGTAACCCGAAAAGGTTTGCCGTTTCCGGTTTCAGAGAATGAATTGTGGGAGCTGCGCCACATTAGAACGGAGAGGGATATATGATTTATGTACTTTCGGATATCCACGGAAATGCAAAAAACTTTGACGCGATTCTGCAACAGATCTGTCTGCAGCCGGAGGATACACTCTACATTCTCGGAGATGTCATCGACAGGCATCCCGACGGCATCCGCATATTGAGAAAAATCATGTCTATGCCGAATGCCAAGATGCTTTTAGGCAACCACGAATACATGATGCTGGAAGCCTTGAAAGCTCCCAAAAACGAGATTTCGGACAGTCCATGGGAACGGAATTGGCCGTCGAAAAAAATACGGCTTTGGTATAGCAACGGCGGGAAAGTGACACATGACTACCTCAAACATATACGAAAAAGTATCCGCGCAGAAATTGTTGCGTATTTGGAGGCACTTCCCGTCAACATCGACATTGAGGTAAATGGAATCAAATACAAACTCGTTCACGGCACCCTGCTTGAAAACTACGGAACAGGCTATCGATCATACCGATATGCCTCCCCGGTGGAATTTGCAGTGTGGGAGAGGCTACCTGTTGATTCCCCTGTACCGGAAGGATATACACTGATATTCGGACATACTCCCACAATTCACTATCACAGCGACAATCCTCTAACAGTTTGGCACGGGAATCGTCTGATCGGCATAGATTGCGGGAGTGGATTTCCGATAAATGAAAACGCCTACCTTGAAAAAGGCAGGCTGGCATGTTTACGGCTTGATGATATGAAAGAATTCTATTCGGATAGCATTGCCCAAGAATCACTCAGATAAAAACAGCGCGAAAGGAATGCAAGAAATGAAATGGAACGTGATAGTAAGGGACATTACAACCGGAACCATTGGTCCGTATAATATTTTTGACTGTGCAGACTTCCGTATTGCTGTCGAAAAAATAATAGCGCAGAAGTATGACAAAACACGTTTTCTCGAGGAGCTTGACCGAGAAGCTGATTATTGTTTCCGGACTCAAATTGAGTGGGAAACTTTTTTCACAACCTGGCCGCCTTATATTGGCGCAGAGGAAATAAACAGAATTATCAAAGAGTTTTACTTAAATCGGGAACAAGGAGTCCCCCTGCCGGAACGCACCGAAGTCAATATCGAAACCAAGCACAGAATTGATGTATATGCTCAACTCCGTGCCAACTGGGAACGATTTTCTGATTATGTGTGGAAAGAGGGACAAAAATGAAGAAACCTATAAAACTTGTTTGGAACGCATACAATTATCGGTCTGTCGGACAGGGCCTCCGGGTGTTTAACATTTTCGATCATTACTCCTTCATGGAATCCGTCAGGAAACTTTTGAAAAAGCCCATGTCCAAGGAGGAATTCAGTGAGATGCTTCGACGGGAAGTTTTATACTATTACTGGTCAAAAGCTGAATGGGAATTGGTTATTACGGATACGCAGCCACATATAGACCGCAAAGAACTGAACCGGCTGATTACCGATTGCTATCTGAAGCGAACCGTAGCAGAACCGCCCTTGCTTTTCAGCCATGTCAACCTGTCGGATGCGGAAAAGATTGATGTATACGAGCAGGTTCGACTTAACTGGGACGAGTTTGTCGACTATGTTTGGAGTTTCTCGAAATCCGCAACCAAAAGGTAATACGTCCAAATCAAGCATTGCAACGGCCTTTACTGTACTCTGGTAGAGGCCATGCTTTTCGTTTGCTTTTATCAAAGCAAATTATGCGTTCAAAAGCAAATGTTGCACGGCAGGAGCCAAAAGAACCGACAGGCAAATTGAAGTTCTGCCTGTCGGTAAAATCATTAATTGGTCACTGCTGCATTTTTTGAGCTGAAGCGTTTGTCAAGTATATCGTTTCAAGATTTTTTCTCAAGCTTTAAAGCATCGATCAGCTTATGGACATTGGTGAAAGAATTCCAATCGCAAAAAGGATAATTATCATCTTTGCGGTATTCTTTATATTTCAGAATCCTATTCTGCATTACCACATCTGCGTTATGAACAGCCTCATCCAAGCGTGGCATAAGAACATCTGTAATCATTTGTTTGTCTTCTTTAGCATATCCCTTGGTATATCCCTTTGCTCTCAGGATCCGGTCAAAATCCGCAATAAGTTTCTCGGCAGTTTTCTCCGTATAGCACCTTTCAAAGTGGTCAATCAGCCATACTTCAAACGCCATATTGGAAAAAGCTATTCCGATTTCATTCTCTTTTGCGGCTTTTATCGCAGGTTCAACAGAATCAGTCGGGAATTCGTCCTTATCAAAAACGCACCACACTCTGTTCCGAGCATTTTTCATCCCGATCGCATGATCAACAAGTGCAACCGGATCGTCATTCATAAATTTCACGCTGATTTTGAAAATGCTTTTATAATTAGAGCGAACTGCTTCAAAATAGTTTTTCTCCGTCCGCTTTCCGTTGGTCAGAATCAAAAACTCATCCCGAACCGCAAGTTGCTTGGTTTTTCTCGGCATATGCTCACCTCATTCCTTGCCTTTAAGGTCCGGCAGCGAAGCATAGAAGCCGGCAAGATAACGCTTGCTGAAAAGATCATTTTTGCGAACTCCGTTGAAATCGGAGAGCGACACAAGTGAGCTTCTCCCGTACTGATCCTTGCTGGTAAAGTAAATCTGATCACGGCGTAGGCCTTCGTCCATCAGCATGACATTATGCGCCGTGCAGATCAGCTGCGCATTCTTCGGGTTGTGTTCAATTGAGTTGAACAAACCGATAATATAATCCGCAACCAGGAAATGCAATTTCGCATCAATTTCATCGATGAAGATTGTTCTTCCCTGGTCAAGCGCCGCGAGTATCCAACCGAGATAGCAGAACAACCGCATAGTACCCTCGGAGTTGAATCCGTTCTCTTTGAAGAGCATAACCGGCTTTTTGCCGACAACTTCATTGTTTTTGTTAAAGACATCAAAATCCGTTTTTACATCAATGTGATACACATTTTCGTTTTCGGTTTTAATCTGCCCGGTCATCAATGCTGGGTTAATCTGCATTTGTGTGTTGATATTAAGAATATCGTTCTGCGTTTCAACCGTAGCAATCTTATCCTTGATTACTTCAAAATCAGAAATACCGATATCCGCACGCTGCAGAATATCCAAAGCTTGCTCCTTGTATTTCCCGTTCTCCATGGTGTAGATATCAAGTGAGTTTGCCATGTTTTCAAACACAATCAGTACGCTGGAAAACCACAGAATAACATCCTGCAAATATTTGTTGACAGGAAGATTGAAGTTGTTTCCGATGGATACAAACAGAGTTGCAGGCGGGACTTTTATCAGACCAATGACCTGGTTGGAAAGCCCCATAATCTCGAGTTTATCATAAGTCCGCTCAAATACCTTTGTCAGCCGTTCTTCACGTTTATAAAGCCATTCATGATATACTGCGCCTCCGAGAAGCTCAAACCCGTACTTATAGTAAATTTCATTCTGAATAAATTCTATTTCAAACAGAGTGGGACTTTTATTGGCATCCGCCTGAAAAGCAAACGGTTCGTTTCCCGCAATAACCGGAATCTGAGCGGAGGAAAGTCTCACGACATTGACCATGTAAGCAAAAGCTTTCATAATGTTGGATTTTCCCGACGCGTTGCCTCCGAAAATCACCGCAGATTTCAGAAGTTCATTATCTCCTTTGCCCATCACTTTTTCATTGACGGTGAATGTGTTGATTTCACTGAGCGTGGAATCCACGGTCGTCTGCATCGACAAGTTGGCTTCTTCATAGAAAGACCTGTAATTATCAAATCTAAAATTAATCAGCATGTTCAATCTCCCTTCAATTATACCGTAACCAGTATACTACATTATATGCCGATTGTCAACTCCTTATTTTGATTATTTGCAAATTATTTTCAAATGAGGCATTTAACAGCCTGACATACAGGGACGCATGGAGATAGGAGTATTTTTTTTATCAATGCAGGTATTCGAACCCACGAAATCGCAAAATCTGATTGTTATCAGTTTGTTTTCTGGACTTTCCGCGTTTGTTGTGGTATTGTGTGTGGTTACAGGAGGCGATGAAGATGAAAAAGATGATCGATGAATTATGGGACGGCGAGATCAGCCCACAGGACACCCTGATTTCAGATAATCAGGAATACCGTGAACTGCAACATAGGCAATCCAAAAACAAAACTGAATTGCTTGAAGCTCTTTCGGATGAGCAGAAAGAACTGCTTGAAAAGTTCTGCGCCACAGAAATCGAGCTGAACGGCATCTCCGAACGCGAAGCCTTTACTGCCGGATTCAAGATCGCCATGCGGTTGGCGGCAGAAGCGTTCTATGAAGCGGACAACGAGTAAAAGAATGACCGCCGAGATAACCCATCGCTCGGCGGTGTTCCTTTCAAAGTTTCTTGCGCGGTTGAGATTGAAAATCGGGAAGATTTATGTTATAATAAGATATCGACAAATCGGAATTTATATATAAAGGAGAATATTGATGAAACTATTTTTATGTTCGCACTTTTCAAGTGTAGGAAGTCTGATAAAGGAAGAAATTGA
>ERZ857757.474-NODE-474-length-42102-cov-29.388446_pt1 | contig 42102 bp, 50 predicted proteins | sample MGYA00519764_ERZ857757 | MGnify/ENA primary metagenome ERZ857757 (study PRJEB31778, sample SAMEA3449359) | human gut metagenome | biome: human gut; feature: human-associated habitat; material: faeces | place: United Kingdom | collected 2010/2012 ...
GTTTTGCAGTATATACCCCTTTTGATAGCAGAAAGGATATTGAGCTTTCTTGGGACGGTTCTTCTTGGACAGCTACAAAAACCGATACCAACAGGGTTTTGAGAAATTTCGACGACTTTGAGTTTGGCCTGTCCGGTGTGAGCACCTTCCAGAGTGGAAACAATCTGACGATTACAGCCACACCGGAAGCTGCGAAGAGTATGCTGAACGGCATTGCGTCGTATGCTTCTGAGGGCAATGTGATTGACCCCGACAGCGTCAATGCTTACCTTCTCGTCGCGGGTGGCAGCAAGCAGGACTGCGTTGCGCTGAACGGTTGGCCTGACCCCGTTACTGCTTACGTTCGCGCCAAGGTCACGAAAACCACCGGCGATTTGAACATTGCCAAGACCTCCGAGGATGGCAAGGTTGGCGGTGTGAGCTTCACGGTCACGGGCCCCAACGGTTACAGCAAGACTGTGACCACTGGTGCGAACGGGAAAATTGCCATTACCGATTTGCAGCCCGGTACTTACACAGTAACGGAGAATACACCTAACAACTACATCCCGACGCAGCCTCAAACTGTGACCATCGCTATCGGCGATTTCAAGACAGTGAACTTCAGCAACGTGCTGAAGAAGGGCGTTGTGAAGGTTACTAAGACCTCTGAGGATGGTCAGATTGCTGGACACACCTTCCGGCTGTCCGGCACTTCCGCAGCAGGTACGGCTGTCAACATGACGGCTGTGACGGATGCCAACGGCGTGGCTACCTTCAATAATGTTCCTGTGGGCAACAACTATAAGCTGGAGGAAATCAACACCGCAGCGAAGTATGTTGTTCCTGCGGTGCAGGCTGGCGTGGTGGTTGAGTACAACACCAGCACCCCCGCTCAGTTCGAGAACAAGCTGGCTCGCGGCAATCTGAAAATCACGAAGACATCCGAGGACGGCTTCGTGGCAGGCATGACCTTCCGGCTGACCGGTACGTCTATCTCCGGTGCTGCAGTCAATGAAACTGCTTCTACCGACGAGAACGGCGTCGTCATGTTCAGAGAAATCCTTATCGGTAATAACTATACCGTGCAGGAAATCAACACCGCCGAGCGGTATGTTGTTCCCGCTGTCCAGAGCAATGTGACCATCACGCTCAACAACACCACCAGCTTGAACTTCCACAATAAGCTGGCTCGCGGCGCCGTTGAGGTTAAGAAGACCTCCGAGGATGGCAAGGTCGCTGGTATCACGTTCCGCCTGTCCGGTACTGCTATCAACGGCGAGACGGTGGATATGACCGCCGTGACCAATGACGCCGGAGTTGCCACCTTCAACAACGTTCTGATTGGCAACAACTACAGCGTTGAGGAAGTGAACACGGCTGCCAAGTATATCGTTCCCGCTGTGACAAACGGCGTGAAGGTTACTCTGGATAACACCACCCCCGTGAATGTCTACAACAAGCTCAAGCGCGGCGACCTGCGCGTTACCAAGACCTCTGAGGACGGCATGGTCGAGGGCATCACCTTCCGGCTGCATGGCACTGCCATCTCCGGCGATGCTGTTGACCTGACTGCTACCACCAACGCTGACGGTATTGCCATCTTCAAGGATGTCCTGATTGGCAACAACTACACGCTGGAGGAAGTCGATACGGCGGTGAAGTATGTTATTCCTGCCGTGCAGACAGGTCTCGTTGTGGAGTTCCAGAAAGTTACCGACACCGCTGTGACCAACGTACTGAAGAAGTGGAAGGTCACTGTGGAGAAGACGGACGCCGAGACTGGCAACATCCCTCGCGGCGATGGTGTCTTTGATGGTGCTGTGTACGGTCTGTATAAGGGTGACGAGCTGGTGAAGGAGTACGTTATCGGCAGCGATGGCAAGTTCACCACTGACGAGTACATCTGCGGCTATGATTACACCATCCGTGAAATCAAGGCGCCCACTGGCTATCAGATTGATAAGGGCGTGTATCGCGTTGGCGCCGAGCCGGAGAACTACCGTATCGAACACAACGTTGCTCCCCAGATTACCTCTGTCGAGGTCATCAATCGCGGCACATTCGCCATCACCAAGTTCATCTCCGACGGCACCTCCGGTCCCGCTAAGTTCGAGGGCGGTGCAGAGTTCAAGTATTGGCTGCAGTCCGCCGGCTCTTACGAGAACGCTAAGGATGACGAGCGCGGTATCCTGACGACCAACGACTTGGGTTACAGCGGCAAGTCTATCGAGCTGCCCTACGGCACCTATGTGGTGCATCAGACCAAGGCCGGCGATAAGGGTGCGGGGCTCGCGCCTGAGTTCACCGTTCTGGTTGGCGAGGTTGACCACGACCATCACGACTTGGCTGTCAACAACGGACCTATTACCGCGTATCTGCGCGTTGTGAAGGTCGATGAGCTTGACGGCGAGGTCATTCCTTGGGGCGGCGCGAAGTTCCAGATTTACGACCCTGACGGGAACAAGGTGTCCCAGAAGGTCACTTACCCCACGGTAACTTATATTGATACATTCGAGACAAATGATGAGGGTTATTTTGTGACCCCGCTGGTTCTGCCTTACGGCGAGAACTATCATCTGGTCGAAATCGTACCCCCGAAGGGTTATGAGCTGATGGATACCCCGATTACCTTCAGCGTTACGCCCGATACCATTTCTCTGGATGCCGAGACCGGTCTGGTGACTGTGAATATCATCGCCGAGGACGAGGCGGTGACTCCCAAGGTCAAGACTACTGCAACCGACAAGGAAGGCAACAAGGAAATCGTTCCGTCCACCACCGTCACCATCGTCGATAAGGTGGAATGCACCGACGTTATCCCCAACAAGACCTATACGGTCGAGGGATATCTGGTGGTTAAGTCCACCGGCGAGCCTCTGCTGGACGCCGAGGGTAATCGCATTACCGCCTCTAAGACCTTCAAGGCTGAGGCCGACTTCACTGGCTTTGTGGAGCTGGAGTTCACCTTTGATGCGTCTCTGCTGGGTGGCGAGTCCATCGTTGTTTTCGAGGACCTGAAGCGTGGCAACCGTGTCGTTGCTACCCATGCTGACATCAACGATGTTGACCAGACCGTTGTAATTCTGAACCCCAAGATTGGCACCACTGCCAAGAACGCTGTTGGCGGCAAGGAGTTCATGCCTCTGGCTGATGTGATTCTGGTGGATACCATCTCCTACGAGAATATGCCCGTGGGTAAGGAGTTCATCGCTATCGGTACGCTGATGGATAAGGCCACCGGCAAGCCTGTTACCGATGCCAACGGCGACCCCGTTACCTCTTACAAGGTGTTCACTCCCGAAGCTGCCACTGGTACGGTGGATGTGAAGTTCGTCTTTGACGCTTCCAAGCTGGCCGGCAAGTCTCTGGTGGTATTCGAGCGTGTGTATCTGGGCAACGAGATTGTTCCCGGCGACTCCAATAAACCCGTGTTTGTGAGTCACGAGGATATCAACGATGAGGGGCAGACCGTCACCATCGGCGTTCCCGAAATCGGTACAAAGGCCGTGAACAACGCCACCAACGGCAAGACCCTCGACCCCGAAGCCCGCGCTGAAATCAAGGATACCGTGTCCTATAAGGGCCTGATTGCTGGAGAGAAGTACACTGTCTCCGGTAAGCTGATGAACAAGGCCACCAACGAGCCCCTGAAGGATAAGGACGGAAAGGAAATTACCTCCTCCGTTACTTTCACCGCTGAGGCGTCCAATGGCACCGTTGACGTGTTCTTCGTGCTCGATGCATCTCTGCTGCGTGGCCAGTCTATCGTTGTATTCGAGTCCCTGCAGTACAAGGACATTGAAATCGCAGTTCATGCCGACATCAACGATGTTGACCAGACCGTGACCGTCAACAGCCCTGAAATCAAGACCACCGCTAAGAACGCGGCTGATGGCAAGAAGGAATTCTGGGCCTACAGCAAGGTCGAGCTGGTCGATACCGTGTCCTATAAGGGCCTGATTGCCGGCAATAAGTACACCGTAATCGGTAAGCTGATGGACAAGGCGACAGGTGAGCCTGTTCTGGGCCGCAACAACAAGGAAATCACCGCCACTACCGAGTTCGAGGCCAAATCCTCTGACGGCACTGTGGATGTGAGTTTCGTGTTTGATGCATCCATTCTGGGCGGTAAGACGCTGGTCGTGTTCGAGACCCTGACCCGCAATGGCACTACGGTCGCGACTCACGCCGACATCAACGATGTTGACCAGACTGTGACCATCAAGCGCATCCCGACCTATTCCGGTCCGAGCATTTCCACCACCGCTACCTTCGATGGCAAGGAGAAGAAGAACTCCGTTGCTGGTAAGAACGTGAAAATCGTGGACACCGTCAACTATACCGGCCTGACTGTGGGCAAGACCTACGTGCTGGTTGGTACGCTGATGGATAAGGATTCCGGTGTTGCCCTCAAGGACAATAAGGGTAATCTGGTAACGGCTACCACGACCTTTACGCCCAAGTCCTCCAACGGGGCTGTGAATGTTACGTTCAAGTTCGACGCATCCAAGCTGAAGGACCATGCGCTCGTGGTGTTCGAGACTCTGTATGAGGGTCGTGCTGAGGCGGGTAATGTCATTGCTACCCACAACGACCTGATGGACGGTGCCCAGACGGTGTATTTCCGCGACAGTGTCCAGACTGGCGATGAGGGCATCGGCCTGTGGTCCATGCTGGGTACGTTCAGTGCCATTGCTTGCTGCGGTACTGCGGTGTTCATGTTCCGCCGCAAGAAGGAGCATGGCGCCGAGTAAGCAGCTCATCATGTGGTGAGTAAACCCCAAAGTGAATGCAGGGGGCGCAGACCTTGTGCCTGCGCCTCCTGTTTTCGCAAATAAAACAGTAGGGGAGAAAACCTCCCCAGAAAGAGAGAACAGGACTATGGATTTTTCTTTTGGTGTGAACGGAAGTGACGCTATTGTCAACGGCGTTGAGTCTTTTTCCACGGAAACTTTGTTTGCACTGACCGGATGGCTTATTGTTTTGGCAATCGTCTTATACCTCGTCCTCTGCGTAGGCGCGGTATTCTCCATTATTGGTCTGGTGCGAGGCATTAAGGCAAACAACAAAACTGTCATTATCCTTGGCGGCGTAGGTGCTGGCTGCTGTGTAATTGGAGCACTTGGTGTGCTCATGCCAATCTTTGCCATCGGAGGATTGGTCTGCGGAATTATTTCATTCAAGAAGAGTAAAAACACCACTGAAAAGCCTCAGAAGGAGAGCAAAGAGCATGAAGTATTGTAACAACTGCGGCAAGGAAGTTCTGGACAATGCCATTGTTTGCCCTTTCTGCGGCTGCGCCGTGGCGAGCAAGAATGTCGAGGTGGATAAGCCTTCTACTGGCCTGAATATCCTGTCGTTCCTCATCCCGCTGGTTGGCCTGATTCTGTATCTGTTGTGGCAGAATTCGACCCCCATTAAGGCGAAGGCGGTAGGGAAGTGGGCGCTAATTGGATTCTGCGTGGCAGTCGGTCTGAGTATCCTCGGCACCATCCTTTCCGGCGCACTGATTTCCAGTGTAGTTGGTGGATGGTACTCCGCTGTTGACACGGCATCAGTATTTAGCTGAGATTTTGACTTCCGGCAGGAAAGTTAAAAATGCTTTATCTAAAAAGAGGAGAGGGAAGGCCCTCTCCTCTTTCAACAATACAAAAAGGTGAAAAAATGGGGAAAAAAGCAAAACAAAACGAGGCGGGTTACGACAACAATGGGAACAAGGTCGAGGCTAAGACGAGCGTTCTCCTGTGTGTTTTCGTACTGGCTGTAGTTGTTCTCGCTGGGATTTTACTTATCCTTTTGGCCGACTGCTACGGGTGGTTTACTTTCTTAGAAAAGCCCCTGAATGCGGCAGGTCAGTTCTTGAAGCGTAATTGGATGAACATATGGATAGGGCTTATATCTGTAGCACTTCTGCTCTGTTATCTTTCTCTCGAAATAGGCGGCGCAGTTTTCGCCAAGAAGCGTCGTCTTGAAATTGAGGCAAATGTAGTGGGAAGTGTTCCAATTTCACGTAAAGACTTTCTGCGTGATTGGGATTCCGCGCCCAGCCGGAGGGGGATGAATGCGTGTTCCAATGGAGCTTTGTTTGGATATAAATATGTCTTCTGTTCAGGTGTGTATGTGATTGCGGAGGTGGATGAATTGAATCGTTGTCTCAATGCGGTTTTCATTGGTTCGTCCTCCGTCGGAGCGTGCTGCTCACGGGCGTATGCTCATCTTTCGTGCAAGGCTGCAGCTTCTGTCGCTGTGTGTGACGCTGTTCGGGCAGGATGTGAGCTTTATGTTGTGTTCGTTCCGTGTCAAGCAGAGTATGTGAACGAAGTGAAAGGCGCTGTTAAAACATATCTTGAGAGCGCTTCTGAGCTCATAAGATTTGAAAATAGGTAGACTCTTTATCGCGGATGACTTTTGGGATAAAAAAGTTTTCGCAAAACACGCTGGTTTTCCGACTTCTCACATGGTAGAATAATTAAAAACAAAGAAGAGGAGTTTTCAAATGCCGATGGATGCCGATTACGCGCTCTTGAAAAAGTGGAGCAACTGGTTCGACCGGAAAAACGGCAGCGGTTATGGGCCAGCAAACATATTGCAGCGGAGAACGATGAACACTGCAATCGTAACTGTGAGTACACTGCAAAATATTCCTTTTACTGAGTTATCTTCTTCGCTGTACTTCTTTTGTAGTGATATAGATAGCAAGGAGTTCTCTCGTCTGTATGAGTCTCAGGTGGAGTTGGCCGGTGCCAACCCTGACAAGTTTATCAAGGGCCTTCACAGCTTTTTCAATTCCATGGCCAAGAGAATCAAGAACGAATCCGAATACGCCCTGTTCTTTGATTTTCTCATGGCTGCATCTCGCCTTCTTTTTACCGCGAAGGAAGAAAAACAATCTAACATCAACATTGATGTGGTGTACTGTTACTTCAGTATCCTCCTTCAGCAGACGGAATACCTGCGTCCCGATAAGTTCGACTTAACCAAAGTCGTCTGCGGTTTGAAAACGACCGGCGAACTGTTGGTCATGGAAGATACCTACCCCTTCTTGGATAAGCCTGCTTTTGAGTTGGAGCGCCGGAATCTTGATGGAAAGGTTCGTTCCCCCATGGAGTTGGATGCCCAAATCAAGGAAATCTATAGCAAGTGGGGATATGGCTACATCCAAAATAAGGAGGATTTGGAGCGCTACACGCAGGTAGACAGGATTTTTTCCAACCAAATAGCGGGTATGGCTGCGCTCATCAATGAATACACCTTCGACATACTTCCGCAGCATCGCTTTTCTGCCATCGCAAATAAGTTCTTTTCCGTTGTTGCGCTGCCTCCGATGCTGCCTGATGAAATGCATGAGCTGTTGCGGACGAAACGAAGTTCAACGCTTCCTGCCAACGGCGCAGTGTTTGAGTTTACAAGCGACAAAGACATTATCCGGAAGGTCTTGCTCAAGGAAACTCTATACGGCGATTCCATCTATATGCTTTACCGTCTGGACACCTGTGAGGGAGACTTGAGCGGGTACTATGATACTAAGACAGGGTTCTTCTTTTCGGTTTTCCTCGATTCAGAGGACAGAGTCATCTACGGGAACATAAGGCGGCTCGTTTTAACTCTCTACGCCTGTGCCGTAACGCGCAAAGGCCCAGAACTGCTGTCGCAACTAAGCAGCCATGTCAAGTATCTGTCCCTCGACAATAAGGGCGTCCGGAAATTCGATGAGGTATCCATAAGCTACTACGGTCGCGGAGGACGCCTCAGGAACGCCTACGACGGCGTGGAGATGGCAGGCAGGGGTGGATACACCCGTAGGGGCGACGAAGCCTATGAGGAGGCTCCCAGAGCCATTCAGGGCTTTATCCGAAAGGTGGGCGAGGGGAGAACGCCGTCCCGTGAGGCGGTGGAGTACGCGGAGGCTCTTGGGTACTCCCTCGCGCCTGATGAAACCTATGTAAAGCCATTCATCCGCAGAGTTCTTCGCTTGAAGCAAAAGGAAGCTGAGAACACAAATGGATAAGCGAAAAAGACCGGTGGTGAGCCCATCGGTCTTTTTTTTCAAAAAAGGAAGCAACCCTTGGGCTGCTTCCTGAGAAATTTTAATTTTGAAATGTATTTGTCTTTGCAGGTTGCTATGCGTCCAGCTCGTACACGATAAGCCCAATACTATCAATAAACTGATAGTGGTTCGCATATTCACGCTGGATGAATTCCTCTCCCTTTGCCCTGCCCCACTTATTCTCATCACAGATATCCGTAATCATGTCGGACATGGATTCGTAGATACTGGCGATAGGGGTAACAATGACATTTTCGCGCCTAAACAACCACATCCGCAGCACCTCGCGGGGAGAGAAAGCCCGACAGAGACTCTGCTCTTCGGGGACAAGGTCGTGCGGCGCACGGGTGCCGTAAATTTCGTGCTGCTTCACAAGGGTCTTGAGGCGAAGCTCTGCCATGTCGAGAAGCCGCTTCGCTGTTTCGGGGTCGTCCCCTCCAAACTCCATTATAGATATCATCACATCCATAAGGGAAAGAGGGTCGTTGACTGCCATTTCTACAGACTTCCGGACAGCGTCGCTTGTGCTGCCTGTGAATTAGCAAACGTCATCAATGAGGTCGTCGTTATCTTTCTTGTTCTGTTTTTCTTCGTTGCTGGTTCCGTGCTCATAGATTCTACTGTTGTGTTTTCGTTGCATTTCCCGTGACCTCCTTCTACGCTGCTACTTTTTCCTTTCTACCTTTGAAAACGATGACGGTGGCGTGTTTTGTTCGCCATTCGAGATATTGCTCCCGCGTATTGGGCTGGCAAGAGTACATGGAAATAGCGCTGACAAGCCGCTGCTTCTATGCCGCAAAAGTGGAGTAAGTGCTTCCTGCGGCAGTGAAAGTCGTCTGCCAGCGCTTATGTTCCATATTCAATATCACTCTACCACGATTACATAATTTTGTCAAGTTTACGACTTGTGAAAATTGGAACAATCATGTCTTTCGTGTTGACATTATTCCTAATATAAGCTGTGTTAATTTGTGGGATGTTACAGTTTCGTGTAACATCTTTTAATCATTTGTTAAAGGATTCTGCTCATTTTTGTGCTAAATGTAGATATTCTTACCAAATTTTACGTTTTTAGACGTTTTGCTTTTCTCCCTTACGACTTGAATGATTTTGGCACATGAGCCACCCTTTTTACGCTCCGCGTACTTGACATTATTTTATGTTCGTGCTAATATGAAATCGAAGAAATAAGCCCTTTTGGGAGCTTTTAACACCTGCTGTGAAAGGTCGTGTTTCCACATTAAACTAATACTTGCTGAGAAAAAACAGCTTGGCGATTTGATTGCTCAAGCTATCCCCGGCACGGCACGTTCTGACCGTGGAGCGACCGTAAAGGGCGATTACGTCATCGTGTGTTCACAGGGACACCTTTTGTCTTTGAAAGAACCTGAGGATTACGATGCCGCTCTTGGTAAGTGGGATTTGTCTGCACTACCCATTTACTTCCCTAACTGGCAGACCAAAATCAAAGAATACAATGGCAGGGGAGTGAACCCCAATGAGCGCGTTGCCCGCATCGGCGAGCTGCTGAAACAGTGTAGCTGTGTTATCCATGCCGGCGACCCTGATGAAGAGGGGCAGCTCCTTATTGATGAACTGCTTCGCTGGCATCACTATCGTGGGCCTGTCTACCGTCTGGCGACAGGTGACACATCTATTCCGGCGTTGCGGCGTGCGCTCAATAATCTTAAAGACAACCGTTCCTTTGAGAACATGGGCTGGTCAGCCTATGCCCGCAGCGTTGCGGACCTGATGGTTGGCGTTAATATGAGCCGGTATTATTCGCTGGTCAACAATGCTTCGCTGACAGTTGGACGTGTGCAGTCTCCTACCCTTGGGCTTGTGGTTGAGCGTGATATGCTTATCGAAAACCACGTAAAAACAAAATACTATGAGGTCTCAGCGAAGACTTCTGTTGAGGGTAAGGTCGTTGAGACGAAGTACAGGCCGAAGAAAGATGACCCTCATCTGACTGATGGGCTTATCTTGGAAAGACCTTACGCGGAGAGCAAGTCTGCGATGATTTCCGGAAAACAGTTCTCTGGGGCTGCCGTTACAAAAAAGATTTCCAAAGAACAACCGCCTTTGCCGTTTGATATGCTGGAATTGCAGGGCTACTGTTTGAAGAGTTTCGGCTACAAGCTGGACGACACCATGGAAATCACGCAGTCTTTACGCGATAACTACAACGCCATTACATATAACCGTACTCAGGTGCGATATCTCCCCGAAAACTACTTTGCGGAAGCTCCCGCCACCTCCCGTACCGTTATCGCAAACATAAACACGGTAGGAAAGGGCAATTTCAACCCTATTCTTGGTATGGACTTCAAGACGAAGGGGCGGTGCTTCGACGATTCTAAAATTGAAGCCCATTTTGGCATCATTCCTCAAAATGTGAGTCTCGACCTCAACAAGATGACAGAGCGGGAACGAAACGTATATCTTGCCATTTGTAAGTATTATCTTATCCAGTTCTTTCCGCCCGCTGAGAAGGAAACAACAAGGCTGGTCGTCCCGCTGCCGGACGGCGCCACTTTAGAGGCATCCAGCACTGGTGTTCTGAAACCCGGTTATCTCGTGATGATGCGCGAAGGTGTAGATACGCCCACTGCGTTGAGTATGATACCCGCCGGCAGTTACGATGCCCTTGTTTCCGACGCTCAGGTCTTAGAGAAGGAAACAAATCCCCCTCCTCGTTATACACAGTACACGCTGGCGAAGGATATGAGCCGTATTGCCAAGTATGTTACCGACCCATTCATCAAGAGCACTCTGCTGAAGAAAGATGCCGACGTGGAGGAGAATAACGGGGCTATCGGCACCAGCGCAACACGGGACCAGATAATCTCCGGTCTCATTTCAAGAGGGTTCTTGCAGGAAAAGGGGAAGTCCCTTATTTCCACTCCACTTGGACGCGAGCTGTATCGCATTCTCCCCGATTCCCTTCGTGGACCGGACCTCACCGCCTTGTGGTGGGTCATCCAAGAGGAGATACATGAGGGGAAGGCGACGCCGGAGAAGCTGGAACAAAACGTTCTGGCTATGCTCAAAGATTTCCTGCAGCAACCGCATCCTAAAGTGGACCCCAATATTGTCCCGACAAGGAAGGGATTCACGCCGATAGGAGTGTGTCCTCGCTGTGGTGGGAACATCATAGAGGGGAAAATGGGCTTTGGTTGTTCCAACTGGAGGAATGGATGTAAGTTTACCATCTGGAAAAAGCCAAAACCGACCCTGTTCCAGCACATCACATTCACAGAGAAGGATGTTAAAAACTTCCTCGCCGGAAAGCCTGTCCATAAGACGAAGCTGACCAAGAAGGACGGCGGTACATTTGCGGCAGACCTTGTGATGGATGACAGTCAGCGCAGTGACTGGGGCCCGAACTTTACACTTCAGTTCAACAGCACCAAACCCGCAGGAGCCTCCTCGCGCTCTGGTGGTGGTCGTTCCGGTAGTCGCAGTACGTCGCGTGGTTCTTCGCGGAGTCGGCGCTCTGGACATCGGTGATGCTGCATCATAGTTGACATTTTAACATAGTCTATGGTATAGTACAAGTGTTCTATTTAACAAAGATGTACCAGAACATTTGTTCAAGATGCTTGTTATTTACCTGTAATTTCCGAGATAAATAACAAGAATCTTGTTATTGTGCTATACCCCGTTCAAAACATTAGGAGGTGAACCATTGGACGGGCGAACCCATACTTTTGCCGGATACACGGCAGGATTACTTCTTGTGCAGGCACAAATCTTCGGAGCATTTGGCCTTCCGGCGCCGGACGGCATTCTTCCGTGTGTCGGAATGGTTGGACTGTCCATGGCGGGCTCCCTCGCGCCTGACATAGACCTTCCGCGCAGCAGAGCGGGACGACGCAATAGACCCGTGTCCGCTGCCGTAAACGCTCTTTTTAGGCATAGGGGTATTACCCATGCGCCCTTCATTTGGGCGGCGCTGTACGCGGCCTTGAAGCTGCTCTTGGGTGCTGAATGGTTGACCTATATCCTTGCGTTTGTTATTGGTGGAGCAACTCATATTTTGCTCGACCTTTTCAATAAAGCCGGCGTTCCTTTGCTTTGGCCGATATCCCATCGCTTCTGGATATTCGGTATAAAGACGGACAGTGCTGCTGGACACGCATTTTCTTTTGTTTTGGCGTGTGTCGCAGTTCTTTGTACCATCAATTTCTTCTACGAAGCCGGCGACTACTTAAAGGAGGCGATTTGGTTTGTTTGACGCTACAACAACAAAGTCTGAAAACACACAATGGGGTGAGCGCATGGCGACGTATATTGCGCTGATGCGGTGGAACGGCTACTCTGTGCAGGAAATTGCTGACACCTTTGGCATTTCCCGGCAGCAGGTGTATCTGCATCTGCAGAAGATTCCTTTTCCTAATGATAAGGCCAAAAGGTATCCTCGTCCCGCACTAAATGAAGAGCAGGTAAGGTCTGTGGTCGGTTTTTTTGTCGCGAATAAGGACGCGCCCATATCCGCCGCTTCAGAGACAACGGGCATTCCTGTTGCGGATGTTGTGATGCTTTGCAACAATATCCGTGGCGCTCATTCGTGGTATTTCAGCGAGGGTTATCCTCTCATTGCGGATTATCTGAACAGGGAGGGAGTTACGCTTGATTATCTGGAACAGATGGCTGGCGTTCAGGGACTCGCACAGTATGTTTTTTCCACATACCCTTACAAGGAGATGCCGAAGGCTCGTGCTGCTGCGGTAGCCGCAGTAATTGACGTTCCCGCAGACAAGCTGATGGAGGTGGCTGTTGCGTCCGGAAATATGGCCACAGGTGTGGCAACATCGGATGAAATGGCATTGGTCATCGGCTCAGTAACCGGACGCGAAGCGAACTCGCGGCTCTTTTTCCGTGGACGCCGTATCAAACCTTCTTTCTCTGCAACTGGAGGTGGTTCTTGTGGTGAATAAATCTGAGCCTGACCTCCAGAGCGATATCGTCGCCGATACTCGCGATTATCCTGAAGCTCTGCAGCGCCTCACGATGAAGGGAATCTTGATGGCCGGTGCCATTGTGGTTATCCTCATTGCAACGCTTTGCCTGCAGAAGTCCGAATTGAAGGCAATGCTTCCCTTTGCCGGCGTTATCCTCTTGCTGGCAGGATATGTTGTCTATTCTGCCCTACACTTGCGAACAGAATGGCAGAATGGGGACATCGTGTGTCATATTGCTTTGTGCCGCTCTGTGCGGTCTCGGTCATGGCCACGGGACAGCAAAGAGGTGGTTTTTGTAACAGGGGAAGACGAAGGTCAAGAGGCCCATGTGTTTAATCTTCCTGACCGCAAGAACAAAGACCTGTATCCCGGCTTTAAGTACACCATCTATGTTCGTGCAAGAGATAATACGCATCTCTTGGCCTACAAAGAAATCTATGTGCCTTCCGATGCGAAGGACACAGAAGAAGTCAAGTCGGAGCTTTCTTCAGAAAAGTGAAAAAAGCCGGCCTACGGGCCGGTTTTTTTGCGTTTAGAAGAGGCCTTGCCTTGTGGCAAGACCTCTTTCGTGTTGTGAAAGTTAATTGAAAAAGAAGGGCCTTCCGATTTCTGCATCCTCCTGAGGTTCAGACTCTTCCGGAGTAAAGGCGTTTTCCGGCGTATTGGTCTCGTTCACAAGGCAATCATCGCCGTCCTCGTCTTCTGTGGCTTCCGCTGCAACAGGGGTCACGCCCCAGTTGAGAATAGCCTCATCCTCCTCGGACAGTGCAATACGCTGCCTTTCAGCGGTATCGCGGATTTTCTTGACCATTTTTTCGCGGAAGTTTTTCATGGCGGACTGGATGCGTGTCGCGGCCTGTTCATCTACAACGATAGCAGGCTTTTTACGGCTTTTTGCCGAAACCGTAAAGGCGTTATCCTTTGCAGCGATGTCTAACATCGTATTGATGTCTGCGACTGCTTTCAGTCCGTCTGAGACCTGCTGGAGTGCCTGCTGCTGCTTGGAATCACTGATAATTGCGGGCATGATTTATCTCTCCTTTTCTTTTTTTTTAGTTAGCGGGTGCGGTATCTGTCTCAGTATCGGCGCCTTCAATGACCGCACTCATATCTGCGAGGTAGTAAACATCCGCTGCCTTGTTGTAGTTGATGTGTGCGATAAAGCTGCCAAGGTCTTCGCCCGTAGCCTTATCACATACGCGGATTGTCAGCGTTTCATTGCCGTTATATCCATCCACAAGAATGGAGTCCTGCCACGCAACACCGAATTTGTTTACATCGCGGTAGGTCGCGTCAATTCCCAATACATCGTCATACCAAGTAAAGGCTGCAATACTGTTGGTATCCATTGTGTAAAAATCTTGCCGCTTGACCATTGCGTATTCTTCCGGCATAAAGTATAGGGGATATGTCGTACGCTCACACCTGATATAGAACGCCGCACCGTTGGGGTCGTTGCAGGTGGGATTCAAGTAGATGGCGTTGACGCCGGCATCCTTGTCGCCCATACCCAGCGTGACCTCATAGCCGGATTCCAGCGTACAGCTCAACTTGATGTCGTTGCGGTATTTGCCATCCCCGATATATCCTTGGGAGTCCTCTTCACCGTCGGGGATGGGTTCGGGATTTTCGAGGTTGTACTGAGGTTCGCCGGTGTCCTCATCTTTATCTTTCTTTCCACAGCCCACAATGGTCAGAGCCATAAGCACGGCCAGAGTCAATGCGATGAACTTCTTCATATGGGATTCCTCCTTACGGATTTTTACTGTACGGGGTTCGCGTTCTGAGGTGCGGTATCACCGCAGAGTACGCGGTCTACAAATTGGCAGATGTTGAGCTGTGCGGCGCGTTCGGGAGTGTTTGCTTCAAGCTCTTCCAGCAGCTCCACGGTCGTAACCGTACCGCTGGTAAGTGTTGCATCTGCACCAGTGACCATGGCTGCGTCATACACGGTTGCAGCCTTTTCTGTCATACGGAATCTTACGATGGAGGGAACCATTTTTGCGATGCTAACATGGTTCTTCACATACTGTGTCAACTCGCCCTGCGGGATTGCTCCCAGCTTGGCATAGACATCAAACAGCAGCGTTCCGTCGGCGTTCAGGAGGTCGCTTACCACCGCATTCAGCTTAATGGTTTCATGCCTCCGGTTATGCTCGTCCTTATCGCTGATGGTGTACTCAATAGTGGGGTCATCCGCATAGAGTTCCTCGCGCAACGCGGGGTTGTTGTCGTCCACTGTGCGATTGATGGTAATGACAGCCTCGCGTCCAAACATGAGGAAGCTGGTATCCGTTTCCCACAGATAATCTCGCACATCTTCCTCATCAGCGGCCAGCCAAGGGTTGACGGCAACTGATGTTCCTCCTGTGCTGTTTACACTGAACTGGTCGATGCGGAGAATTTGACCGGCGCCGATATATTCAGTCGCGTATTTTCCCACCACAGTGGATGCCATGTCCACATTACACAGCTTGGAGCCAATGGCCACAGCGCAGTTGTAGACGTCGGCAGGAATGGTTGCTACGGCAAGATTATCCTTAGAGAACTGCGTTCCCGGCAGTATATCGTCTGTGACCTGAATCACCTGCACGCTATCTCCATGAACGTAGGACGTGGAAACTGTCGTTCCATCAGAACGCTGGAGCGTCGTGGGGTACTGAAACCCGATAGGTGCAGAACGGTTGGCCAGCGTGGTGTAGACGCAGAAGACAATAGCGGCACCGGCAATGATAGCTGCAGCAGGATAAACGACCTTTTTCAGAAACCGCTTCCCTTTACTTACAGGGACCATGCTCGTTCCTGCCGCATCACTTGCGGATACGTTCTTTTCCGCCGGTTTGCGCTTCTGCTGCTTTTTCTGCTCCTTTTCCCGCAGTCTCTCGGCCTTCAGCCGTTCTTCCTCCTGCCGCTTGAGCTCGCGCCAGTCGGGGGTTTCTACCGTGCCTGAGCTGGGCGTGTCGGTGCTGTGAGTGGGGGATTCCGTGCTCCGAGAAGCCTCCTTTTTCTCAGGTGCGGAAGGGGGCGCGTCGTCGCCGCCGTTTGCAGCGGGAACAACGATAGTCGTCTGCTTCTTTGCGCTACCAACGCGGCCAGTCAGCTCTCCGTCCTCCCTGCACTCGTAGAAGCGACTATTGGCGTCATCGAAATATCCGGTACAGATATTCCCAGCACCCAGCTTAAACTGGCGCTTAGGCAGCTTTTTGATTTGTGCGACTTCCTCAGCAGTGAAAGTCCATGTGTTATCTCTCGCCATAGGGCATCATCTTCCTTTCTGTTTAGCCCTCAAATCCCAATGCTTTCATCACCGCTATTGCAGCGATAATTGGGATAATATACATAAGAAGTTTTGATGGGCTTGAACTTACATCAGCCTCCGAAAAAACTCTGCCGTTATCGTGGTAAAGAGTGATTTTCAAAGGTGGCATACTATTTGAGGTTACAACCTTTTTTGTGTGCAATCCATTAAGCTCATATTCGTATGTGGCTACATAATTTCTTGTACCAGAGCTTTTTTCATAATAACGACATTTTACCTGTGTTGCAGAAAGCATATGCCCACTTTCTTTTGCCTTCGCTATTTTTTTCTCGCCGCTCGAAAAAATGATTCCTTTTTTGTATAAAACGATTTCAATAGCAAAAACAACGATAGCAGTAAAAACTCCTATCCAGACAGCAGGGTCATACGCCAGCAACTGTTCCCACGCTTCTTTGAGTCCAATTTGATTATTCATACAGCTCTCCCAACTCTATTAACCTACAGTCTCATCAGCCTTGGCTGAAACAGGTTTTTTTAAGAATGGGTTCGGTCCGGGGAATTCGCCCTTGTACTCTGTGGCATCAAAAGCCAGAATTGCAAGGACGATGAGCTGGAAGAAAATCATCCAAATAAAAAGTTTAGGGGTGTGGTAGCTGGTGCGACCTTGATATTCGACGCCAAGCATAGGTATGAACTTCACCCATATGATAATCCACATGATGAGGTTTACACCCGGTATGAGCATCAGCCATATGTAGCGAAGGTTCCCAAAAACGGAATAGAATAGGCAAATGATGTTATACACGGGGATAAGCCCTGCCCAGATGGGATACTTGGCCTTTTTAAGAATAAAGGCAAGAAGAATGCAGGTGCCAATGGTTCGGCCTACAATCCAAAGCAGGCGAAGAGTTTCATAGTGATTCATAATTTTGTCCTTTCATTGTGGAGGCTTCGTTGATTGCCTCAGTGAGTTTAGAATGTTAAAAGATGCTCGTGAGCCAACCGAGAACAGTGTAGAAGATGCTCGGTACGAGGAAATAGAGTCCGGCCAGAACAGCCAGAATGGTCAATGCAACAGACAGTCCCTTCTTCACTACTTTCCGCGCTACATACAGTGCGGCAATGAGAATCAGCAGACTCGCGATTTGTGCGGGGGTAAGGGTCAATACCCAAACTTTGATACGTTCAAAAATATTGACAAGTTTTTCAAGCATAAAATACCTCCGTTGGCAGGTTCCCGCCACAGCCACATTCCCTAAAGACCGTGGCGGGACTTGCTTTTCTACATTTTCTATATTACCATATTCGAACATAATGTCAAGCGAAAAGCACCATGTAGACTTGACATTATTTTATATTCGTGTTATAGTAAAATTACGATAGAAACATAAAAGACTCGAAAGGAAAGCGTTATGGTAAAGAATAATAACAAGAAAAACAACGGCACGAATGCCTTGCGAGGGCTCCTCGCTTTCCTTGTTGCCCTTGCTGTGTTTCTCGGAGTGGAGCTCATTCCGCAGCTCACAGAGAACCTTGGCTCCGACAACCATCCGTCGTATACAGAAGCGTCTGATATCTACGAGGGGAGTTATAAGAGCCGGCTTTCGTTAGACGACATTGCTCCATTTGACGGGGAGCCATATATCGTTGTAAACGATAATGTCCCTTTTTTTACAGAAGCTGATATAACCACAGAGCCGTTCGAATTGTTTTCCGAGTTGGACGACCTTGGCCGCTGCGGGACTGCCTACGCAAACGTGTGTCAAGAGTTGATGCCTACGGAAAAACGAGGGTCTATCGGCATGGTAAAGCCATCTGGCTGGCAGCTTGCCAAATATGATTTTGTGGACGGCAAGTATCTTTATAACCGCTGCCATCTGCTGGGCTACCAGCTCACAGGCGAGAATGCCAACGTCAAAAACCTCATTACCGGAACCCGTTACCTCAATGTAACTGGTATGCTTCCGTTCGAAAATGAAATTGCTGATTACGTTCACGAGACAAACAACCATGTGCTTTATCGTGTGACTCCTGTTTTTGAAGGAGATAACCTTGTGGCGAACGGCGTCCTGATGGAAGCTCTCTCCGTAGAGGATGATACCATTGAGTTCTGTGTGTTTTGCTACAATGTGCAGCCCGGTGTCAAGATTGATTACGGCACCGGCCTCAACTGGGCGGATGCGGACTACTCCGCTGATTAAATAGAACAAAAGGAGAAAGAACTATGTTTGACCTGCTCTTTGGGAACAAGGCTGTTCTCATTCCCGCAATTATCGTGATTGCGGTCCTCATCATCTGTATTCTGGGGTACATTAAGGCGCCGCCCGATATGGCATATATCGTCTCAGGTCTCCGTAAGAAGCCCAAAATCCTCATTGGTCGTGCTGGTGTCCGTGTTCCGTTTCTGGAGCGCGTCGATAAGCTGATTGTCCGTCAGATTTCCGTGGATATCAAATCCGATGGCTACATTCCCACACTGGACTTCATCGGTGTTGACGTGGATGCTGTCGCCAAGGTCCGTGTTCGGACGGATGATGAGGGCATTAAGCTGGCTATGCGGAACTTCCTGAACATCACCGATGCCCGTGGCTTTGAGCAAGCGATTTCGGACTCTCTTCAGGGAAACATGAGAGAGATTATCGGTACTATAACGCTCAAGGAAATCTGCAATGACCGCAAGAAATTCGGTGATGAAATCCAGTCAAAGGCGCAGGTTGACATGAATGCGTTGGGTATCGAGATTATCTCCTGTAACATCCAGCGTGTAACCGACGAGAAGGGCCTTATCAATGCTCTGGGTCAGGACAATATGAGTCAAATCCAGAAAAATGCTTCTATCGCCAAAGCCGAAGCGGAGCGCGATATTCAGATTGCTCAGGCGGAAGCGGCTCGTCAGGCGAACGAGGCTCAGGTTGCGTCCGATACACAGATTTCTATTCGGAAGACCGAACTGGCTATGAAGCAGGCCGAGCTGAAGGAGACCTCCGACATCAAGAAGGCTGCTGCCGATGCTGCCTATAAGATTGAGGAGCAGAAGCAGCGCCGGAGTCTCGATATTGCTTCTACCGATGCCGACATTGCGAAGCGCGAGAAGGAAGCAGAGCTGGCCGAGCGCGAAATCACGTTGCAGGAGCGTCGGCTGGATGCCGATATCCGCAAGAAGGCGGATGCCGATAAGTACGCCGCTGAGAAAAAGGCTGAAGCAGAGCTGTACGCCCGTAAGCAGGAGGCCGAGGCAAAGCGCTTCGAGCAGGAGCAGATTGCCGAAGGTATCAAGGCTGTTGGTGCCGCAGAAGCCGAGGCTATCAAGGCCAAAGCTCTGGCCGAGGCGGAAGGTATCGACCGTAAGGCTGAGGCCATGAAGAAGTACGGTGAAGCCGCAGTGGTTGAGATGATTATGAACGCACTGCCCGAAATCGCCAAGAACGTGGCTGCACCTCTCTCCAACGTGGACTCCATCACCATGTACGGCGAGGGTAACAGCACGAAACTGATTGAGGACATCGTTTCTTCTACCACTCAGGTTTCCAACGGTATGCTGAACGGTCTGGGCATCGACCTGCGTAGCCTGTTGGCAGGGTTTGTCGGTGGTAAGGTCGCAGTTCCCGCATCTGCTTCAAGTGTTGAGCCTACCGCCGTCACTGAGGGCGAAGCTGAGTAAAAACAATTACCCCGCCGTAGGCACTCCCTGCGGCGGGGAATACGGAGAGATGGCCGAGCGGTTGAAGACACCGGTCTTGAAAACCGGCGATGCGAAAGCATCCGTGGGTTCGAATCCCACTCTCTCCGCCACAAAAATAAGTACGGCTGGCACAGCCGGAATTAACGCCTGCAGAGACGAATTCCGTCGTAGAAGCAGGAACTTGCCGTGAGCTGAATGCCGCGTGAGAGGCGGCGCAGTGCCGAGGCGAATGCACCTTGGGGGAACGTGAGCATTGAGTATCAAAATCGGTGGAAGGGCGATGATTTTTTGTATGGCTGATTACTTCAAAGTTGTTTACTCGCGGGAGCTTTCCGCTGAATATAACCCTCGCTACATCGTCATACAGCCCAAGACTGGTGCGGTATTGGATGATGCCCAAGGCTTCGGCTATACAAGCCGCGAGAAGGCGGCAAAGGCATACACCTACAAGAAGATGCCGCATCCAGAACAGCGGTCTCTGGCGGCCCGCAAACGCCGCGTAGAGAAGTGGTGTCTGGAACACCTTGATGTGGTAGATGGTTATGCTGACATCTGCTTGCAGCATATGAAGGCATCGGGAGATGGACGTATCAGTATGAGTTCTGCTGTTGTCTCCCGTTATTTGAAGGACTGCGGATACGATAATCTGCCGTTCTCGGCACAGGACTTTATCCGCTACTGTAAAACTTAAATTTGGGGTGAGGTGAAAGGACATGAAGAACACCATATTGGGGACGGTGCGCTTTAATGACATCGGGGCGTACAAGAATGAGTGGGCGGCGAGAAGCCGTGAATGGCGCTTTGAAAAGGCCCGACAGGAGGAAATCCACATTATCAGAGAGAATGACAGAGACGATGCAACGCTCTTTTCTGGACTCACAGACCTGTCCAGTCTCTCACGAGATAATAGTGACACTAATGAGAGATGGTGGCGGAAACGCATTGAGGACTACCTCAAGAACCTTTCTGAGTTCATCGACTACTGTAAGACCTATGAGCAGACTGCCAACGTATATAGCATTTATGAGGGCATTGGTATGGTCGTCGGCCTCGGCAGTCGTAGGTTCTTTCTCTACCAGCCGGACTCTCTGGTGGCGGAGTATGTGCCGGTCAAGGACTATTCCGCAATGTCCGTGGGCGAGATGCGAGCCCTCGCAACGCACGGTGCTTCATCGACGCTGCCGGCATCCGTGCCTGAGTCTCTTTCGGTCTCTCAGGTGCGTGAAGGCCTGTCTGACCGTGAGACGGAGCTGAACGCCCTCAAAGCCAATATCGAAGATACCAAGAACGGAACCAGTGATGAACTCCGCGCCCTCAAGGAAGAGGTCGAGCGTGCCATGGCAGCCTTGGAGCAGAAAAAGGAAAAACTGATGGCAGAGCTGTCCGCCAAACGCGAGGCTCTGGAGGAACAGGTAGAAATGATGAACAATCAGATTTACCTGTTGGAATCTCAGATTTATGCTATCCGCTGCTACATGGGTGAGACAATCAACTTTACCCGTATCCGCACTGGCCGGAACGCACCGGAAAAGGAGCCGGTCGTCCTGTTCCAGAAGCTCCGTTTTCTCGATGAAGAGATGGGGCGTCTTGCTTCCATTTACAACATGAAAGAAAGCAAGCTGAAGTATTTCGAGGAGTTTCTCGCAGCGTCTCCTGTTGCGCTGGATACCTTTGCTCCCAGTGAGAAGTGCGTGGCACTGGTTCGTCTCAGCAAGACCGGCAAGCATTTCTTTGGACATGAGGCGTGGAGCAATATGCTGGATAGCTATAATATCTACCACGGGAACACCATCGGTATCATTATCCGAAACGGAGAAAATGTCTATATCGGTTGGACTGACCCGGAGGAAGTCCATGTGACAGATGACTTCATTATGGAAGTAAATCCCAAGGATTTCCGCGTCAATACGGAGTATATCGGGCAGGAGGATGAATACCAGCGGAAGCAGCGTGTCAAAGAGGAACGTTCACAGGCACGAAGTATGGTCGTGGAAATGGTTTCCAGAATCTTCCTGTTCAATATCCTGCAGGGTGTGGTGGATAGCTCCAACATCCTTTCTCTGCCGGCTGGCGTCAAAATCTCCAAGTCCTCCGAGTATGTCGTGTTTTCCATGGCTGACCGCTGGTTGACCGACAACCGCTACGGCAGCTTTGTAGACATTGTGGAGCGATGCAACAAGCCTGACGCAAAGAAGGGTGATAGTATCTTGACCGTTCTTTCTTTGACTCCGGAGAGAGAATACAGGTATAGGCCTTACTGGAATGACCGTGGCAGGGGAGACCGCAACCGTACCCACGACTGTTCCGTTGATGACTGCGCCATCTATCCCATCAATCTGGTGGAGTATGACGAACCGGAGCAGCGCACCTATTATCTCTTTAATGGCATTCGCTACTCCACATATGGCGATGGCAGTAATCTCACAGATGACGCTGAAATCATCGAAACTGTCATGGAGCCTAAGCCGCATTTCTTCGTATCTGTGGAGAAGGGCGAGTCCATAAACCGCCGTTGGTATGATGACGAGGGCAAGAAACGCGCCCGTTCCAACTTCGAGGTGTTCCGCGACGAATATATTAACCTCGCTTTTATGAACTCCGAGTGGCTGACTTACGCCATCAATACCAAGAACCTCGGTGGATGGATTATCGGCGGCAAGTGCGTGGATTACGCCTACGGTATCAAGTACCTGAACGTGGCCCTGCAGCACATCCGCCAGCGCGAGACATCCGAGAAAGAATACATTGACCATGCTTGCCCCGGCTTTACGGAGAAGCATCCCTCTTGGATGGTAGACCTGTCCGAGTGGAAGCTCGCCAAAGATGTCCATAGTCTTCATTCCCGCAACGTATCGAAATTTGTGAGCTGGTATGCTCAGAAGGAGGCGTCCTAAATGGAAGCTACACCTACCATAACCTCACGGTTGCCTTATAGACATTGTGCCAAGTGCTTCAACCGTATCGTACTTCACGCATTCTCCGAAAGCCATTGTCTCGAATGCGGCAAAGTCATCATCTGCTTTAATACCCCGGCAGACTCGCTCTGCCCTGAATGTGCCATCAAACTGAACCGCTGCATCCATTGCGGCGTTGAACTGGATAAGGAAAATTAAACCATGAGCAACATTGTCATCATTAAGCACCCCAAGTGCCCGCAGACATTCCTGTTTTCTGTCCCTGACGGATGTGAGCTCCATACCGGAGATTTCGTGACAGTGGGCACAAAGAAGGGTAAGACCGTTGGCATCTGCGCCTCGGACAGCTTCTCCGTTCCTGAGAGTGCTTTCAAGCACATCGTTACTGCTTTTGGCGGTTCTGAGCCCCTGCGTACAGTTGTCGGTATGTTGGAGGAGCGCCCGCTGGTCAGCGCTGTTAAGGAGGCATCTTAATGGCCGCCGGCAAACAGCGTGCAGGCGCCGACCGACGCTATATCGTCTTCTGTACCGCTTGCGGGCAGGTTGCCCCACTGACCGATAAGGTGGATGTGGATGGACACCTCATGTACGACTGGCACCGTCCTTGCCCGCGCTGCGGTAAGGAGGACTGGGCAACTCGCTTCATTGAGCCTCTCGGAGCTGCAAAGAAAACGCAAAGTTGAGCTTGAGTTTCTCTTTGCTTATTTACCCAATCTCTTAGCTTTTTCCTTGGAATTTAGTTTGATTTGTCGCAAGTTGGTTGCAACCTTGAAAAATAAGCAAAAAGCACCTCTCAAAAGAGAGGTGCTTTTGTGTTTAGAATTTGAGTTGCTCTTCAGTTATTTTTGCGATTTGCGGCAACTTGCGAGCTTCTTCGGTACGGAGCTGGAACATATCCAGCTCATAATTGCCGAGCCGGACGCGGTCAAGCCCATCAGCGTCTTTGAAAATATCAAAGAGTGTTTTGACGCGCAGCGCATCCTGCCTATTCCTCCAGTGTTCCGAGATGAAGTCGTAGCCTTCCTTATCGGGGCGGCAGTGATACTCCATCAGAAACAGTGTGATGGGGTCCGTATCAGGATATGCTTCCTGCAGCATCCTTGCGCTCTCACCACCGTGGGTATTATCCTCGGAATCGCTACGTCTGCCTGTGTCGTGATACAGTGCAGCCTCAATCAGAATTTCCTTGTCTTCCAAGTCCAGACCCTTCATATATGCCAGCAGCATACACATGAATAGGACACGGCCAGCGTGAGCCTTTCCATGCAGTTTGCCTGCCATCTGGAATGGAACGGCGTCATAGTCAGCAGTCTTCTGATAGAGCCAGAAGTCGTCTATCGCACCGTCATCCGCTGCCTCGTTGAGCCAGTCGATACCATAGAAGGGGAAGTCTTCAACCTCCTTGATGTCATCAGGAGATACAATAACTTCAGCCTCCACACCTTCGAAATACTCAATGACAGAGGCTTTTTCGACTGTAGCCCGATATACCTTTGCATGGTCAGACGGAAAGCGCGTGGCGAAGAACACGGCTACGGCAGGGTCCAGCGTCCAAGAGAACGCTTCCTCCAGACTTGCGCTTTCATCGCCGGCGCCACGGTAAACTGTCAGTGTGTCAGGATACTTCTTGAGCCCCTTCTCCGTTGCCTGAACCTGTTCCGGCGTTTTCATACTTTTGAGCTTCAGTATACCATCCCGTCCGAGTGCGGAGCATCCGTAATCGGAAAAAGGGTAGACATCGCAGAACAGTTTGTAAGCACAATCAAAGCCCTCATCAACGAGTTTCTTCAGATACTCTATCCGCATCCGGTCGTTGAGTGCCGTGATGATGAAGTTACAGTTGCCGGAAGCAATTTTCTCCTTCAGTTGCTCAACAGCCCCTCGGATTTCAGGCGTTTTATCTTCACCGTCGGCGGCCATTGTGAGACTGTTGCAGGGGAATATGACCTTATCCTTATCCCAGTAATAAAACGGGGTAAGGCCGCAGCCGTAGTAGAGGTTCTCAATGATGTCGTCGGTCAGATGAAACTTCTTCCGCAGTTCATCGGCTGTATAGAGTGCCATATATCCGTTCCGACTGGCAACTGCCTTTGATTTCTCTGATGTGACAGATGTAACAGGGAGAAGGTTGTTGAACGATTCAACATTGCGGGACTTCATCACCACATCAGCGATGTTCATACTTCTCAATCTCCTTCAATAATTTTTCTATCACATCGGCAGCATCCGCTTCAATGTTGTTGATGTTACAGGCACCGTCCACATCACGGTATTTGCACCGCTTATCGCCGCAGCCGAGGTTGTCTTCAGCGTCCGTGCCGTAGCAGCGGAGCTTCTTGATAACTCTCAGCGCATCGCTTTTCAGCTTTGCAGTCATTATGTTTTCTCCTTTCTACGGGTTCTTTTTGCATATCATTATATATTCTTATATGCAGAAACTCAACTCCTTTCTGCAGCAAACAGAATCAAAGGGTCTCATCGGCAATGACTTCCTTGGAAACCGTGTTATTCCACATCCGCACACTCTTCCTGATACTACTGGCATAGATTTTTTTGCCGGCATAGGTCTTCAGGTTTGCGTGGAACGGAAACCCCTTTTTGCAACTCTGACATACAGCCTTACAATCGGGCTTGCCACAGTGAGAATACAGCTTAATTTCACCACCACACACGGGGCAGGGAGCAATGTAACCTAAATCCATAGTATTATCTCCTTTCAAAGTGAGCCACCCCGAAGGGTGGCTCTTTAATTGTTGTTAGACCTTCAACCGCTTTTTGACGATTTTGACCATTGCCTTGGGAAAGGTGGAAAGGTCAGTAATATCAAGGAACTGGTCGCCGTAAATCTTCTTGAGGTACTCTTTGTCGTCGCCAATAGCTGCTGCGACAATCTCAACACCGCGTCGGCGATTGCGGGCTACGATGTCTTTGATGTCCTTCGCCGCAGAATCTCCACCGTAGGAATCATCATTCGGCTTGCCATCCGAAATGATAATGAGGAGCTTCGTGCGCTCAGGTCTCGCATTCAGCAGGTTCGCAACGACCTCCAGCGCTGCACCGTCACGGTTACAGCCGCCAGTGGAGAGCTTGGCAAGACGGTACTTGTCACGCTTACCGGCCTTCAGGAAGTCTGTGTAGACGAACAGGTTGACCCTACCATGCATGGTCACATTGTGACCGTACACAGCGACAGGAACATGAACACGCTCTGCAAAGTCATGCAGAAGCATCGTTGCCTTCATTGCGGCACCCATGCGCTGCCCATACATCGAGCCAGACTGGTCAACCAGCACGGAAACCGCCATATCGGGCAGGTCCTGCGGCAACTTTGTGTCGCTGAAGAACCGGCAATCCGGACGCCACATTTCGCTTGCAACGATATCTCTACCGTACATTCGGTTTCTGCGGACATCGCCGTCCTGCAGGTCCTTCAACTCCTGCTGCATCAGCTTTGCCAGACGCTTGGAATACTGCGACACGTCCTCCATCATTTCACCGTAGAGCTTGATGTTGGAAGGTGTTACCTCGACCTCGCGTTTGACGTCGATGCTATGGCCCTTGTGCGTAGAGCTGCGGTCCATGATGTCAACATCAGCGATGATTTGAGACTTCAAATCCTGCTCCATCTGTGCTTCGGCCATGTTTCCGGCAACGGAGGAAATAATGGTCTGCAGAACATTTGCCAACATATTGTCGGCCTGCTCCTGCTTTCTGTTTTTATCCTGTCCATCGCCGCTCTTGCCGGCCACAGCAGCGGGGACGTTGCCCTTATTGGCATCATTCCCGCCGGAACCACTACCGCTGTCGTTTTTCTTGCCCTTCTTCTTGTCGGCAGACTGGGCATCCTTGGTAGCTTGCTTGGCTACGTTGGATGCCTTCTGGTTCTGAGGCATCTGAGAACCACCGCCATTCTGTGCGCCCTGAGCAATTTGCTGGAGCACCTGCTGAATGGCATTGGCGCTGGGCTGGGAGATACCTCCGCCGCCCTGCTGGTTCTGACTGCCTTGACCACCGCCGGAAGCGGGCTGTCCTTGCTGCCCGCCCTGACCGTTCTGGTCGGAGCCGGACTGCTGACCCTGCCCCTGCTGGCCTTGGCCTGCCTGAGAGCTCTGCTGCTTGTCACACTTCTCAATCGCGTCCTTAATGTAAGGCCACATAAATAGAAGCATCACATTGATTTGGGAATACAGCTCCTTCGGGTTGTCCGTAGTAGTGGCAAGTTCAATGGCTTGTGAGAGGCTCATCAGCTTCTTGGCATACTCATTGGTGTAGAGCGTTTGCTCATCCGCAACGAGGATTTCACCAAACCGTGCAAACTGAAGTACAAGGCTTGTCATAATGGACAAAGACTCGTTCTTGTTGTTCACATAGCCCTCAAGCGTCTGGAGTTGACCCTGAAGGGAAGATGCCGCCATCTCAATGCTGCGAGAGACAATTCCACCATAGTAATCGCTCATGCGCTCCTCATCGTGTGCGTCGATGATACAGTTGATGAGTTCATCTCGCAGCGTCTTGAACACCTCTCGGTATTCAGGGTGCTTTAGAGCTTCCTTCATCTCATCCAGCTCTGTTTCATCGTCCGGTTCAGGCATTCGTCCGTAAAGTGTGCCGTTTTCCTTCAACTCCTTGTCTGCCAGCACATCGGCGCGGAAGTCATGGAATCGAATGTGGGCCAACTCGTGATAGACGATGCCCATGACCGTTGCGAAACGGGAGGAGGGGAGCTTATACCACCTTATGACGTCATTCGCCGTATTCTGATAAAGATTGTTCCCATCAGTTAAGGCGGTGATGTCAGATTTCGGGTCATGCATCAGGGAGACAGAAATGTGTTTGTCGAGGTCTTTTGTCATCGAATCGACCGTGGCCTGTACGTGGCTCCGAAATGCTTCACTGGTGTAAATGTCAGCATCTGTGAGTTTTTCGCTCATTTCCTTGGCGCCTACGCGGATTTGCCTCCAGATAGATTTCTGGTCCATGCGTCAACTCTCCTTTCTTACTTTTTCCGGTTCTTGAAAATTTCAACGGTAAATTCGAGGCAGAAGTCTGCCACCTGCAGGCGGTCGGTGGAATCTCCGGTAAAAACAGGTCCGATTCCATTTGCTGCCGCCATCCGGTTAATGATATTGCAGCTATCGCAAGCAGCGTCATGGTAGCATTTACGGAGCCTGTCGATGGTCTGCAATGCGTCGCGGAGGTCTTCGCCCTCAAGACGGTTGTGAGCAATGATGATGCGGGTCTCACCCATATCAACTGTGTTCACATAGTCGAGGAAGGCAGCGCATCGCCCTTCAAGGCTCTCAAGCAGCTTATCTGCATTGGGAATACCCTTCTTGACGCATTCGCCAACCTTGGCGCAGAGCGCGTTGTAATTTTCACGATTGAAAAAGTTGATGTTGTTATAGTTCTGAGTCATGGTGCTTTTTTCTCCTTTCTTTCTTATCCGAAAAGAAAGAAAAGAGGCACCATGCCTCTTTTCTCCTTTCGGACCCTTATGCCACCTTGCTGATGACTTGTGCTGCGTTGGAACGAATTTCGTTCTGTTCAACGGGGTCGTTCGTGCATTTCGAGATGAGGCACGTGTCAATATACTTTTCAAGATTTGCCAGATAGCGGTCATCACACTGCACGCAGCACACGAGGGATTCGAGCTCACAGATGGTGCAAGAACCCTCAGTGATTTCCTTGTCTGCACAGTAGCTGCGAATCTGCTCGTACACATCGTAGAGCGCGTACAGTGTTCTGTCATCGCGACTCCAGCCGGTGTTGTACTTGATGCGCTCCAGCATGGCCTTCTTCTCGATTTCCGTACTGTCGAAAATCATGCGGCAGCGACGGAGAACCGACTGGTCAATGGGACGGCAGGAAGCATATCCGACGTTATCTGTGAATACCACAACGGCGTCCTTCTGCCGATAGGTAAATCCACCATCTACCAGAGGAATCATTGCTCCCGGCAAATCGTACTGGTTCAGCGCGACCATAACACCGGAATCCTTGATTCGGCTAACCTCCTGAATCTCGCAGATGTATCCGCGAGAAACGGCCTTCACAAAAGCGGATTCAACCACCTTTACGGGGGAAGTGCAGCCGGCACGTGCAACCAACAGCTCGGAATACTTTGCAAAGCACTCCTCGGAGGTAATGCCCGTGCCATCTTCTCCTGTCATGTTGTTCCACGCAGATTCGGGGTCGAAGGAAATCTCCTCAAAGGAGGGGAGTTCTCCTCGTGCCGCATCCACAGGATTGCAGGGAACGAACTCGGAAATCAAGTCCTTTGCCAACATATCAGTATGACAGGTCAGCTCCAAACGGGGGGTGTGCAGGATGCACGCCAACACCTTCGTACCGGTAGACTTGCCGTAACCGGTGATACCGCGCCACAGGAAGTTGCGGAACGGAACGCGCATATTAGACGTTGCGACGATTTTATCTGCGATTTCGATTACCTCCGGCTGGACTTTGAAGTCGTCGTCAAAGGTGGGAATCAGCAGTTCTTCGTCTTGCGTCCACGTATGTGTGTTTGTCCATGCAGCATATCTGAGTTTGGCATCCTTCACGGTCATGCTCTTTTCAGACGAGCCGGCGTTTGAGGCCATGGTGCCACCAATAATGGTCGGGGAGCCAACGATGACGGTGCCGTTAAAGGCTCCGCTGTTTACCTTCTGCCGGGTCAGAGTGTCCATATTGCCGTTCTGGATATTGAGAGGGATTTTTCCGTCTTCACAACCGTAGTAGAACATATCACTGAATGTGTAGAGAAAGTCTCTCGCATCAGGAATCTCATCCATATGGTTGCCCCAGTCGGCGGGGTACTTGGTGCTCAGGTCAAGGATGTCCGTCTGTACCTGCTTGAGCTCCACATTGTTTGCGACAACAGCCAGTTCAGGTGCGCCGTAATACGTTGCGAGGGTGAACGGGGTCATCGCAAGGAAAGCACCGCTCAGGTCGAGAGTGTCCGACTCCGAGCCAATAGACGGGGTTCCCGCCCACTGTCCGGAAGGTGCCGCTGACGCAGCCGCCAGCTTACCTACTGCCGGCGCATTCGTTTGAATGACCGTCTTGTAGGTGAAAAGATACGTCCTTGATTCCGTGGCGTCTCGATATTCCGCGCTCCACAGGTTATCAGAAACCTGCAAAAGAGCGTAGTCATCGACAAAATTGGGAATTCCCAGATACGCCAAAAGAGCTCTGGTCGCATAGTTGTGAAGGGTAGAATACCCCTTTGCAGAGGGGCGCTTGGGAGCACTCCATTTGGACACCGTACTTGTGTTTCTATTGGGAAGCGAGTTCAGCCCGTACGGAAGGGTACTGATATCGAACCCTTTCTTCCCTCGGAAGAGTACACAGTTTGCCATGATGTTTTCTCCTTTCTCCCAGCCTGTGATAAGGACTTACGGGAAACCAAAATAAAATGTATATATAGAAAAAGACAATCACTGCCCGAAGAGGGTAGTGATTGCCTGAATTTATGATGTGACTTGAAAAACGGAGATAAAACTCCTTATAAAAATATCTTCGTAATTATACTACTATACTACCACGTTTCGCTATTTTGTCAACAGCAGCAACGTAAAAAAAGAAGCTCCCGAAGGAGCTTCTTTTGAAATTTAGTTTTTTATCTTGCGTTTAACATTCCCTTTTAACCATGCGCTCCTGATACTCCTTCAGAACCCTTTGGCCGTACCCATCAGCGTCGTTGCGATAATCCAAGGAAAACGCTGCGAAGGCGTCTCGCAGTACGGCGGCGCTTCTGGAAATGGTCTGGAGCAGTTCATTTTCCTGATGGCTCATTGCGGAGAGTGTGGTGTCGAAATCCTCATGGTACTGAGCCGTCCAAGCGGTCGTAAATGTACCATCGTCATCCCAAATCCACAAAGGGTCATTATGCTGCCCTTTTGCCTTGTAGAGTATATCCGTGCAATGCGACACATGGACGATATACTCGCACAGCGCAAAGTACAACTCGTGGTAGGCTTTGATGGATTTCTGTTTGCTCTCACTGTCGCTGCGGAACAGAATACCGGAAATCAGGAGATGGGCGTAGTTTTGTTCGACGAAGCCGTATAACTCAGCCAGTTCGCGCTTCCGCAGAACCAGTTCCGCCGCGTCTTGCGGCAGGTCAGACAACTTCGGACGAACCTGTAAGGACGCACCCATCCCGATGATTGTGGCAATGGCTTCAGCCGCTTTCTCATAGCGGTTGATATACAGAATGGTCTCTTTTATCTTCGGTATTACAAAATGGCGAATGTCTGCAGTATCCAGCATTTTTGTTTGTTCCTCCTTTCCGTGGCTTAAATGGCGCAAGTGAATGTGTCATTGCAGCCAGACTTTTCTGTCTCTATTTCCCACGCCTCAGTAATCTTGTTGCTGGGAGCGCCGGATGCCTTCTTCCATACAATGGCATCACCGCTGACTTCCAGCGCATCATCGCAAGAGACAAGCGAATTAAAGGTATGCTCGTCTTCATAGAGTGCCAGATGCATCGGGTTCAGCATGACTGCGCCTTCCGTCAGCAGCATACGGGCCCAGAGCTGGTATTCAAGCGACCAGCGGGACGTTTCCGTCGGCAGGTCGCCATACAGCTCGTCCAGCTTTCGCAGGATGGAGGCGCAAATCACGCAGCCTGCGGGAGTTCCGTGATGCGTACCGAGATACGGCAGCTTGGCGAAGAATAGGGGACTTTCAGCATACTCGTCTTTCGCATAGGCGTAAAACGTTAGCGTCATGTCCGCTGCTGCTAAGAACCGGTCGGGAAGGATATCCTTCACTTTACAGTTGCTCCAGACAACATCATCCGAAAGGAATCTGAAGCCAAGAGGCTCCGTCCTATCAGGTGTGAGGTACTTCCGTGCCATATGTCGGACGAGGGCAACGAAACCCAGCTCATGTCGCAGCGTTGGTACATCGTCAAAGATTCTGCGGATGTTTGCCCACAGCTTCTCTTCGCTTCGTTCCACGCACTCGAAAAAGAGCTTGCAGGACGACCCGTGTGTGAACGCGACACTCAGGGTCACGAGCCAAGGTGCGAAATCATCAGGCTTCAGAACATACTCTTTCTGCCCAGTACAGGCGACCGGCACAAACCAACCACCCGCACGAGCTTCGCTATACGAAGCGTCCTCCGCAGCATAGGCGGTTGTTCTGAAGGCATCGTCGGTGTCCTTATCAGGAATATCAATGGTATCGCCCTTGCAGATACACTTGAAGGGGACATACATTTCCACCTCTCTAATGCCGTCGCCATCTGCATCATCCGTATCACGGAAGAAACGCACGATATGGACCAATACGTTCTCGTCGCAGTGCAGCTTTCGCTTGTTCGAAAGCAGATTATCCATGTTTTCTCCTTTCAACCAGTCACGATGCAGGTAAACGCCTCATCGCCGGACTCACTCATATCATTTTCCCACGCCTCGGCGATTACGCTGATGGGTGTTTTGACAGCCTTGGCCCACGCAATACCGTCACCGCTGTCTTTCAGCATTTTATTACCGAAAGCCAGCGTTATGAATTCGTAGGCGCTGGAGTCGGGGAGGTCGAGGTGCTTCGGATTCAGCATGACCGCACCTTCTGCCAGCAGCATACGAGCCCAAAGTTGATACTCCAGTGCCCATTTTTCTGTGTCTTCAGGCAGGTCGCCGTACATCTCGTCCAGCTTCTGCAGCAGTTCTGCGATTGCAGCACGTCCCTCAGGCTTATTGTACCGTTCGCCCAAATCGGGCAGCTTGGCAAAGAACAGAGGGGATGCCGCATACTCGCCGTCGGAATAGGCGAAGAACGTCAGCTCCATGGCAGGGGGATTGAAGAACTTATCAGAGAGAATGTCCTTCACACCGCACTGGGCGAAGTTTACGCTGTCCGAAATGAGCCGGAAGCCGAACTGCTCCGTCCACTCACGAGTGAGGTCTCTCTTCGCCATGGCCGCAACTGTGTCGGAATGCCGCCCGCAGGTGTTTTCCGGCGCAACACGCGGCTCAAATCTCGCCCGCATATTGTTGACGATAGCTTCAGTATCGTTGAGGACACTCTCAAAAAGCAGCCGGCAGCCGCGCCAATCTCCTTCGTCGTTGACGGAAAGTCTGATGATATAGGGCGCAAAATCTGCAGGATGGAGAACCAATACCGTCTTGCCGGCATCCTCAGTGACCTTGACAGACCAGCCGCACTCATTCCCGTATCGCTCGTCCTTCTTGAAAGAAGCATTTGTGAGAACGGAAAAGTGCAGCTCGTGTCCGTCGCCGCTAAAGACGCTCACAGAATCACCCTTGCGGATTTCCTTGAAATGGACGAATGTGGTCTCGAAACGGTCACACTTAGGGGTGTGGCGGGAGACCTTAACCAGCGTGTTCTCGTCGCAGAAAGCTGCGGCGGCTCTGATAGATACATTGTTCATATTTTTCTCCTTTCTTTTTTTGGGAAAGCAGGGGAGAGGCGAACCTCTCCCACTGGCTTTGATTTAACCGGTTATGACCGCAACGATAACCATAACAACGGTGAGCGCAATAGTACCAAAGGCAGCCGGAAGCATTTCTGGCTGGTCTGATTTTTTTGCGGCTATGACTGAGACGACCATTGCGGCGAGGATAAGAATGACATAGGCAAAAAACAGGGGACTCGTCAGCATTTCAAGCACGTCCTTCTCACCTCCATCAACACCACCGAACAATGGCGAACAGCTCCACCATAATAACGCCCACAGAAACGCTGCAGACGATTGGCGGAAAGAGGTCCTGTGCGTCCAGTCTCCTTATGCCAAGGAAAATGCCGCACATCACGAGAATGGTCAGAGAGAAGTAAAGAATAATCGACATTAGAGTTACTCCACCTCGCTCTTTTCCAGCTCGGAAAGGTTGTAGCATTCAAATCCGCAGGTCATGCAGTGATACGGACCGTAGGGGTCAGACGACTCGTAAATGTTAGATTCGATTTCGTCGTTGATATTTCCGAGGAAATCTCCCGTTTCGATGTCAACCAACACATCAATGTGGAGGACCTGATGACCAGAGAAAGATACGCCACCACAGTTGGGGCAGCAGCGGGTATACACCTTCTGCTCCCGCTCTGATGCACCAGATTCGATGTCTTCAAACGCTTCGGCGAGTGTGAGAAGCATCTCATTGATTTCCTTGGCGTCCTCGACAAGCACTGACAGTTTCGGAACGCCTGACGTGCCCTTTACGGAAGCCTCCACAAACAGAGCGACGTGCTCGTCAACGTCGAAGTCCTCGTAGACGCGGCGCACAGCAGCGGCCACTCCATCGCCGAAATCATCGTCGGCGTACAGGTCAAAGGAGTAGTCCTCGCCGGCAGGCGACCCCTGCCTGAACGTGAACACACCACAGACCTTGTCTTCGTCGATGACCCAGCCCAAATCTTCTGCCTTTTCGCGGTAGTTGGCCGGAATCAGGTCAGGAACGCTGGTCTCGACCTCCACAGCGTTTTTTTGGATATTCTCCATGATTTTTCTCCTTTCTCTTTTCGTTTAGGCCTCGGTGCCGAAAACCTTTTTGCAGATGGAGTGGATAGCCACGAACTGTTCCTGAAGCTGTGCCGGAACGAGAGAGAAGGAGAGTCCTGCGTCGCGCCATACACTTTGTCCCGCAAAGGCTTTGTCCCACAGTTCTCCGCGTTCATGCTGTGCCTCCATCAGCCGTTCGTTCTGTTCTTCCTCTGTGCGCCCAGAAACAATATATTCCTGTGTGAACGCATCAAAAGACGAAGTGCTCATTTCCGTCTGGTCGGTGTACTCAAAGCGGGGATATGTGGAGTCGATGAAACGGGCTGTCTCTCTGGTGAGATTGAACCCTTTCATGTAGGTACTGCCATTATCGCCCTTGAGGAACAGCAATGATGCCTGCCAATCACGGGAGACAATTTCGTAGACCTCAGTGATGACGGCAAGCAGGTTTTTCTTCTGCTCTGCGGCCAATGAAATCTTCCGTTTCTGTGCCTCATTCTGCAGAAGCTCTTCTGCAGAGCTTCTGACGCTATCCGTCATCGTGAAAGACGGAATCCACTCGTACATCAAAACGCACTTGTGAACGACGTTCGCGGCGATTGACGCAAACGAAGGTTTGAGTTCCTCGACATCCTCCACGGACTTCTTGGCAAAGATAATGGCGAGCTGGCAGAAGTCAAGTGAGCTGTAGACGGCATCCACGAAGGACTTCTGCTGCACTTCCCGAATCTCATTGCCGAGCTTGACCAACTCCCCGATGTCGGTAGAGTTGATACGCCAAGCGTCAAAGATTTTTGTACTCATTTCAGGCATCCTCCTTCCTTGAGAGTGTCCATGACCTTCTCCAGCACGGTCAACGGGGCGTTGAAGCCGATGTCGCCAACGGTTCTGCGAAGAGCCATGAGCAATTCCGCCTGTCGGTGATAATCTTTGGCAGCCTGTTCCGTCTGATACAGCCGGTAATCCGTACTCCAGTACATGGAGTTCTGTTGGAAGTAGGGATTTCGGTTTGCGTCTTCGGAAGGAGCCTTGTAGTAGCGACAGCTTCTATTGTCTGTCAGCCACTTGGTTCCAACCTTGACCGTAACCTCATCCACAACTTTCCCGTGCCGCCGTTCGGCATTACTACCGATAATTGGCACGCGGTAAAGTCTCATTTCAGCGGCCATTGTTCTTACTCCTTTCTTCGTCTGTCAGCCCGCCATCCACAGCCATGTCCGTCAGCGTATTGATGACGCTGGTAAGGCGCTGTGCGAACGGGGTGTTGGGATTCGATAACTCACTGCGGCGTTCCATCAGAATCGCCATAGCGAACTGAGCGTCATTGACGCTCTTCAGCTCTTCGATTGTCCAGCGATGCTTACTCATGCTCTTGCACCCCCTTCCATAACAGGCCGGTCGGCATAAACCGACTGCAACGCGAATTCCATGGCGGAGATGACCTGTGCGATTGAGGGCGTAGGCTTACTCAAATCGCGGGCATATCCGCACCTGTCGTTCAGGTGGGTAGTCAGGATGTCCCTGACCTTTCCCTGTACTCCCGTTATTTCCAGCAGCCGCCTCAGAGCGTCGTTGACGTCTTTTGCGGGCAACTTCTTACGGGGGTGGAACAACAACTCGTTCCGATACTGAGACAATGTGCTGTCAACAAAGTGCAGCGAAGATGTATCCATTTTATTCTCCTTTCTCTAAATCTGCTTATAAGGCCCAAGTGTGATAGACAGGTTGTAGATATAATTACCACAACGCACACATTCGTCGTTCTTTCCCCACAAGCCGCTTGCTTTCATACCGCGCACGCTGCCTGTATAATGGATAGACGGGTGTGTATCGCACTCGTACTTGGTAAGCTCCTTTTGTTTCATGCGTTTTCTCCTTTCGTTTTTATTTGTTCTGAATATATAAAAAGACAGTCGTTCCCAAATGAGAACAACTGTCTTGAATATGATGATGTGACTGAAAACGGAGATAAATCTCCTTATAAAAATATCTTCGTAATTATACTAATATATTACCATGTTTCGGTATTTTGTCAACGGCTTTCCATCTCCAGCGGGTATTTGCAAAAGAAAAAGCTCCCACAAGGGAGCTTTTTCGTGGTTAATTATTTAGAGATTCTCGTCCAGCACACCGTCGTATCTCAAATGATGGGAAATATCGCGGGTGATATGGTTGAGTTCCTCATTCAGTAGGCGCCATATCCGGTGCTTGAAGCCACGGGCAGCAGCCCAGCTCAAAAGTCCTGCTACAGAGAACAGGATACACCGAACCACGAGGCTGCCGTTGGACATGGAACTATCCATGCTCGCAGCACCGATGGTGCCCAAAATTGCGATGATGCACACAATCAGCAAAGAGATGCTGATAACGTACAGGGTCTTAAACTTCTTGTTTTCAGTAATTCTGCGATTCATTTTATTTTCTCCTTTCAGACATTTCGGGCATTTTCTCAGGGCAGAGAAACAAGCTCCTGCTCCTTAGGGGTGAGCAACCTATCGAACGAGGTATCGTCAATGCCAAAGGACCACCCAGAAGACGAAATGCTGTCGCTTTCAAGACCCAATGCGTCTTCAATGACATTGAGGAAATCATCCATCTTGTCTTCCAGTTCGTCGTACTCCGTTTCGATGGGAAGCATTGTAGCTACGAAGATACTCGCGCTCTTGTCAGGATAAACACTCGCGAAAAGGCGAATGTCGTCACGCGACATGAACACCGACTTTTCGCAGAACGCTGGCGTCTCCGTGTCTTCTGTCGGAGCATCGTAGACGCTGAAATTGTGGTTTTCTGCCAGCTCTTCAATAGGCTTTGGCAGCTCGTAGTAGTTTCCGTTCGCTACAAAACGGCACATCCCAGAGAAAGTGGCACAATCCCACGTCTCATCGTTTGCGAGCTTCTTGATATACTCCATAATTCTTTTCTCCTTTCATTTTTCAACTTTTCTCATTTGCGGTTGAGTTTGATAGCTTCAATGACAGCGTTGTAAGAAAGCCTACATCTCTTGCCGGCATATTCACCGGTTTCATCAATGCACTCGGCGAGGAACGGATACTTACGCGCTTTTTTGATGACGCCTACAAGTTGGAACTCGTGGGGTTGTGTTTTAATTCGAATTGAAAACACTTCACGGTAGACAACATCTATTCCGCTGGCTACGAGCTTCTGCTGGATGAAGCGCTTGTTCCGATAGAACTCGGATTCCTCCGCATGGCTCTTTTCAATGGCCAACTCGGATTTGTCCTCGTACTCCATCTCATAGAGTGCTCGTTCCAGCTCCTGTCGCTTAATTCGTCCCCTGAACTTCAGGGCACGATAACCGCTTGTCCGCAGGACGTCGATGTAATTCTCTCCGTCCGTAGCATTCTGGCTTACAGATGGACCGAGGATTTTGTAGGTGTATTTCCCATACGGGAATTCCTTGCCCCAATCGTCGGGCCGCAGCTCGCGCTTCTCAGACTTCTTGGACGACCTTGCTCTGGCTCGACAGAAGGCGTCCCACATGATTTTCTCGGTGGGTTCCGGCGAACTGTAGTAGGGCGTCTTGAAAAAGCAAACCTCAAACGGGAAGACAGGAATGGAACAGACTTGGTTCGTGTTGGTCGTTGCGTGCAGCACCCTGTCCACGGTGGACCATGAAGTGTTGCAGGCAACGAAGGAACGGGACTCGTACCGCTTGGCAACAGTCTCCGCAATACGCTCCAAATCCGCCTTTGCCTCATTGCGTTCGATTTCCGTACGGTATATTGAGTCGCGGTTTGCGACGATGCGAACCGACACGCAGGTGATGGTCTCCGTCTGCCTTACGTAGCCAAGAGAACTTCTGGAGATGTCATGCCGCTTCAAACCGAGAGGGTCTTCCTCGCAGTAGGTATGCAGCCCTTCTTCCAGAGTGTTCTGAATTTCATCCAACAGGTCTGTCAGCAGATGTTCCTTGTTTGTCGGAGATGCATTTGCAGAGGTATCGTAAGAGCAAGAAGCAGCCATTTCAGGACACCTCCGCAAGAGCCACCATTTCGTCGAAGAAGTCGTCCATGTGGTAAACGTCGCCGATAATGTGCTGGCTTTGGTGTGCGTAGGAGCAATTACAGGTATTCAACAGGTTGCCATCCACCGTAAGGCAGATGTTGCCTTCGTTTACCATCACACTGCCATCCGGCGACTTCTCGACCGCAATACGCTCATTGCCCAGCTCACGCTCCGGATAATCTGTCTCAAACAGGTCTTCTGCACGCCCCTCGTTGATGAGGTTGACTCTGTCCCAATCAGTGCGCTTGTCCTCTTCACGGAAGTAGGAGAGACCCTTCAGCAGCATGATATTCTCATTGGGAATATCCTCATGGAATTGGTCGTCGGAAAGAGCGAGGCCGCAGATTTCCGTATCCTCCTGCTTGGCGCAATAGCCATACCACCGTAGGGAGGCAACAGCCAGCTCTTCCACGTTCTCCTTACCGTTGGTGACGATATAGAAGCCATTCACAGGGATGTCATACTTCAAGCACAGCTCACGGAACTGGTCGATGGCGCGGCAGTTGAGAGACGGTTCGCCTCCGGTAAATGTCACGCAGCCGATGCCGTCCACATGGCGCAGCAGGGCGTCCATGACCTCGTAGGAGATGTCCTTGTTCTCCGCCTCGCCGCGCAGACAGTGAGCACAGTGCATATTGCACCGACGGGTGACTTCAACCGCAAGTGAGTCGAAAAAGACTTTACTCATAGTGCTGGTCTCCTTTCATGTATTGAAAATAAAAAAAGGAGAGAGCCTCAACAGACTCTCTCCTTTCAAAAAAGGGCTTAATCGGCCTGACAATCGCAGGAAATGAGCTGACCGCCGCATTTCGGGCAACGCTCACAGTCGCAGCCGGGGTGATGATACCCGCCGGCCATGGCGCCGCAATCGCCGCAACGGAAGTCGGGGTCGTTCATCTCTTCACAGCCAAAGTAGAAATCGCCCGGTGCGCCGACCTTTATCGGGTCAGCACGGGAGCCATCTACGAAGCGAATGGTGATTTTGCGACAGCCTTTGGCCTTCAGCATTTCACGACCGCAAAAAGCGCATTTCGCCATGGCTTACCCCGCCTCCTTTTTCGGAACCTCGACCTCCACGACAACGATTTTCCACGAGTGGGATACGCCGTTATGGAGAGCCCAAGCCTCCAAGCCGCCGATGTCGTAGTTTGTCGTGAGAGGCTCGTCAGGGAGCTTCTCCCAGCCGAATACCATCCTCAGCTCCTCGTCCATGACGTTTTGAGCCGCAAGGTAGTTGTCGAACTTCTCAACAACGATTTTGGAGCGGTACGCTCCGGTATGAGTAGTGCCATCGGCATGGAGCGGGCAGGTGGAATGAATGAGAATGGCAGGGAAGGCCTTTTCCTTGGGGTTGGCCTGCTCCTCGGCAGCCTTATTCTGAACCTCCAGCGCAGCAGCCACGCGCTCAATGTTCTTTACGAGGGAAGGGAAATCGCTCATAAAGAACTTGCGGCCCATGACAGTCTCATGCAATTCAGACATTTTGAAATCTCCTTTCTTTTCTTACGGAATCAGCCTAATATAGCTGATGATGTCCTTGGCGGGGATGCCGAATGGACACTCGGACTTGGGAATGAGAATGTATCCTCCATGTTGGCTTTCTTCCACAGAATCAACACATTCCATGTACCGACCCTTATAGCGGAACTTGACCGCATAAACGTGGCCTAATGTCTCCGTATCCACGACGTCATCCAGCACCTTCTGAATCAGTCGCGCATCGTTGCGAACAGCATAGACACCGGCACCGTCATCCTCGCCTACGGCCATGTCGCCGAAGGCAGAGGGTCGGATACCAGTCTCCAGAATGGAGCCGAGTCGGTCTTCCGTGGTCACATGGACGAGTTCAACCTCCTCACAGAGCATCACGTATTTCACTTGGCATCCTCCTCGCAACCGCCGCAAAAGAAGTCCTCATCCGCGAAGCTGATGCCTTCGAAAGCGTGGAACACGATTTCGTTGGGAATCTGGTCGTAGAAAGCGATGCTGGCGACAGAGTCGCGCTCCTCATCAGAGAGGCGCTGGAACTCATCGCACTCGCTGTCGTAGAACAGCTTCTGCTTCAGCACGGACAGCATATCCGGCGTGAGCTGATAGACGCTGCGGTAGCCTTCTCCGCCTCGCAGAGAGTTGGCAACCTCCACCAACGGGCAGTGGTTACAGAGCATCCGATTGGCGCCTTCGTCCTTGTCCATCTGCCAGCAGGCGCGGCCATAGTAGCCGCAAATCTCCGGCGTCCGGTCTGAGGACTTGGTGTTCATGGAACATTTCTCATATTCCTTCTGCACCACATCGGTGATGATGGGGAATACACGGCAACCATTCTCAGACATTTACGTTTCTCCTTTCATTTTTAGGTTTAGCAGCTTTTTACGCACTCCGACAAGCTGATGATAGCTTTCCGAAGCTCGTCCGTCCCCGGAACAGACCAGAGGCAGACGGCATAATAGACGTTCTCCATATCTGTCAGAGCCGCCTTCAGTTCGTCGGGCTCGCCGGAAGCCATGGCAGCACGATAGTGTGCCATGGCGTTTTCAATGAGCTTCTGCCTTTCGACATTACTCATGGGCAGCCTCCTTAGTCCCATCGTTCAGCTCGGCAGGGAGGAAGTCCATGCAGCAGCTTTCGCCGTACACAGCATCCCCCGTGTCACGGTTGGGCAGCCGGTGAATCAGCCTCGGCAGCAGACAGCCGACGTTCCCATCGTGATATACGCAGGTGGTGGCACCGCAGATGATGGAAGAAAGCTCTTGCGCTTCCGCAGGCTCTTCCTTCGCCTCACACTCCAGCCACTCATCATAGCAGGGCCAGACCTCGGAGCTGAATCCGCAGTCGCGCTCCCACTCGCTGAAGAGTTCCTGAATGCTTCCGGCGTTCTGGCAGTTCTCGGACAGTTCATCCAGCTCGCAGAACAACTCCTGCAGCGTATGCCCGTGGTCGGACATCCACTTGAGTTTGAACTGCTCGTAAGCACGGAAAGACTCCGGCGTATTCGGCGTACAAGGGGAGTTGGCAGTCGCGGAGGAACGGGAGTCCCCCGCTGCTCGCAACGCCTCATCCATCGTCGCCTGAGCGTTACTCAGCAACGCCTGATTCTCGGTGTCCAAAACACCATTTTCCAACTCGTCGGTGATGATATGCCGCAGAGCATCAATCTCGGCGGCGGACAGAATAAGGAAGATGTGCTTACTCATTCTCGCCCACCTCCTTTTTCCGAGAACGCCACAAATCATACGGCATAGGGGGCGCATACGGGAGATTGGCAATGCCGCTATCCCAGTAGCCGGATTTCATGGAATCCTTCGCAGCCTCCTCGGTAGAGAAGGCATTGTACTTCCCCATACGGCACCCGAAGGACGCTTGCACGCCGTCAAGGTCCGTGAGAGTGACACAGTCACCGGTCCAGTAAATGTCGCCCTCCTTGTAATCACGCTCAAAGGTGAGGGAAGTAATGTTGACAGGATACACAACGAGATTTCGGGAGGCATAATACCGTCCGCACTTGTTTCTCCGCATCTCATTCCAGATGATGAATACGATGTCGCCGATGCCAACAGGGAAACCGTCTGCCGTCATAGGAACGGGGAGCTTTCTTGAAACATCCATACAAAATTCTCCTTTCTCCCAGCCTGTGATAAGGACTTACGGGAACAAAAATGTAGTGAATATATAAAAAGACAGTCGTTCCCAAAAGAGAACAACTGTCTTGAATATGATGATGTGACTGAAAACGGAGATAAATCTCCTTATAAAAATATCT